>Ga0233431_1000835_pt1 | contig 60821 bp, 68 predicted proteins | sample SI_118_April2016_FD_179867 | JGI IMG/M metagenome (GOLD analysis project Ga0233431, IMG submission 179867) | Seawater microbial communities from Saanich Inlet, British Columbia, Canada - SI_118_April2016_200_MG | ecosystem: Environmental > Aquatic > Marine > Inlet | place: Canada: British...
TTCCTTTAACGTGACCTTCAATTCTACTCAGTCTATCAATTACCTTCTTCCGATGCTTATGCGTGGAACCCATATCCCTATCCCCCCCTAGGGGATATAATAAACGTTTGTTAACGACGTATTCTAGAAGATTTATCCCGGGAGATAGTGTAACTCAGTATAAGTGAGCATAAACCTCTCATTTATTCTCCGGTGAACTGGAAGCCGTAATCTTTATTATCCATTCCTGTATTCATAGGTTCTACGTGCTCTGGTAGTATAGTCAGGCCCAGTATTCTCGGCTGTCACCCGAGAGATCCCGGGTTCGAATCCCGGCCAGAGCGCCACTTTTCCTTAAACTAGGGTGACCTGAAAAATGTCACATTTATACTTAAGTATCAACAATATGCTTTAGAATAACGAGAGATAGCTGAAGGAGGAAAGAAAGGGAAATTGTTTATGCCTAGAGCCTACGACAGGGCCATCACGATATTTTCACCAGAAGGACGATTATACCAAGTAGAGTACGCTCTCGAACTAGTAAAAAGAGGAGCCCCAATAGTGGGTGTTGCCAGCCCGGAAGGAGTTGTGCTGGCCGCAAACGAGACTCCTGAGAGCAACCTAGAAGACCCTGAGTACTTTAGGAAGATATACCAGCTAGACGATCACCTGGCAAGCGCGATATCAGGTCTTAGCAGCGACGCAAGAGTGTTGATTGGGCAGGCAAGAGTTTACTGCCAGAGTAACAAGCTTCTCTACGATGAGGATGTAGATGTAGAGATCCTAGCCAGAAGGCTTGGAGACATGAGTCAACAGTACACTCAGCACGCAGGCGTAAGGCCATTCGGCGTCACAATGATTCTAGCAGGTGTAGACGTTACAGGACCAAGAGTCATAACAACGGACCCCAGTGGGGCATACCGAGGATTCAAGGCAGTAGCAGTAGGCAGGAAGAACGACGAGGCAAACAAGCTCCTGGAGGAACATTACACGGATGATATCACGCTTGAAGATGCAATCAAGCTTGCAATCCGAGCGATAAAAACAGCCTCAGACAGTGAAGTAACAAAGGACACCGTCAAGATTGCGGTTATTCCCGCAGACACCAAGGTGTTCAAAAGGCTCACTGCTGAGGAAACCGAGGGCTATCTCGGTTAGGCATGTGCTGAAAAAATGATCAAAGAGTTCGCAAAAGCGAAAGACTACACGGTAGTCCGTCACCAGACAGGTGGCGAGAAATTCGAGATTCTCGTAGACCCAGACAAGGGACTGTTATACAAGAAAGGCGAAATGGGTGAAGTAGCTAACGTATTGATGGCTGACTTCATTTTTACAGATGCTAGGAAAGGAGAAAAAGCATCCGCCGACAAATTAATGAAAATCTACGAGACAAGCGACGTATACGAAGTCGCAAAAATCATGTTCGAAAAGGGCACGTTCCAGTTGAACGCCCAGCAGAGAAAAGAGATGGTTGAACAGAAATTGAGGCAAATAATCAACCTAATCTCAAAGACCTATGTGGACCCAAAAACAAAGCTACCTCACCCGCCTGTACGTATTGAGAACGCGATGGAGGATGCAAAGATAAGCATCGATCCTTTCATCGAGGCAGAGGAACAGCTACAGGACATAGTCCAGGCTCTTAGGCCTAGTTTACCAATGAGCAGCGAAAGTTTACAGATAGCACTCAAGATACCCGCAGAATACACAGGAAAAAGCTACGGTACCGTAAAGAACTATGGAACCATCAAGCGGGAAGAGTGGCAGACTAATGGCTCATGGGTAGCAGTAGTTGAGATACCAGCTGCATTGCAGATGGAGCTACTAGATACGCTGGGTAAAGAGACGCAGGGAAACGTGCAATCGAAAATAGTAAAATAGGTGGAGAAATGAGCGCAAAGTTTGAGACACGTGACATAGTTGTTCCAGGGGACCTCATATATGAAGGAAAAACGAGGTCTGGAGACAACACATACAGGATCGATGGTAACGTATACGCTACCCGAGTTGGACTTGTACAATATGGTAATGACCGTGTATCCGTTATTGCACTGGAGGCAGGATTCGTGCCTCTTGTGGATGACCTTGTCATCGGAGAAGTGCAAGACGTTGAGCTAGGTCAGTGGAAGGTAAACATTGGAGCAGATAAGAATGCAATTCTGACTGTTCCAGATGCCATAGACAAGCCCTTCCGTACATACCTAGACATGACGAGGATACTGGACGTTGGGGATACAATAGTCGCTAAGATAGTTGACCTCGACCGGAACAGGACCGCAATCCTATCGATTAGAGGGCGTGACCTTGGTCGAGTACACGAGGGATTCCTGATGAATATTACCCCCTCAAAAATCCCTAGACTGATCGGGAAGAAGGGAAGCATGATAAACATGATTCTCAGGGAAACCCGGTGCCATGTAACTATCGGGCAAAACGGAAAGATTCTGATCAGTGGAAGGAACAGGGCAGATGAGGAGCTTGTTGTTAAGGTAATCAGCAAGGTAGACGCAGAGGCGCATACATCTGGATTAACAAGCAGAATCCAGGAGTACCTAAAAAACATAAAGCGTAGTTCCTAAACTACCTTTTTCTATATTTTATTCAATTAAGTTTGATTTAGTTTTCATCGAATTTTCATACTATTTATATTCTTACGCTTGTATTGTTGCGCATCGGTTGAAGGTGTAAAAACATTCGCTACTGATTAGCTGATGGCACTCAACCAAGCATCGTCAAATCTGAGGAAACAAAGCCCAGCTTATGACCTCTAAGATGTATAGGAGACGAGAAAATTGAGTAAAACAAAAAGAAAAAGAAAATCCAGCAAGAAATTCGAGCGGATTGACGGTAGAAAAGTAGATGAAATGAGGCCTGTCACCATCGAAACTGGAGTAATACCCAACGCTGACGGATCAGCGTACATCGAGATGGGTAGAAACAAGATCATCGCAGGCGTATATGGTCCACGCGAGATGCACCCAAAAAGGCTGAGCAAGCCAAACAGGGGTGTTCTACGTGTTAGATACCACATGGCCCCATTCAGCGTTGACCCAAGAAGGTCACCAGCTCCATCAAGGAGAGACAAAGAAATCGGTCAGGTAATGGTTGACGCAATCGAGCCAGCACTGTTCCTTGAAAGATACCCACGAAGCGTCATCGACGTGTACGTTGAGATCATTCAGGCAGACGGTGGTACTCGTTGTGCAGCAGTAAACGCTGCAGCAGTTGCCCTTGTTGACGCAGGAATCCCCATGAAGGACCTAGTCGCAGCATGTGCGGCAGGAAAGATGAATGGAAAAGTCCTGCTTGACCTAGGCGATCACGAGGACAAGGAAGGCGAGGCAGACGTACCAATCGCGTACATGCCAAAACTTGACGAGATCACACTACTCCAGATGGACGGTATAATGACCGCAGACGAGACCGTCGAGGCAATCGAGATGGCAGTCAAGGGATGCAAGGATATCTACGAGATCCAGCGTGAGGCACTCAAGAAGAAATACGGTATGACCGAGGAAGCCGAAGCATCTGAAGAAAAGCCAGCAGAGGCGCCAGCTGAAGAAGCTAAGGAGCCAAAGGCCGCGGATGAGGCTGAGGAGAAATCTGAGGAGGCATCAGAATGAGTAACAATATAGTATCAAGGCTTAAGCGAAAGAAGATCCAGGAAGTCATCTCAACCGGAAAGAGGATGGACGGAAGAGAACTATTCGATTTCAGGGAGATGACGCTAAGAACCAACTTCCTAGAAAAATCTGAGGGCTCAGCAGAGATCAGGTTAGGAAAGACTCACGTAATCGTCGGTGTAAAAGCCGGTCTGGGCACACCTTTCGACGACACACCAAACAAAGGTGTCCTGATGTGCAACGCAGAGTTCACTCCAGTGGCTCACCCAACATGGGAGCCCGGTCCACCACCATACGGTGCAATCGAGCTATCAAGAGTCGTTGACAGGGGTCTACGATCAGCAGAGATCCTCGACTTGGAGGAGCTTTGTCTAGTATCGGGTAAAAAAGTGTACATCGTGTTCTTTGACCTATACGTCTTGAACTGGGACGGCAACCTGATCGATGCATGTGGAGCAGCAGCTCTCGCAGCGCTAAGGAACGCAGAGATCCCAGGTTACAAGGTAACAAAGGGCGAGGTCAAGGCAACAGGTAAGTCAAAGAAGCTCAAGCTAAAGGCTGAGCCTATTCCAATTACCTGTTACAAGATCGACGACCACCTATTCCTAGACGCCACGGCGGACGAGGAAGAGGTAGCAGATGGACGCCTAACCGTTACACTCGACGCCAAAAACAACGTTACAACCATGCAGAAAGCCGGTGCAACTGGCTTCACCGTAGACGAAATAAAGAAATGCATAAATATCGCTACGGAGAAGGCGGCAGAGATAAGGTCTCTTACAGTGGCGAGCAAATAATGGCAAAGAAAAAACGGTTGAACGTCGGACTACGAGGTCGAGGAGGAGGAGCTCTTCGAAAACGCTACGGAAGGATCATGACTTCCCTCAGAGCATACCATAAATGCCCAAGCTGCGCAAGCCCAAGCGTTAAACGCGAAAGCGTTGGTCTGTGGGGATGCAAGAAATGCGGTTACACCTTTGCAGGTGGCGCATACACGCCATCCACAAAGCTAGGTCTAGTCTCACACAGAATACGTGTGCAGAACTAACCACCTTTTTTAAACTATCAATTCTTTTATTTCAATTAATGTACGGGTCAGAATTATCTGTTAATGCGGTTGTTACAATCACACTTGATGACAACTTGCTTGAGGCTGTTCGCCTAGCCCTTGAACCTGAAGTAAAGACTCCTTCCTCTGACCGTTCAACCACCAGCATAGATGTGTCCCGTGATAAACTTGTTTTGAAGACCGATGCCAATGATGTTTCAGCCCTCCGAGCCAGTCTGAACAGCTACCTACGATGGGTGGAAGGTATCCAGGGCATAGTAGACATCCTCGAATGAATCTCCTAAACGCTAAATATCGTTGGATATGTGGTTAACATAATCTTACGGTGAGAAAAGTGAAGAACGAACTAAAAAGAAGGGTAAAGGCTGGAGAACAGCTGTACGGAACATGGGTGACACTTGAAAGCCCAATAGCTTGTGAACTCATGTCAAGCCTTGGATTTGACTACTTTGTAATCGATACAGAGCACGCGCCTCTCGACCACAGAATGGTGCAGACCTTAATGCAGGCTATGCGCCCAGACACGAAGACCACTCCACTCGTACGTGTGTGGTGGAACGACCTAGTTGCAATCAAAAGGGTGCTGGACATTGGAGCCTCCGGGATAATGGTTCCATGGATCAACAACAAGGAAGACGCCGAGATGGCGGTAAAGGCGACAAGGTACGCACCAGCGGGTCTCAGGGGATGTGGTCCAAGAAGGGCAGCCATGTTTGACCCAGACTATCTAAAGACTGCAGACAAGGAGATAATGATAGTCGCCCAGATCGAGACCGTTGAGGCAGTAGCAAATATAGAGGATATCTGCTCCACAGAGGGAATTGATGTTGTTTACATTGGGCCAGCGGACCTTTCAGCGAGCCATGGGCACCTAGGAAATATGAGCCACCCTGATGTTCAGGCGGCAATTGACAAGGTATACGATGCGGCAAAGGCTGCAGGGATCGGCGCAGGTATACACGAGGCATCCGGTTCAACCATTCCGAGGCGAATGGAGAAGGGATACAACTTGGTAACATTGGGCAATGATCTGATGTACATGAAGGCTGGTGTTAAGAACCACTTCAAGGAACTTGGCTTATCCAAGTAATCTCCCTATTTTTTACTCGTATTCTATAGTTGCAGGCGGTTTTGATGTAATATCAAAATAGACCCTGCTGACGCTTGGGCATGAGTCAAATATCCTAACCGCAGTCTCCCTGAGTGTTGACCAAGGAATGGGCATAACTTCTGCTGTCAAGAAATCCCTTGTCTTAACCGCTCTGACCGATATAATGAGTCCCGGTTTCTCCTTTTTATCGACGAGGAGTAACAGACGTGTTGCCTCGGGGTAGTTATCATTAATGTACCCCTTAATCCTGGCTAGTTTCTCGTAATCTGGTTCAATGGTTCTGTTATCGTTATCCACGAGAGCCATTGTCAGGATCGCACCGTAGGCGCGTTTACCGTTTATTATGCCAGTGGCTTTCTCCGCGAGTGTTCCCGCCTTCACAGTGCTCTCAGGTAGCTCCATGATCTCAGCGGCATCACGTTTCAGCACCTTGAGTTCCTTAGGAATCTCTCCACTGAATATCGCTGCTAGGTACTGGGATGGGCTGTGAGGGCTAAGTTGTTCCTCCACAATGAAAGTCGCTTTCTTGAGTTCATCAAGTTTCTCTACTGAAATCTCTCCGACCACCCTGATGCTAAGACCAGGACCCGGGAAAGGCTGTCTTTCAGCTAGCTCCGGTGTCGTACCAAGCTCTCTGGCTACAGCCCTAACTTGGTATTTGTATATGGATTTCAAAGGCTCGATTACAGTGAACCCGTATTTTTCAACAGGGTCAATCCCAATCTGTTCGAGTATGTTATGCTGAGTCTTTATTCCACCTGATGTTTCATCGATATCTGCCTTGATGGTGCCCTGTATCATGTACTTGCAGTTTTCTTCTTCCGCTGCGTCCTTTAGGGTCTGGTAGAATGTTTCTCTGAAAGCTTTTCGCTTCTCCTCGGCGTCCGTCAAACCGTTGAGGGCTTCCATGAACCTGAGTCGTTCGTTTAACACTCGCACTGGGAGGTTAAGAGGTTCAGATGATAGGAGGTTTTTCACTTGCTCTGCTTCTCCAAGCCTCATGAAGTTGTCATCGATGAATACACAGATCAGGTTGTCTCCTATTGCCTTGTGCGTCAGTACGGCTGAGACTGTACTATCCACTCCGCCACTGACTGCAACCAGAGCTTTCTCGCCACCAAGCGCCTCTTTTATCGCTTGAACTTGTTGATCGATGAAAGCGGAGACATCAAAGTCCTGCATTCTGCTCAACCCCAATTTGTCGGTGTCTAGCATAAAAGCTTTCTAAACGACTTTATAAATCGATTAATAATCAACATGTTGACGCCTCATTTTTAACACATTTATGCAAATTTATTGGGAGTGTTTCTATGCAAATTAAAAGATAATGGGGTGGAGCATAAAATTAAATCATTTTATACTAAATATGACTTGTGAACAGTTTTGGGTTTTGACATAATAATAAAAAACGGCAAAATCATTGATGGCGCAGGGAACCCGTGGTATTACGACGACGTGGGTATCAAGGATGGGCGCATAAAGGTCATATCAAAGATTGAATCAGACGCTGAAAATGTGATTGACGCCAAAGGACTCTATGTGTCACCCGGGTTCATTGACGCACATAGTCATGGGGACTATAACACCTTGGTCTACCGCCAGATGGAGAACGTCATTCACCAAGGCATTACGACAGTTGTTGCTGGTCAATGTGGGGCAAGCCCTGCACCACTAAGCGACCTAGTGCGGGAAGCGGAGCAGAATGCAACAAACGCACAGCTACCTGAAGGCGTAACCTTAGACCTGTCATGGTCCTCCTTTGACGAGTACCTGAAAGAGGAGGAAAAGGGAGGACTTGGGGCAAACACAGCGCACATGGTTGGACATGGGGCGATAAGGTCAGCGTCCATGGGAAACGATGCAAGGGCACCCACTGGTGATGAGCTTCAGCTTATGCGGGATTATACAAGGGAAGCTATGCAGTCAGGGGCATACGGGCTGAGCACAGGGCTGATCTACCCTCCAGGTATCTACGCGAAAACCGACGAGATAATCGAACTAGCAAAAATATCCGCGGAATATGGGGGCATATATGACAGCCACATCCGTGGGGAGGGGAAGACTCTCATGGCGGCTCTAAATGAGGCAATTGAGGTCGGTGAAAAAGGAGGTTTACCGGTCCAGATAAGCCACCATAAGATTGCGAGCAGTTCCCTTTGGGGAAGCAGCGTTGAGACCATGAAGATGTTTGAAGCTGCACGTGAGCGAGGTTTGGATATCACTGTTGATCAATACCCGTACAAGGCGGGTTCAACGTCATTGATGACCCTCCTTCCTCCTTGGGTCCATGATGGTGGACTTGAAGCAGTACTTGAAAGACTTCGTGATCCAAAGCTGAGGGCTAGGATGACGAAGGACATCGAAGAAGGGATAGATGGATGGGAAAACTTCGCAAAGGAGCTCGGATGGGAGAATGTTTTCGTCGCCTCAGTTGTATCCGAGGAGAACAAACCAATCGAGGGAATGAACATGGTGGAGATAAAGAAACACCGTGGAGCCGATGATGAGTTCCATGCATTGTACGAGGTGCTCCTTGAGGAGGAGGGAGCCTCTGGTATGATAATCTTTTACGGGGACGAGGAGGACGTTAAACACATCATGAGGCATCCACTCCACATGGTAGGCACGGACGCTGGATGCTGTACGGTGGAGGGACCGTTCTGCAGGGGAAAACCCCATCCAAGACACTATGGGACTTACCCCAAGATCCTTGGAAAATATGTGAGGGATGAAAAAATCATCTCATGGGAGGAGGCTATCCGTAAAATGACCAGTTTCCCCGCCCAACGTTTCGGGTTACTTGACAGGGGCTTGCTGAGGCCAGGGATGTGTGCAGACGTCACCATCTTTGATCCGGAAACCGTTATCGACAAAGCGACGTACAAGGACCCACATAACTTCCCAGTTGGTATACCCTACGTTATAGTGAACGGAAAGATAGTTATCAACAAGGGAAAATACACTGGAGTCCTAGCTGGGAAAACCCTGCGAAAACCCATTTACTAATTTTTTAATCAATACACTTATTCTTTCCCCGACATTCAAACATCAAAATCAATCTGGTGGATAAGACGGGTAATTTTCTCGTAGTTGGGGCAGGACTGGCTGGTCTGAGCTTTGCTTTGAGGGCAGCTGAACACACAAAGGTAACTATTTTAACAAAAACAGAGCTGATGGACTCCAACAGCAGCCTTGCACAGGGAGGGATCGCTGCTGTCCAGAGACTTCCTGACAACTACGCCAAACACGTGAGTGACACGATTCATGTAGGTCAGGGGCTGAGCGACAGGAAAGCCGTTGAATTGATGGTCCATTATGGTCCAACCGAAATTCAGTGGCTCATAGACCTGGGTGTTGACTTCAGTTACTATCATGGCGAACTGGATTTGACCCGTGAAGGCGGGCATAGCTCACGCAGAGTAGTTCACGCTGGTGACATCACTGGTTACAATGTCCAAGAAACCCTCATCATGAAGGCTAGAACCCACCCGAATATCCAAATTATTGAGGACACCGTTGCGATTGATCTGATAGTTGAACAAAATCAATGTAGGGGTGTTTCCATTTTAACTCCAAGCGGAGCAGTTGCAGAGATACGTGCGGATACAACTGTTCTCTGCACCGGTGGCTCTGGACAGGTATTCGCGAAGACATCAAACCCTGTAATCGCAACAGGTGACGGTGTTGCTATGGCGTACCGCGCCGGGGCCGTTGTCAGGGATATGGAGTTCTATCAGTTCCACCCTTCAATATTAGACCACGGTGAGAGCCCTTACTTCTTGGTTAGTGAAGCCGTCAGAGGTGAGGGGGGAATACTAGTGAACAACCAAGGGATTCCTTTCATGCCGAGATACCACCCCCTGCACGACTTGGCCCCCAGAGATGTCGTTTCACGGGCAATCGTCTCCGAGCAAAAACATGGGCAGGTTTACATCGATATCAGAGAACGGGGGAAACAATACCTCTCAACCCGTTTCGCTGGCATCTATACAGAATGCCAGAAAAGGGGGTTCAAGATGGATGAAGACTTACTCCCCGTTTCACCAGCAGCCCACTATATGTGTGGGGGGGTCAAGGTAAACCTGCGAGGCGAAACATCGATCAATGGATTGCTAGCTTTCGGCGAATCCTCGTGCACGGGCGTTCACGGGGCGAACAGGTTGGCAAGCAATTCAACCCTAGAGTGCATGGCCTTCACCCATTACGCAACAGATGAATTGGAGTCATCCGCTGTTGATTTCCCAGAAATAAAATCAGCTGAACCTCAAGATGCTGCCCCCTCCTATATGCAAAGACGTAGGAATTTGCAGAGCATAATGTGGAATTCGTTTGGAATCATACGAACCGAGGACTCAATGGAGCGTTCAGAGGCTTCCTTGGTCAATATACAACAAGAGATTGAGTCTGTTTTCAAGACTCACAAGTCCCGCGATGTAATAGAGGAACTGAACATCGCCACCGTTGGGTTATTGCTAGCGAAATCCGCCAGGACCAGAAAGGAGAGCCGGGGCACACATAAACTTGAGGAAATCCCATTCCGCGATGACCAGAACTGGCTGAAACATATTGAAATAAAGAAAAATAAAGTGACCCTAGTGGATCACTGAGCCTACTTGATGTATTTACCGAAGTGGGCTGGGGTCGCGTGAGGTGTCGGTAGCTCCGCCATGGTCTTGAGCCCAGGCTCCGCGTTGATCACATGAGGGATCATGTTTGTTGTCATCGCGATTGTGCCATGGTCCCCGTGAACGCATGGAGTGATCTTGTTGTTGATCGGTGGAACACCCTTGATACTCACACTGTCGAACTCTTCAGGTGCACCGATATACGCCTTAAAGTCCATGGTGATGAGGGTTTTTCCCTTGGATTTTCCGTAAGCCATCTGGAACCCACCTGCCGCGTATCCTGCTGGCACCTTGATGGCGTCACTGGCTACATCATGGTCGAATGTGATGGGTTCAGGCATGTCAACCGTGATCTCATCTATTTCCCATCCCAGTGCATCGCCAATCATCTGGATGCTCTGCTCAAGCCCAACGTGACCGGTGATCTTGTGATTATCAATGGCATCCCTGTACTCTGCTACACTCATCCCTGCTCCGATCTTCTTCTGGAATGGGATCCTTCGTGTCGCAGCGTTCATCTGGCGTGCAATGTGCATCTCCTCGACCTGCTCACATGGACCTGATAGGAATATTGGAAGTGTGTCCATGAGGAAACCTGGGTTAATACCTGTACCCAGCATGGTTGCACCGTTATCCTTGGCAATCTTATCCAGCTTTTTCGCTAGATCCGTTGCCTCTTTCTCTACGTATGGGTAGCCTAGCTCCTCACATGTGCTGACGATGTTTACACCGTGTTTGAGGATCCCCTCAAACTGGTCATATGTCTGCCTCAAGTAGCTCATGGTTGTGTGGCATACAATATCTGGCTTGGTCTCAGAGAGAACCTTGTCTACATCGTCGCTGATGAGTACACCGATTTTTTCCTGACCTAGAACCTCTCCCAAGTCTTTACCGAGGATGTTGGGGTTGATATCAATTGCACCCACAATCTCGATTCCCTCCTTGGTAAGAAGGTATTTGGCGAGTCGCTGTCCAATGACACCGATGCCGTAAGAAACAATCTTGACAGTCTTCAAGCTAATTCACGGATAACGCTCGTATTTTAGTGTATAAATCTTACCCGAGATGCATAACGGGATTGTATGTAGGTCTCATCTTCAGACATTTCGATTTATTCTCATATGACAGGAAATTGACATCACCCCTTTACAGGGGGGAGGAGAAACACAAAATGAAATTTAACTACAGACGCGGAATGACAGGACTTGAAACAGCTATCATCTTGGTAGCCTTCGTAATCACAGCAGCGGCTTTTGCCTTTGTTGTGCTCAACATGGGCTTCCTTACAGCAGAGAAAGCACAGTCCGTCATCTCTAGTGGTATGCAAGAGGCAAGCTCAGCATTACTAGTTGACAGCGGTGTCGTAGGTCAGTTCGGAAGCACTGGGGGAGACCAGGCAGATGTAGACCTTACAAAGCTAACTTTCTACATTAAGCTCAGCCAGGGCCATGAGCCTATTGACCTTGATGACAGCAAGCTAGTTGCGACATACACAAACGCAAGGTGCCACGGCGAGATCTACAACGCTAACGGTACCGTCATGACCATTCAGGGTGTTAACAGCGATGGTGACTCTCTGCTTGAGACTGGTGAGAAGTTCAAGGTAACAGTTGAGTTCGCAGAGCTAGCTTTCGCCACAATGGTTGATCCAGTTCCAGCATCTCAGGATGAGGTGTATGCACACCCATACGAAGAGTTCAGGATCGAGCTAAGGCCAGCCACTGGTGCAGTACTATCACTCGATAGGCAGCTCCCCGCGGTTTACAGCACAATAATGGTCCTAGACTAGGTCCATTAACTTCCCCTTTTTAATTATCTTTTATTATTTTCATTGAAATCGCTAAATGTATGTAGTTAGCGTGTTCAGACATTTCGATAAATATCTTTGGCGACAGGTTTCGTTCATTCCCGAAAGGGGAGGAGAAACAAAGAATGAAATTTAACTACAGACGCGGAATGACAGGACTTGAAACAGCCATTATATTGGTGGCCTTCGTTATCACAGCAGCGGCTTTTGCTTTTGTTGTGCTTAACATGGGCTTCTTGACGGCTGAAAAAGCACAGTCAGTAATTTCTAGTGGGATGACCGAAGCAAGTAGTGCTTTGCTCGTTGACAGCGGTATTGTTGGTCAGTTCGGAAGCACTGGTGGAGACCAGGCAGATGTTGATCTGGTTAAACTAACTTTCTACGTCAAGCTCAGCCAGGGCCATGAGCCTATTGACCTTGATGACAGCAAGCTAGTTGCAACATACACAAACGCAAGGTGTCACGGTGAACTCTACGGTACAAACGGCACGATCATGACTATTACCGGTGTCAATGATGACGGAGACTCTCTACTAGAGACCGGTGAGAAGTTCAAAGTATCAGTGAACTTTACCCAGTTGACCGATGCAATGGTTGACCCTGATCCAGGAACCCAAGATGACGTGTACACACACCCATACGAGGAGTTCAGGATTGAGCTAAGGCCAGCCACAGGAGCAGTACTGGCAATCGACAGGCAGCTACCCGCAGTCTACAGTACAATAATGGTGATTGAGTAGGAAGCTTCTTCCTACCCACTCCTTCTTTTCTAGTTATTAACTGATTTTTCTAAGCTTTCTACTTATCTTGGCAACAGGCTCAATGCCTTTGCGTTTGGCGTAAAGTAGTCCAAGGAAAACAAAGATTCCTGGTACCAGCCATAGCATGATGAGGTTGAAAGCTTGGTTGAAACGGGCTGTTTCCTCCATTAGTAACCATGAAACTGGGACGATACTTCCCGTAATTTGCCACCATTGGCTAGGGGTAATACCTGTCCTCCACCAGACCAAGTCACATGCGATGGGCACCATCAGGAGTACCAAGTGGTATAACCAGAACATCAGCCCCATGTCATCATCTTCCGTTGAGAGTGGTAGTATAAAGCATCCAACATACCATGCGATAATCGATATGATTTCTAGAGTTGCATGGTATTCCGGGGCAATCCATATTTTACCCAGAATAACCGGTGCAACCATGAAAGGTAGGAGACTGAAATAGTTGAATTTGCCCTCCTCTTCTCCTTCCTTTTTAGGTAATATATTGTCATAGAAGAATGAAACCGCCATTAATCCAAGGATGAAACCGAAGCCCTTCATGGTCTTTATGAAGAGGCTGAAATATCCGATTATCGGCAAACGATTTACGACCTTGCCAATAACCAGGGTTTCATTTACAGCGAAACCATCAGGAAACGGATTGTTATCCCCTTTGGTCTGATACATCCAATATCCATCCGTCTTTGTTCCGCCTATGGCCCTGTGCACAATATACTCTTCGCTGAATCCTGGTCTTAGGAAGACAAGGATGTCTCCTTCTGGGGGTGCACCAATGTTTACCTGATCAAAGCTCTCGATGTTTTGGATAAAAATAAAATCCCCTACTCCTAGGGTTGGAATCATGCTCTGGCTGATGACCACCATCATTGGGTTTGATGTCCCAAGTGTATTCTTGAGTAACATAGTGCCCCCGTAAAAGACTGCGATTAGGGCGATAAAGGTCGCCGCGTATCGTAGAATCTCCTTTTTCCCTTCGTCCATATCTATGGATCACTGGGTTACAGGCTGTTCAATTCTTGGGTCAATCCAAGCCGTTAGGTCTAAGCATGTTGTTGGGTCAGTGGACCCACCTTTGAAGCATTTGTCAACCTCTGGGCATATCAGGCATGGGCACCCTTCGACTGAGTCGAGGGTCACCACCTCTTTTTTTGAGAAGAGCTGGTATGTCCATCTGCCATTGTTCAATACTTTTTCTCGGGAAACTTGTTCCTTCTCCTCAAATTTCTTGGCCATTCGGCTGCCTTCTCTGCTACTAATGTCGAGGAGTTTCCATAGCTCGCTCTGTAGTAGTCCTTCCTCTCCAGCTTCGAAGATTAACTTCAACGCTTTTTGTTCTGCGCTTGTGTTTTTCTTTGGCATTTCCACGCCTCTACTCGTAATATATGAGTTCAAAGTCCTTTAGAAGCTCATGCAGTATTGCTACAGCCTCCTTGACCATGTCCTCGTGTTTTGCTCCCGTGCATACTAATTTGCCGGATGCAAATAGCAGCATTACCACTTTTGGTGTGGCCATCCTGTAGATAAGTCCTGGGAACTGTTCTGGCTCGTACATCACGTTTTCCATGATGTCCGCCGCAGTCTCTAGGTCTATCTTTCCGTGCAGGTTACCGCTAGCTACTATGTTCTGTATCGTTATCTTGGGTTTGCCAAGTATAATTATGCCGTTGTTTTTGAGCTCACGTACTACCTTGTTTACAGCTCTGCGGGCCATTTTCTCGGATTTTGCGCCGGTACACACCATCTTTCCTGATCCAAAGATCAAGGTAGCTGTTTTCGGTCTTTTTAGTCTGAATACCAGTCCCGGGAACTGTTTTGGTCTATACTCGACATTCCTGAATACCTTCATTATTGCTAGGAGATCGATTTTTTGATCCAAGCTTGCTGAGGCAACAACGTTCTCAATACTTATGGACAGATCTTTGTCAATCTCATTCCGCGCATTCTCATCGCCGACATCTGCGTCAAGATCATCAAAATCGTCTTCAATGTCCAATTTGTTACACCTTTTCTATTACAATCCTGCTAACTGTTCCAGCATCTCGTCCGGTATTAGTGTCTGGTTCTCTATCTGTATGACAGGGAAGCTGTTCATGTTGGGCTCGGATGCTATCTTCTCACTTGATCCGACTTCCCCTCTATAGCTGTTGTATGTGATGAAATGGCCTTCAATTGGCTCGTCAAGCTTTACGAGGTACGTGAATACCTCGCTTAATGTACCTCCTATAACAAAGTAAACGTGCTTGCCTTTGTTCTCTAAATGCTGTATAACGTTTGTCGCAGGTGAGCTTGCGACCAGCATAACCAAGTCTCTGATGGTTTTTAACTGGACAAACTTCATGGCTTTCCTTATATAACCTAGGATTCGACTATTTAAACTATATAAACTGGGTTCGTATGGTTACAGGAAACCATTTTCATACGTTTCATAAGGGAAAATCAGTTAAATAATCTGTAGACCCCTACTTTGATTTAATGACAAACGTTGTTTCTCCTGAGGAGTTCTATGGATACAAGCCTGGGACTGACAGGAAGCTGATTCGCTGGGAAAAAGTTGTGGATTACTTCTATGAACTTAACTCCGCTTCAAAAAAAATCAAGGTAGTTGAGGAGGGAAAGTCCACTGAAGGGCATCCTATCCTTCTCTCCTACATTTCATCAGAGGAAAACCTGAAAAACCTCGACAAGATCCGTGAGGAGACTTGGAAGATAAGCCACCCAAGGGATCTGGACGAGGCTGAGGTTGAAAGGATAATCAAGGACGGAAAAACCGTGGTCGTCATGACTATGAGTATCCACGCCAGCGAAGTAGGCGGGACTCAGGGAGTTTCCGATCTGGCATACAGACTGATCACAAGCGATGACCCCCTGATTGAACGGATCAGGGAGAACGTTGTGCTTCTACTGTTCCCATGTGCAAATCCTGACGGGCAAATCATGACCGTTGACTGGTACAACAAGTATCTAGACACCGAGTATGAGGGAACTGGGATGCCTTACTTGTACCACAAGTACACTGGTCACGATAACAACAGGGACGCACTGACCCTGACTCAGGTTGAAACACAGGTTATGAACCGGATTATCCTGAAGGAGTGGTATCCACAGGCGTTCTTGGACCACCACCAGATGGGGTTCTACGGTAGCAGGTTCTTCATTCCTCCAAACAGTAATCCTGTGAACGAGGTAGCCGACCCACTGGTATGGACCGAGCAGAAGCATTACGGTGCACAGATGAACATCAGGATGGAGGCCGAGGGGTTAGAAGGCATCGAGCAAGCCGCAGTATTCCCCGCCGATTTCATGCCAGGTTTCAGCCTTGTATTCCCCTGGCTGAACATCTGTGGCATGTTCACAGAATCCGCCAGCATCAAGGGCGCGACACCTGTGTATGTTCACTACCACCAGCTTAAGCCTCATCCAAGAGGTAGACCCGAGTACAGGGCAAACATGAACTTCACAAACCCATGGAAGGGTGGATGGTGGCATCTGAGCGACATCCTGAAGGGACAGATGGCAGCATCAATTGGTACCCTTGAGGTTGCTGCAAACAACAGAGAGCTTATCCTCAGAAACATGCACGTAAAGGCAACTCGAAGTATCCAGAAGGGCATCGATGAGGCTCCACACGCGTTCATCTTCCCACCTAGTCAGCTAGACGCCAACACAACTCGCAGGTTCCTAAAGACGCTGGACGATCTGAGCATCGAGATTCACATCGCCGAGAGCGAGGTAGTTATCGGAGAGGTGACCTATCCCGCAGGTAGCCATGTAGTATTCGCCAGCCAGACTGCGCGTCCACTGGTGATGAGCCTTCTTAGGCAGACATACTACAGGGACAATCTCTGGGTCAGGGCACCCGACGGTTCACCCATGATGAACTATGACTTTGCCACACAGACGATGGCGGAGTTCAAGGGAGTAAAAATCGTTGAGGCTGAGGAGAAGGTTGAAGGCAAGTTCAAGAGGGTTACACCCGAGCCACCTATTGGTGGTCTGGAAGGTAAGTCCAAGAACGGATACCTCATAGACTGCCGTATCAATGACAGCTTCCTAGCAGTCAACAAGCTCCACAAGGCGGGCTTGAAAATCCAGAGGGTCCATGAGCCAGTCACAGTAGGCGGCGTGGATTATCCTGCAGGGATGTTCTATGTCCCAGCTTCCGAGGATGAGAAGGTTCTCGCAAAGGTTGCTGAGGAGACTCACCTCAAGATGGTTGTAGCGGATTCTGTTCCCAAGAAACTAGAGCCCGTCAAGCCACTTAAGGTTGCCATGTACCAGCGTTACTGGGGCGGCAACATGGACGAGGGGTGGACTCGCTGGCTCCTAGAGGAGTTTGAGTTCGGTTGCACCACGGTTCGTGATGAGGAAGTGAAGAAGGGTCTTGAAGGCTATGATGTCTTGATCCTTCCAAGCGATGCTTGCGCCATGATCGTCGGTGACAAGGTCGAGGAGTATTATGAGAAAAAGTACAAGGGTGCATTCACTGCGCCTTTCCTGCCCGATGAGTACAAGTCCGGTATCGGCGATGAGGGGGTTAAGAAGATCAACGAGTTCGCCGAGAACGGCGGAACCGTCCTCGCCATGTATGAGAGCTGCGAGTACGCCATCGAGAAGATGGAGGTACCTGTGGTAAACGTACTAAAGGAGAAGACGTCCAAGGAGTTCCACTGTCCCGGCAGCACCATTTGGGTGAACGTGGATAACACACACCCACTGGCCTACGGTATGCCATCGAAGGCGCTGATCCTCCTGAGGGGGAATCACGCCTACTCCGTGAAGGCAAACCACTACAACGACAACTACAGTGCCGTTGTTACCTACCCAGAGGAGAACATGATGCAGAGCGGATGGCTAATCGGGGAGAAATTCCTAGCTAGAAAAGCTGCACTCATTGAAGCTAAGAAGAAGGAAGGTCGCGTAATCATGTACGGTTTTGCTCCACAACTCCGAGCACTAACCGACGCCAGCTTCAAGTTTTTCTTTAACGCACTTGTTGGTTAGAAGCTTAGGCTTCCCAACTGTTTTTCATAAGGTCGTCTCTCGGGGACGGGCTCCATTTCTTTTCTACCTTCATGGACCTCGTTGTTGACGTAGAGTGCACAGTAGCACATCCCGAATTCTTCAACATCTGGGGTCCTATAATCGCATGGGCAGATGATGTCCTTGTCTTTCTTCATTTCCCCCGAGCTTATCCTGCAGGGGCAACTCGGGTAGCCATACCTTTCCCGGTTCTCGACTAAGCCTTTGATGAGCGTGTTGAGTTGCTCGGAGTCTGGACAAATGTGCATGCCGTTTCTCTCGGCGTTACGCTTCACGTTCTTCAATAGTTTGTCGTACCAGCTCATATGCCGAGGGCCTCGATTATCCGGTCCTTTTTGAACCCCTGTATGACTTGTTCATCGTTCACGATCATTATGGGGAAAGCGACGGGGAGCTTCCTCTCTTTGAGCTGGTCTACCGCGAGTTTCTGGTCTTCCTTGGTGCACTTGTCCAGGTCTATGTACTCGTATTGAATGTTGTTCTCATTCAGCAGTTCCTTGGTCTTCTTACACCATCCACAGGTACTCAAAGTGTAGAGTATGATTTTGTTCTTTGAGTTTGACCCTTCAACAATCATTGTTTCCATAAAATTTCGCCTTATGAAACATTGTGAAGGATGGGTTATAAAATATGTACTTGTGTTTCTGTTTTATCTGCAGGTTCAAGGTGTACGTGTGTGTTATTTACTGATTCTGTCTAATCATTTTGATTGTAATGGGCGGAAAGAAGCGGTACAGCGGTTACAAGGCATTCGACTACCTTGAACCTGATTTTGATTACAAGGTGTTCAACCTAGTGGATCATCCAAGGATAGAGCCATACTTTGTTCCTTTGAGCAAGACTGAGGAGGAGCGTTATGAAGAGTTGCTGGAAAAATGCACGCTCGTTGACCTCCACGAGCACCCGGTCCTCTGGCCTGAAGACATGACCGATGTCCCAGAGCTTCACGGATTAGGTCGGCATTTCACTGCCTATGACGCCTTGAGCAAGAGTAGCTTGGACTGTGTGTTCGATAACCTGATGGACGGTATGAGTTACGCCACGAGTTACGCTGGATGGAAATGGACCGATGTTATCCATGATATCGGGATAAGGCTCAGCGACATAGCCCACCAGGACATGGTGACTCATTGTCGAACCGTCAAGGACATACGGGACGCCAAGGCGGAGGGAAAGATAGCCCTTGTCTTAGCCCTTGAGTCCGCTACACCCGTTGAAAACGAGCTTGACAGGATAGATGTCCTATATGGACTAGGCGTCCGTAGCATGGGTGTCTGCTACAGTGAGTCAAATATGCTTGGAGGCGGTATGGATGAGACATTCAAGGACTCTGGTTTGACTGATTTCGGTTATGACGCTGTGAAAAGGATGAATAAATTGGGGCTGCTCATCGATGTGGGTCACACAAATGACAGAACCGCCCTAGAGGCAATCGAGGCAAGCGGTGACCCCATCTATAACAGCCACAGCGGACCGGGCGCTATCGCTATCGGTCACACCAATGGCGACGAGGTGCTCCAGGCACTCTCCGAGAACGATGGTTTGATTGGTGTAGGCGGGGCGGGTCAGGGGCTGAGAACTGAGAAGCACCCAGTTGGATGCATCGAGAGCTACATGGAGTGCGTTGAGTACTGCATCGAGTTGATGGGCATTGACCATGTCGGATGTGGCCCCGACACGCTATATGGGGCACACCAGGAGTTGTACAAGGTCTGGTTCCCCAGGAAGAGGGGTCATTACAGGAGGAAGGAACCTGAGCGGAGGAGTTTCCCTGTTCCCGATGGCGTCGTTGACCCGGGCTACGTGAAGGGGCTTGAGAACCCCAACGAGTATGTGAACATCATGCGTTGGATGATCAAGAACGGTTATGGTGACGAGGAAATTCAGAAGATCGTTGGAGGTAACGCGATTAAGCTCTTGGAGAAAGTATGGTAACTTTCATGTGGAATAAGGTGGATTGATTTTTTCCTTCCCTATTTGACCTCGGCGCCCACTAGAAGGATTATCGCGGTCTTTTTTCCTGTATTAAAGAACCCGTGAGGTACGTTGGCTGGAAGAAAGATTGCGTCCCCGGCGTGTGCCTCCTGTTTTTCTTCTCCAACCTGTGCAACTCCATCTCCTGCCATGATGAAATAGACCTGTTCCGAGTCCTTGTGGGTGTGCAGGTTGTTTGTCTCACCGGGTTTGAGGGTTATCCGGGCGAATTGTTTGAATGTTTTCATGTCTTCTGGTTGTTTTGCGTTGAATACGGCTCCTGCAGCGTCTTCCTCCCACCATACCTGGTAGTGGGCTGATGCACCATGTTGATCGATGAGCGGTTTTTTTCCTATCTTTGTATAACTTTTGATATCCATATTGGTACAGAGGAGTTTCCGTGTTTAAACAATCTCACAAAAAATATTATGATGTGGTTTTAGTGGCATCCTTCTTTTCGTGAAAGGATCCCAATACGACGAATATTGTCCCTACTACTAGACATATGCGTTTTTTTTCTGCGGGGTAACCCCGCAGTTAGACAGTGAATAACGGGTTACCCGTTATAGCGCTGGAAAAAAATTATTTGAGTCTCTTGGCTAGTTTGGCGATCGCTGCTCCAAGGTCCCATGAGGACTCCATTCCTTCCTTGTCGTCTACGACTGTCCCTTTTGCCTCAGCAATAGCATTGGCGTAGCTTTTGATTCCGGGCACGATCATCTTCTGGCTTAGGATGAAGAGTAGCTGCTGAGTCCAGACGTTTGCAAGTCCTGTTCTCCTTGCGACGCTCATGGCTCCAGCGATTTTGCCGTCGAACTTGGTTCTGCCATGGGCTGAGCCGTTGAATGTGCCGCTTCGGTCGATGAGGGCTTTCATCTGAGGTGTCATTGACTCGTAGTAGCTTGGAGATGCAAAGATTAGTCCATCTGCCTCGCTCATAGTGTTGAATGCCTCCATGAAATCGTCATCTATGACGCATGTGCCAGAAGAGCATGCTCCGCATGCGATGCATGGCTCAATTTTTTTCTCGGAGAGGAAGATAGTGCCAGTCTCGGCTCCTTCGCTCCGTGCAGCCTCAAGTGCGTTATTGACCATAATCTCTGTGTTGCCGCCCTTGCGTGGGCTGCCTGATATTCCTATAACCTTGACCATGGGCTATGGGGTGCCCTATGGAGTGATAAAACCTGTGGATTAGAAGCCTAGACCCATGTCGCTGCAGTTGTCTAGAACTGGGTGATAGGGCACATCGTATTTGCACCAGATGTTATCGAGGGCTCCTGCGTCCTCACCTATGGAGTCTATGAGGCAGTGGAGTACCTCGTGGTTGATTGCCATCTCCATCTCCTCCTCTTTTACTATGACGCCGTTGAACTCTTCCGCCATCTCGTAGCCTCCGAAGAATATGTAGTACTGTCCGTCGTCTGTTACTGTTGCGCCGTTGTGGCCGATGATTACTACTACGTCGTCGTGGAATTCCATTTTTATGCCTCGAATCTGTCTTGGCTGTATTCGTTGCATTTAAACCAAATCTAAAAGGGATTACTGACGCCGGGTACTAATCGGGGCTACATATTTTACATCCGTAATTAAAACCAGAATACGCCTTACCATTACGCTTTTTGTAATATATACTTGATGAAAAGAAGCGATATTAGGGACTAATTAGAAGAAATAACGCGTATTTCTTCCCCGCGTAGTTACTCCCCCACCCTTACTTGGAGATAGCTGCAACTATCATGGAGACAACGGTCTCGCTAAACTCGCCGCGCTTGTCCCTTGGCGGGTTGTCGTTTCCCATCCTGACGATGACTAGGTCAAGGCTTGGTATGGTGTAGCTGTCGTTCATGTTGTGCCCTCTTGACGCGAAGCAGTCCTTTGGCACGTTCTCCCACTCGTCCATGACCCACCATGTGTAACCGTATGGGCTTGGCGTGGAGCCGTCGTCCCTGACGAAGCGTTTGGTGGCAACGTCAAGCCATGCTTCAGGCACTAGCTGCTCTCCGTTCCACTTGCCTTTCCTAAGCCACAGGTAGGCAAGCCTTGCGTAGTCCCTTGGTGTGCACCTGAATGTGCTTCCCGCGATGGTGTTATACCCGATTGGGCTCTCGGATTCATCCGCCCCGTAGGCGTTGCATCCTTTGCTTCCTCCGACGCCCCACCCTGGCTCCTCTGAGAAGTTGAGCTCCCTTGGGTCATTGTAGACCATGTGTTTGTACGCGTTGTCTCTGAGCCTGATATCCATCCCGATCTTGCCCAGGACCCTGTCATACAGGTATGGTCCCATCATCTCGCCTGAGATGTGTCTCATGGCTAGGGCTGTCATCTCCATGCCGTAGTTACTGTAGTTGAAGGCTGTTCCTGGCTCGAACATCAATGTGTGGTGTGCGGATACTCCTTCAAAGCTCCACCAGCCGAAGCTGTACTCGTACATGTTCATGGGGCCAGTGTAGCCCTCGGTGTGGCTCCTTGGTGATGGTGGCACCCATGGCTCATCTGACTCATGTCCACTGGTCATGGAGACGGCGTTCTTGATCTTGATCTGTTTTTTCCGCTCATCAGTGATGGGCTGCTCCCATATCCACGGGATAAGCGAGTCTTCCTTGCTAGTTCCAACGAGGAGGGAGTCCAAGGTCATCTTGTCCTTGTACTCTTCTAGGAATACGCCCAACGCTGTGCCGAAAACCGATTTCGCTGATGATTTCACGTCGTTGCATGAGGATGGCTTCCATGGCTGTGGTCCGCCCTCCTTGCCGGTGACATAGCTCTCTCCGATGATCTTTCCCTTGTACGCGACTATCAGTGATCCACCCATAACACTAGTGTGTGGGGAGTTGTCATGGTACTCGAATGCCTTCATGAGCTTCTCGGCGTCAACCCCAAGTGATGCAGGGTCCGCTGTCTCCCAGCCCCCGTCTTTCGGTGCTGGTGGATAGTATTCCGCAGTCATAATAATTCAGGATAACTGGGTGCTCATTTATTTTAAAATGCGCGTGTATCACATTTTATTGGTATAGATTCTACGATGGACTGATTTTTCCTGTCTTGAGTTAACTCCATCTTTCAAGAACAGGAGGCGTGGCTATTGCATATTATGCTTACTGTGAGTTACAGAGTCTGAAAACAACATTTCCTTTGAGTCCGATTACTTGATTTCCGTCTTTCAAAGTGTGTTTTATTTCATACATTTCAAGTGCTTTTAAGAAAGTCATTTCGTCCAAGCAATCAACAATATAACTATCGTTTATTATGATATTATTCACTTTATTTTTCAAGTCTGATCCCGCTTCGAATGCGATCTGTTTTTACGATTTAATCCAAGAACCCGCCACACGCGCTTGACGAGGATAATATTATGATCGCTGCCTTGCTATATCATACATTTTAATATTTATATTTATGCTATTCTATCATTTTGTATGCATTAATAATTAAATCTTATTATCTCATATTATTTTTCATATGTATTTTATATAATATTCTTAGATTTCAAGTTATTCTTGTAGAACGGCAAATATTAACAGAAGAGTGGCGAATTTATTTTATCATATAGACATTATAGTTCTACTATGAATGTCGTCATCACAGGCTCAACTATGGGCATAGGCAAAGCAATGGCTAACGAGTTCCTCAAACACGGGGATAACGTTGTAATATCTTCCAGAAATCCGGATCGGGTTGACTCGGTTGTAGCTGAGCTTCAAGGCAAGTACCCCGACCAGAAGATAGTTGGGACAACCTGTGACGTGGGCAACCCTGATGATGTTGAGGCATTGGGCAAATATGCAATCGACAAACTATCCACAATAGACATCTGGATAAACAACGCGGGAAGCGTTCCCAAACACAAGACGAACTTTGTTGACCTCAGCACCGAGGACATCCAGAACGTCATCAACGCAAACGTGTTTGGAACCGTCTGGGGCACACGAGAGGCGTTAAGAATCATGATCAAGCAGGGGCACGGTCACATCTTCAACATGGAAGGCTTGGGCTCTCAGGGGAGGACCGCTCCAAATAATAGCATCTACGGTTACTCCAAGAACAATATCCCTTATCTCTCCAAGACTTTACAGGCAGAGGTCAAGGGAACCGGTGTAGGGGTCCATGACCTGAGCCCCGGGATGGTTACAACTGACCTGCTTCTAAGCGAGCTTGAGCCAGGTCAGGAGAAGATGATCAATATTCTCGCGGATACACCTGAGGAAGTCGCCGAGTTCCTCGTGGAAAGGGCTAAAAAGGTCACCGGTTCTGGGCAGAACATAATGTGGCTCACAAACAGCAAGGTGATCTGGAGGTTCATGACGGGCTTCCAGAGGAAGAACCGTCACATACCCGAGTAGCTACTTCCTGTAGTAGCCGTGTTTGATGACCGCCCTCGCGACAGCGTTAAAGTTGTCTCTTGGCATGTCCTCAAAGATGGTGCATCCGGGTCCAAGCATGAAGCCGCCGTCATCACCGGCTGCCTCGATGGCTTTTCTTGTCTCCTCTTCAACCTGTTTTGGAGTACCACTTCTCAAAGTCTCCCTGAAGTTGAGCCCACCGATGATACCGTATTTGTCACCATACAGTTCTTTTCCTCTCTCGATTGGAGTGTAGGCGTGGTCATCCCAGTTGATAGCAGTCGCCGGGTACTTGTTGATCCATCCGTTCTCCATGAGGTTCTTGTCCTGAGCGTTCCCAAGGGGCGTGCTGCAGATGTGCAGGAGCTTGATGGGGCAGTCAACTGCTTCGAGGATACGTTTCTCGTAGCCGAGGGCGTATTTCTCCAGCTGCTCCATTGTGAACTCATTCCAGATCCGTCCACCGCCTCCGATTCCAATGAAAATACCTGATGCACCAGCATCTACGCATGCCTTGGCGAGGTCTATGGATGAAGCTGTGATGGTCTCAAGTCCTTCTTCCAGTGCATCTGGGTTAGATTTCATGTCCTCTAGGACCCTTTCAGGGGTTCCTATGCCGTTCAATGCTTGTACGATGGGACTTGGGATTGTGTAGATGAATGGCATTGTGCGTAGGTCACGACTGAGCGTATTACAGCAAATAACGGATTCTTTAAGCTCCTTCTTTGGGTCAAGGTACTGGAGTTTTGTCCAGTCTTCTGGCTCCTGCACCGCTGTCTCAAGGTAGTCCGGCCACTCGTCGTTGTTCTTGAACCTGAGCTTGCTGCCCCATATTTTTGCCATGAACCTGTAGAACGGGGTTACTTTGAGCATGTCCATCTTATAGTCCAGTTCACGTAGCAGAGCCATGTGGGCTTGTGCTGAGTGTTCGCCATTTCTGGTGCTCAGCTCCCAACTGTAATAGTCCAGCCAGTTCAATGCGGGGAAATGACCCCAGATGCTCCATGGAACACGGTCCGGGACCTCTCGGCGCATGACCGCCATTACCCTCTCATATCTGTCAGAATTCAAATCAATCCATATGGAGTCCAGTTATGGGCTTTTGAGGTTTATCCGAATGAATTTTCGTAGAGAAATAGAATAGGGCGATATTGTTCTCAGTCGGTATTCATAACCATAGACTGGGCGAACAGGGTCTCAAAACCCTTGAGTCTGTTGCGTAGGGTAACCTCTGTTGTACCCGCCGCTTTTGCCACTGTTTTCTGCACCCTCTTATCTTGGTTTTCCATACATGCTTTGTAGATAGCCGCCGCTGCAACCCCTTTCGGGTCTTTACCTGATAACCCTCCAAGCTTCTTTGCTGTGCGTAGAATTTCAACAGCCTTGTGTTCAGTGTCAGCCCTTAACTTTAGTTTTGCAGCCATCTTCGGGATGAACTTGAGTGGACCATCCACTGGCATTTTCAGCCCCATTTCCCTCAGGAGGAACCTATATGTCCTGGCTACCTCCGAGTGCTCCCTCTTTGATAGGACTGATATCTCCTTTAACTGCCTTGGAAGCTTAGATTGGCGGCATACAGCGTATATGCAGGCAGCCACGAAAGCGTCTATGCTCCTGCCCCTGATATAATCCTCCTTCAGGGCTTTCCTGTACATTATGGCAGAGCGCTCCTTGATGTTCTGTGGTAGGTGCAGCGCGTCGCTCATCCTGTCCAGCTCCCCCATGGCAATGCTGAGGTTTCTTCTCCAGGTCTCGTCCATCTTGCTCCGGTTATCGTATCGCCTGAGCCTGTTCATGGTCTGTATGGTTTTTTCGTTGAGTTTCTTGCCGTTGCCATCCCTGTGACCAGTAAGGACGGTTGACAACCCCTTGTCATATATCACGTATGAAGTCGCCATCCCCGTCCTGCTCCGGGAATTTGTTTCCTGTACTGAGAATGACCTCCACTCCGGTCCCATGTTAATATGAGTGTCATTTAATACGAGGCCGCAGTTGCCGCATATCTCTTCCCCAGCCTCGCTGTCTATGATTATATTAGTGCCTTCACAGCGCTCACATTTTCGTTTCTGATTATCCATACATTAACGCCCCTCAACTTTTTTCATGAAATCGTCAAGACTGGTGACCCTATGATCCGTCTCATGGTCATCAACTGGTTTTCTCGTTATGAAAACCGATCCGCCTAGGTCTAGGTGTAGGAGGACCTCATCAAAATCGATGCCCCTCGTGCTCCTGACCTCTACATCATTAGGGTCGTCCCCCATGAAGTAGACAACAAGTTCCGTGTTCTGCCACAAAACAGTGGGCCAAACATTTCCCTCGGTCTTGACGAATATCTTCGACATTTTCAGTTTTATTATCCCTATTTATGATAATAACAGGTTACTTGTAACAAGTGTACGAACAATATGTTGTAACAACTGAAAGAACATTTTATATAACCTCACAGGAGACAAAAACTGGGCACCATGTCATTGAACACCCTGCATGAGAACTTGACGAGGTTTGGCTTCACACGGGAGGAAGCTGAGTTCTACGTATTCCTGTCAGCAATTGGGCCAGCCACGGCTAGGACAATTGCCCGGCGATTTAACATAAACCGGGTCAAGGCATACAGGACGTTGAAAGACCTTGAAGAGAAAGGTCTCGTTATCAAAATAATGGGGCGCCCATTAAGGTTCACAGCCCAGCCCATTGAGGGACTGATCCGGGACAAAATCAATGAAACAAGGCTCTCTTTACAGGAGTTAGAGCATAATCAGACCCAGATAATGGAAGATCTGGACAAAATCAAAGACGAAAACATCTCAGCAGATGATGACCCTGTTTTCAGGATTTACCAGGGCAGGCAACAGATCTACGAACTGTTGGCCGGTATGTGTGACCGGGTTAAAGAAGAGCTGATGATCGTAACAACATCAACTGATTTTCTCAGGCTAAGCCTCTGGGGTATAGACGAAAGGCTCATGGATCTATCGAAGAGTGGAATAAAGGTAAACATACTCATCGAGGTCACAGAGTCCAACCTAAAAGAGATAGAAGAGATCCAGGGTGACCTTGAGATTCGTCATTTATCTGTCCCATCGCCCGTTCGCATCGTGACAATGGACAACGTTGAGACGCTTTCCTCTGTTGCTATGGATGATACCATGAGCATGACCACTCCCAACGACACTGGGCTGTGGACAAACGCAGTGGGGTTCACAGCTGCCATGCAGATATTTTATAACGCAATATGGCATGATGCCCCCAGTTCGGAGGTAATGATCAACTCCCTCAAGACGGGTAGAAAACCTCAGGAACTAATTACAATTCGATCCGTTAGGGAGTACAACCTGTACTTCAAATCCTTGTTAGAACACTCGGAAGAATCCATTGATATCATGGTTAACAAGATTCAGGACCTCCCACTGCCCGTTGTTCCCTTACTTGAGGAAGTCCAGACTAAGAAAATCCGGATACTAACCCACGTTGAGGACAGTATGAGCGCTACATTAAGGGCAACATTAGCTGTAGCTGATGTACGGCATAACGACAACGAATCAAAATTCTCAGTCATCATAGTGGATGGTAGGGAAAACCTGTTGACCACATCAGGGATGGAGTCATCAATCCATGCCGTATGGTCAAACCTTGAAGATTACGTTCAGACCACCTCTCTGATATTCGAGGACTATTGGGAGAAAAGCCGACCCGTGGAGGTCAGGTTTAGGGAGCTTATTACCGAGCAAAACAAGATGGAAATCGCTCAAACCATTGTTGACCCGTTAATATCCGATGGTTGGAGTGTGGAAGCCCCGGGGACAATCACAGGGGCAACTGGTGTAGAAAATCCGTTCGATATAGTCGCAAGGTTTGGTGAACGGGTGATTGCGGTAAACCTGAATATTGATGGAGATGGGTATAACTCGCTCTTCGAGTTGAGTTCCAGGAAGATGGATCTAGATGGTGTAATCTTGGTCCTTGGATCGATACGTGAACTGGAGGAGGAGGTAGTCAGGATGTCAATTCTCTATGGAATTACTTTGATTCATGGCCTTGACGTTAAAGGGTTGTCTGAGAAGATACGATCAATCTAACCCATTATATTCATTCTATATTGAAACAAAACGTCTTAATATTTGATTGCATTAACTAAATTATAATGTATTCTTATGTTGAACCTGACTCGTTTATCCAACAGGTGGAACAGAAAAACCACATAATCCTGTTCTACGATTCACCTGAAAGCAGGGACAAGATAATTTACTCATATCTCGCCGATGGTATCAAGAAAGGCTATGGCGCAATTTACATCCGGAGCCCTGAGACCGAGGAAGAACTCTACAAAGGTTTCTCAGGCAAGGGAATTGATTATGCTCCAAATATCTCCAATGGGAATATCGTCACCAAGAACTGGGATGAATGGTACATTGAGGACGGCAAAGTCGAGCCTCTGAGGATAATTGATCACTGGCACGAGGCATTAACCCATTTCAAGTCCAAGGGCTTGGGGATGAGGGCAACGGGTAACGTTGACTGTTTCTTTAAGCAAGACAAGGTGCGTGAGCTGTTGAAGTACGAGTACGCTCTCCATAAGACGCTCACTCTCCCAATGGATGTGATATGTCTATACAACCTGAAGACAATCGTGGACATGGGATACACGGATATGATTATGCCCCTCGTCAGGGCACACGGCAAGGCACTGTTCACCGCCGAAGGTGGGACAATGATGTTGGAGCCTCAAGGGATTGAGAAATCTGACCTAGAAAAACTGATGAAGATCACAATCTAGTTGGATTCCATATAATCCATCAACTGTTTGATGTACCTATCCTTCTTTTCCTGAGTGAGCCATGCCCCGTTGAAGGCGTTCACCATGAACTGGACTAGGTCGTCCTTTGAGTAATCGCTCCTCTCCACGGCACCGATCAGTAACTTGTTCATGTAACCCGAGTTAAACTCGGCTGGGTCATCCGTGTTTAGAGTCACTTTGAGGCCTAGGTCGTACATCTGTTTGATCCGTTCGGTGTCTCTTGGGCCCGGGTATGGGCTTCTCCACGTTGGGCAAGCCGTGAGTGTGATATCTCTCTTGATTAGCTCCGCTACTAGCTCTGGGGACTCGATGCTGTTGACGCCGTGGTCGATCCTGTCCGTCTTCAACAGGTCAAGGCACTCCCAGATATGCTTTATGGAGTCCTCCTGGTCCACATCGCAGTGGGCTGTAACCCTGTATCCCTGCTTCCGTGCCTTCTCGTAGACCTCAGTGTACTTGCTTGGCGGGTTGTCCTTTTCATAAGAGTCCATCCCGAGCCCAGTGATGAGGTGCCTGTACGGGTACGCCTGCTCCATCATCTCCCATGCGCTCTCAACGGTACGCTCCCTGTTGATGCACATTATGAGGTTCGCCTCCACTCCAAAGTCCCTGAGGCTGTCCTTTCGCCCCTCATCGAGGCCCTTAATCATCCCCTCAAAGCTGATTCCCTGCTCGGTGTGGAACTGGGGGTCGAACTTGAACTCAACGTACACCACGCCGTTCTCCATGCATGTGCGCAGGAACTCGTATGTCACCTCGTAAAAGTCCGACTTTGTCTTGATGACGCTGACGAACATGTAGTGGAGGTCAAGGAAGCTGACTAACCCGGTTGTCCTACTGTCAAGCGCCTCATGAATCTCCTCAACAGACTTGAACGGGTAATCCATGCCGTTCCTCTCAGCCAGTTTTAACACTGTTGCCGGTAGGACCGTTCCCTCAAGGTGGACATGGAGCTCAGCCTTGGGCAGCCCCTCGATAAATGAAAGCATCTCATTTGAAACAGGAGACATTTCCATCAAAGACCCGCGAAGCGAATATAATGGTTCGCTTACTCACCCAGTTCAGCTCTAATTGAGAACGCCGTTAGCACTCCCAAAAAACTCGCCAGATACTCAGTTAGGAACCTGTCACCCATACCCGGAGCGAAGATGAACAAGCCTGCGAATATTATGCCTCCAACAACCATTGTATCTGATGAGTTCCATTTCTCCTCCCCGTGGACAACCACCTCAAAGAGGTGGAATAACTTGTCAGGTCTCAGGAAGTAAACCCCTGCCGCCACAACCAGCACTACAACTGAACGTATGAGGTACAGGTTTAGGGATATATCCAGAACGGGGTCCATTTGGTTATTTTACCTATTTTTTGTTATTAAATCTGTGAATGTGTCCCTTTGACATACACCCATTCACGAGGACGAATATGTGTGTCCGGTAACTTCTTTTATACAAAATCTGCTCAGTTTCTATTATGAACGCTGAGTTATCAGACAAGATCAGGGAACTGATGAAAGAGCTGAGAATCCCTGGTGTGGCCATTGGGGTATACAACAAAGGTGAAGTTGCCACACAGGGATACGGTGTAACAAACATTGACCACCCGTTACCCGTTGACGATGATACATTGTTCCAGATAGGGTCCATCACCAAAACCTTCGTTGGCACCATGACCATGATGCTTGTCGAGGAGGGCAAACTGGACCTCGATATCCCTATCCAAACTTATCTGCCAGATTTTAAGGTGCAGGAAAAGGAGGCATCGGAGACTACGACAATACGCCACCTTTTCACCCATACGGCCGGGTGGGTTGGGGACTGGTTCCCTTCTGGGATAGACCAAGGACCAGACGCAGTTGAGCACTATACCACGACCATGGCTGATGACCCTCAGTTCACACCCCTCGGGGACTATCTCTCATACAACAACGCTGGGTACAACCTAGCCGGCAGGATACTGGAGGTCGTTACAGGCAAGGTGTTCAGCGATCTCATCCAAGAAATGATATTCGAGCCACTGGGCATGACGAATACATACATCCTCCCGTGGAACATGATGACCAAGCGGTTCGCTTCAGGGCATGCACCCGCAGAGAAAGGGGTAGAGGTAACCGTCCCATGGTTCATAGGCAGATCCTCTGGACCAGCAGGAGGCATCATCACCAGCGTCAAGGACATGATAAAATACATCAAATTCCACCTTGGCAACGAGTTGCTCTCAAAAGATTCCCTGAGTGCACTCCACACTCCTCAACTTGAGTTCGCACCAGGTCACAGTATTGCCCTCACATTCTGGATTGACGATACACGGAGTGCACGGTCAATGGGGCATGGGGGCGGTACTGTTGGTCAAATATCCCTTCTTACCATAGTCCCTGAGCACGATTACGGGATGATTCTTGTCACAAACAGCGCAGCTGGACGAATATTTAACCCCAAGATAACCAACCTCGCACTGATGAAGTACATCGGTGTCACCACATCTGAGCCAGGCATCATGGAACTATCCGAGGAAGTGTTACTGGAGTATGTGGGTGAGTACGAGGCAAAGCTGACCGCCGTAATTGTTGCGGTAGAGGATGGTAAGCTGACGTTGAGTAGTAAATATCTAGGTGGGTTCCCAACAGCAGATGATATGCCTGAGACAACTGATCCGTCGCCACCCTTACCTTATGGGTTCTACGAGAAGGATCACATTAAAGGGTTAGACGAGTCCAACAGTGAAACCATAGCCCAGTTCATCCGGGAAAATGGCAAGTTGACTATGATAAGATCTGGCATGAGACTCCACAAAAGAAAATAAATTCTCATATCTTTTCCATCCAAAATATGAAATAACTCCAGTTCACCCGTATTCTCCATGAATTCCTCCCGCGTCATACTTGAGATGCTGAAAAACTACGATGTAGAGCATGTCTTCGGTCTCCCCGGCGAGACTACACTACCCCTGTACAAGGAGTGGCTGGACTACCCCGAGATCAAGCACATTATGGCCAGGGACGAGCGAAGTAGCGCCTTCATGGCTGACGGTTACGCCCGTTTCACAAACAAGCCCGGCATCTGCGAGGCACCAAGCGTCGGTAGCACCCATATCCTTCCGGGTATGGCGGAGGCGTACAAGGCATCACTGCCCGTGGTCTTCATGACCAGCGACATTCCCCTCCACATGGAGAAACGGAACATGCTTACCGGCTTGGACCAGACCAGCATGTTCAGCGGGATAACCAAGGAAACCTACACCATCACAAACCCGGACCAGATACCCCACACAATCAGGAGGGCATTCAGGGTCGCCACCACGGGTAAACCCGGGCCAGTTCACATCAGGCTGCCCTACGACATACTCCAAGGGGAAACCGTGGATCCTGACCTGTACGCCCAGAAAGATTTCACAAAGTACCCCGGGCACAGACCTGTAGCCGAGACCGCCAAGGTAATGGAGGCGCTAAAGTTACTCGGCGAGGCTGAGAACCCCGTGATAGTAGCGGGTCAAGGCGCACTTTACAGCCAGGCGTGGGACGTACTTGTCCAGGTCGCTGAGATGTATGCGGCACCCGTGGGGACAACCATAAACGCAAAGGGCGTGATGCCTGAGAACCACCCACTGAGCCTCGGGGTAATCGGAGCACGTGGTGGAACCACTCTCAGCAACAAGGTGGTCTGTGACGCTGACCTCATATTCTTCATCGGAAGCAGCACGGATTCCGCTGGCACCGACAAGTGGAGCGTTCCAAGTGCAGATACCAAGGCAAAGATGATCCAACTGGACATCAGCGAACACGAGGCTGGAAACAACTACCCTGTGGATGTAATACTCATAGGTGATGCCAAGGCGACTCTCGAATGGATGGTGGAGTTAGCCAACCAGAGCCCAAGGGAGATGGAGAAGCTGCCCAGGATACAGGCGCTAATCAAGGCAAAAGAGGAGCACAGCGCATACGTGGCTGGACTAATGGAAAGCAACGAGAAGCCAATCCACCCCGTCCGGTTCATCAAGGAGCTGCAGGACGCGTTACCGGACAAGCGGTGCCTTGTCATGGATGTTGGTACCAGTGCCATATACACGAGTACTTTCTACAAAGTGCCAGAAGCAGGCCGGTCAATGGCTTACAACTTCGCCATGGGGAGCCTGGGGTACGCGTTACCCACAAGCGTTGGGGCAAGCGTGGCGAAACCAGACCACTGCATCGCAACACTGGTTGGAGACGGTAGCTTTGGTTTAGCAGCTGCAGAGCTTGAGACAATCTCAAGGATGGGGCATAACAACAACATAATCGTGGTCAACAACAGCAGCTTCGGCTGGATACGTGCAGAGTGGAAGCTCAGCTACGGCGACGAGTACGTTGACTTTGCAACCAACTTCAATGAAGTGGACTATCCAAAGATCGCGGAAGGATTTGGATTAACCGCCAATAGAGTCACCAGTCCAGACCAACTGTCGAGCCTGAAAGACCTGTTCAACGGTGATGAGCCCAGCTTCACTGAGCTGGTGCTTCAATCCGAGGACAGGCTGGTGCCCCCGGTTCCTATCTGGATTCGGAAGGCTGAAAAGAAGGGCGTAAGGCACATCAAGTGACCAGCATGGCTAAATTTCCGGCAACCCAGGCGACAAAGTTGCTCGACTCGTTAGATGTCGAGTACACCAAGCACCTCTACGATTACACGAAATCCGGGGCAGTGGCTGCTGCAGAACTCATGGGGCTCCCCGAGCACGCCATGATCAAGACCCTTGTCATGGAGACCAACGAGAAGAAGCCCTTGGTGATATTGATGCACGGCGAGAAGGAGACCAGTCTAAAAGAGTTGGCCAGGCAAGTTGGTGTCAGGAACGTCGCCACTGTGAGCGTTAAAGATGCCCAGAAGTACACCGCGTACATGGTTGGGGGTATAAGCCCATTCGGTACGCGAAGGAAACTACCTGTGTACGTTGAGGCAACAATCCTTGAACTGGACTATCTTTACATTAACGGCGGTAGGCGCGGATTCATTCTAGGCATGAAGCCCGATGTATTGGTTAAAGCACTTGACCCGACACCGGTAAACGTTGCCCGGTAACCATCATTTGGACAAATGAACAATATTTTCTTCTCTAATCGAATAATTACTTGACAATAGTGTATTCACTTAACCCAGAAAAAGTGAGAATCCTTTTTAAATGCCTAAAACGGTATCCCGGTGGACGGTGAATATCTTTGGAGAAATATGAAAGCATACTCATCAAGAACGGTATCCTCCTCACCATGCAGGGTGAAGGCGTAGGCTCAGTCATAGACGGGGCAGTCGCCATCGAGGGATCGGATATCGTAGCAGTAGGAAAAACAGAATACGTTGCCAAGGAGTACGGCAACGCAGAACTAGTCATAGACGCAAAGGGCAAAGCAGTCCTACCTGGTTTCATTGACGGACACATCCACACAGGTCTCAGCCTCGCGAGGGGTGAGGCACAGGATGTCCCAGAAATCGAGTGGATGCTAAAGACCATGGCCCCGTTCACCAGTCACTTCACGCCAGAGCACAGCATCAAGGGCTCAAGGGTCGGAGTACTGGAGGCGCTGAAGGCAGGTACAACCACCTTCGGAGAGATCGGGGGCAACATGACACCAGTGGCGGAGCAGGTATTCGTGCCGGCTGGAGTCAGGGCAAACCTTGCGGACACAATCAACCAGATCGGGCCGGAGAGCAGGCCTGACCCACAGAAGCCTTACATATTCTTCGAGGACATCGGTGAAGCCAAGTTCAAGTCAGGCGTCGAGCTTGTAAAGAAGTACAACGGCAAGGGTGACGGAAGAATCTCAGCAATCCTCAGCCCACACGGCGCAGACATGATGGACAAGGATCTACTTCTCAGAGTCAAGGCGAAAGCCAAGGAACTGGGCGTACTCGCCCACATCCACGTCGCACAGGGCGGCAGGGAGGAGGTCCAGATGAAGATGCGCTACGGAATGACTACAATCAAGTTCCTCGACAGCATCGACTACCTAGACGACCAGCTCATCGCGGCCCACTGCCACCAGACAGAGGACTCCGAGGTTGAGCTACTCGCCAAGAAGGACGTCAGGTACGCATCATGCCCAGCGAGCATAGGTCTCATTGACGGAATCACACCCCCACTGGGCGTGTTCCTTCAGGCTGGCGGCAAGCACGCAACTATCGGTAGCGACCAGGCTCCAGGCAACGGACATCATAACATGTTGGTGGAGATGAAAGTCGCCGCGTTGCTCAACAAGACAAGGCACAGGGACCCGACGGTTCTCCCATCATGGAAGATGATGAGGCTTGCAACCATTGAGGGTGCACACGCGATCGGTGTTGGTGACCGCGTTGGCAGCCTAGAAGTAGGCAAGAAGGCAGACGTAATCCTGTTGGACCTGAAGGTTCCCCATATGACCCCAATAATCCACAGGCCAGTGCTGAATGTTGCACCGAACATCGTGTACAGTGCACGAGGCGACGAGGTCACAGACGTGATCGTCAACGGCAGCCTAATTGTCAAGGACAAGCAGTGTCTGACAATGGATGAAGGTAAGGTCATCGAGGAGGCCCAGGAAGTTGCATGGGAAATATGCGAAGGCGCAGCAGATGCTTTCCTTGAAGCAGATGGCTGGCTAGCCCGAGAGGTCAAGAGAGGCCTCTACTAACCCTTTTTTCTATAAATTATTCTTCGAAGAGATCGTTACTCTTCCAGATCACAAGGATCAAGCCGACAATAATCGCTAAAGCGTAATGGTACGCGTTGAATGACAGCAGCTGAGTGGTGAATTCTATCCATAACAGGTCACCAAGAGTGGAGTCTTCAAAGTACAGGCTGACGAATGGCATAGTAGAAACAAGTGTGCCAATAATTTTACCTACGAGGAAACCTAGTAGGAACTGAATGACCATTTCACCAGTCACAATCTTAGCCATAGTATTTACATTTCATGTTGAGTATTAAAAACTAACCCACTAAGAGCATATATGTTGATAATGATTAATGATTTTACTAATAATAATCAGAAAAACGTTAAACATCAATACACTTTAATCCTGATTTGAAGGAATAACTGCTATGAGTTGCGGTGGATGCTCCGGGAAAGGATGCTGTAGTTCAGGCAGCAGTGAAGTCGAGCCTGATGAAGTTAAGATAAAACATGACTCACTTTTCATTACGTTCAAGGTCTTCCCCTTGAGCTCCAACGTCGCAATGTTCTCTGTGAGTAACTAGAGGAATCGTCCGATCAGGGACGCTAATCCCTGTTTACCAACAGCTCCAACCGTTTGACCTATAGGTTTTCCACCGCTGAACGCGATAAAATTCGGGATGCTCATGACATTATACTGTGAAGCTACGCCCTTGTTCTGGTCAGTGTTTAGTTTCGCAAAGTATGCCTTACCCGAGTACTCACCAGCCATCTGGGTGACGATTGGGCTCATCATTTTACATGGTCCACACCACTCGGCCCAGAAATCAACTAAGACCGGCTTATCCGCGTCAGCCAAGGCTGCATGGAAATTGGCGTCGGTGAGGGTCATCACCTGTCCATCTTTCCAGAACTTGGGTTTCTGCTCCGCAGTCATCATACGTTTTAGCATGTCCTGCTTGATTTTTTCAAGCGCGTCATCGGAACTCATTGAACAAAAAACCCTAAAGGTGGGTTATGAACCCTTCCAAAGGTGGTTAATTTTTTTGAGCCTACTTTAGGCTCTCAATATAGTCAGGTCGAGTGGAGTCATACTTGTGTGATCCCTCGGGGTCATTAACGATCTCCTTGAGGTACTCCTCGCATCCTTTCCAGTCCCCTGCCTTCCCGTGGGCGTCAATATAGTTCTGTGGCATTGGGTGTGTGCCTATAACGACCGGTAATCCGACAACGTTCTCGATGTATGTCTTGTGATCCGCTACATAGGGGCATGGTGGATATCCCGCAAAGTAGCATGATGCCAGGTAGATGGCTTCTGCTCCATACTTTTTCATTTCAGCAGGCGCGAACTCCAGTCTTTCACCTGGGCATCCGCCACAAGCCATCCATCCAACTACCTCGACGGGCTCGTCCTTGTATTTGCTGAACACGCCGTCCTTCTCGATTGCTGCCTTGAAACACTTGTTTCCTGTACAGGTGCGATTCCTGTCACAGATCATGATTCCTACTTTGACCATTTGGATCAAATATGCTCGTTAGGTAAGCCTAAAAACTTACCTCCGGTGTTTGATGCTCAGGGTTTTTATTTTAGGCTGCGAAAAAGGTTCCGCGAGCCTTGTCCGAAAAGAACGCGTTTTCTCTGCTCTGCCGACCCGTAAGGAGGCTAATACAAGAGAGGGGTTTCGAGGAGCCCACTGAGCCCCAGCGCAAGCTAATCCCCCTGATACTTGAAGGGAAGGACGTGTTACTCATATCGGCGACAGCGACAGGTAAAACAGAGGCAGCCGCTTTACCTGTGATGCACAAATTCCTCATGAATGGGGGGAGGCAGGCAGGAATCAGTATCATATACGTCACTCCGCTCAGGGCATTGAACCGAGACATTCTTGACAGGATGACCTACTGGGCAAACAGGCTAGACATGCGCCTCGGCGTACGCCACGGCGACACAAGCCAGAAGGAAAGAAATTACCAGCGAATGAGCCCCCCAGATATGCTCATCACAACCCCCGAGACACTCCAAGCCATTCTCCAGGGCAGGACAATCAAAAACCATCTGAAGACGGTTAGACACATCATTATCGACGAGATACACGAGCTGGCAGACAACAAGAGGGGAAGCCAGCTTAGCCTCGCACTTGAAAGAATCAAGGCGATAGCGGAAGAGACTCCGCAGATGATTGGGCTCAGCGCCACCATCGGAAGCCCAGAGAAGGTGGCAAAGTTCCTAGTAGGGGACGACAAACCCGTAGAGATAGTGCAGGTCTCAGCCCTCAGGGATACTCAGCTCCAGATTTTGTACCCAAAACCTGAGCCAGAGCACTACGATCTGGCACAGAAACTGTTCACCCACCCCGAGGTTGCTGTAAGGCTCAAAGTCATGAAGGACCTCATCGAGGACCATGACACCACACTCATATTCACAAACACGAGGAGCACCAGCGAAGCCCTCACAAGCCGCTTCAACATCTGGGACACCGAGTTCCCCCTCAGTATACACCATGGCTCTCTAGCCAAGACCAGCAGGATAGCCACCGAGGCAGGGCTCAAGAGAGGTGACCTACGAACTGTTGTATGTACAAGCAGCCTTGAGCTGGGCATCGACATCGGAAGAATTGACCTAGTTATACAATACAACAGCCCACGTCAGGTAACCCGACTACTCCAGAGGGTTGGACGAAGCGGACACAGCATCGACGAGACAAGCAAGGGAGTAATCATTGCACTCAACAGCGACGACGCAATGGAGAGCATGGTGATTTGCCGTAGGGCTCTTAGTGAAATCATGGAACCACTTGTGGTTCCCGAGAAACCCTTCGATGTATTGGTCAACCAGCTGGTGGCCGAGATCATGCAACGCGGCAGGATATACTTCCTACAGGGACAGAAGCTGTTCAGTAGGGCATACCCATACCGGGAACTTGAGGATGAAGACATACTCAACGCCGGCAGGTACATGCACGACAGGTTCCCACGGATGGCTTGGCTCAGCGAGGAGGACGAGGTCATTATCAAGCCCAGAGGCGGAGCCAAGGCACTGTACAAGTATTTCTTCAACAACCTGAGCATGATCCCTGACGAGAAAACCTACCTCGTCATGGACACCGTGAACGACGCAGCCGTTGGGATACTTCAGGAGGCTTTCGTAGCAGAGTACGCCAAACCGGGCGTCAAGTTCACACTCAGGGGCGCGGCTTGGAAGATTCTCAACATCCACAACGACAAGATATACGTCAAGATGGAGGACGACCCAACAGGGGCGATCCCAAGCTGGGTCGGAGAGCAAATTCCGGTGCCTTTCGAGGTAGCCATGGAGGTCGGCTCAGTGAAAAGATTTGTTGAGGACAGCCTCATCAACGGTGATTCAGTCAAAACCATCACTCAGGCAATGAGTGAAAAATATCCGGCGAGCCCAGAGACACTCAAGCTAGTATTCAAGGAACTGATAGAGCACCACCAGAACGGTTTCCTTGTCCCATCAGACAAACGGGTTGTGGTTGAGGACTGGGATGATAACGTCATAATTCACACCAACTTTGGCAGCGTCGCCAACAGGACCCTCGCAAGGATAATTGGACATGTCATAAGCGAGGCGACTGGTTACCCCGTCGGTGTCCAGCAGGACACATACATGATTATCGCCCAGACTGTGGGTGAGGTGGACGCCAAGTACGTCCAGCGGATGCTCAAGACATTGGCGAAGAAAGACCTTGAGCACACGATCCATGAAGCGGTGACAAAGACTGGGCTCTTCAAGAAGCGACTCATTAACGTCGCTCGTAAATGCGGGGCACTGAGCAAGTTCGCAAACTTTAGCAACATTACCCTAGGCAGGCTCATGAAGAGCTTTGAGGGCACCATAATATTCGAGGAAGCCATGAAGGACACTCTCAGGCAGGACCTCGACATCGAGAACACGATAAACCTGCTCAGGCAGATGGCTGAGGGGGACATCGAGGTAGTCATTCTGGACACCGTCGAGGATGTGAGCCCACTAGGTCAGCTTGGTGTGGACAGCATCAGCATGAAAGTGGACATAGTTCCGCCAGAGAAGATCACAAGGATCATACTGGAGTCAGCCAAGGCGAGGCTCTACAACGAGACAAGGGTACTTGCGTGCCTCGGAAAACATGACTGGCTCGGTGAGATGCAGGTCAAGGACTTCCCCCACAGGATAGAATGCCCACTATGTGGATCGACTGAGGTAGGTATCTTTGACAGGTCACCCGAGGAGGTCGCAGAAATGCTGGCAAAAACCAAGTCAAAGAGCAGCTTCGAGCCACCATACTGGTGGCGGAACGGGGACGACGCGTCAAAGACCGTGTCAATTCACGGCAGAAGGGCTGCAATTATCGCCTCAGCGAAACGTGTTGAGAACGAGATCGCATGGGATATACTCGCCGAGACAGAGGGCGAGGAAGACGACTATTTTGAGAGGATCGTCGAGGCCGAAAGAGAGGCTTTGAAGAAACGATTCATGTAGTTATCCGACACAAAAACGCCTATTCAAGGGAAACCATAAAACCAATCAACGCCCTTTTCCAAGGCATGAAGAAGATTGGTATGCTTACTATCGGTCAGACCCCAAGAGATGACTTGATTCCTGGGTTGTTGGACATCCTTGGACCAAGTTATGAAATAATTGAGGCTGGTGCACTGGACGACCACACAATTGAACAGGTCAACGCGATAGACCTGAACCCAGATCATTATGTTCTTGTGACCCGTATGCGGGATGGTACTGAGGTTAAGATCACCAAAAAGTATGTCATACCCCAGATGCAGGAGCAACTGGACAAACTGGAGGCTCAAGGCGTCAGGCTCACAGTTGTCATGTGTACCGGCAAGTTCCCACAGTTCAAGAGCAAAGGGCTCGTCATCACCCCCAGTGAGATACTGAAAGGTGTCATAGATGGCAGCCTAAAGGAGGGCAAGCTAGCCGTGGTCTTCCCCGTACCCGAGCAGATGCCGTATGCTGACAGGGATTTCGGAAGTGAAGGAATCAAAGTCTATCCTGACTTCGTCAGCCCATACGAGGAGGACGATGTGAAGAGCTTACTGGAGAGGCTGGTCGCTGAAGACCCTGACCTGATATTCCTGAACTGCTTCGGTTTCCCGTACAGCATCAAGAAACAAGTGCAGGAAGCAACGGGAAAGCCAACAATACACAGCAGCGCCCTGATAGCCAGGGTAGTAAAAGAGCTATCCAGCTAACTATTCTTCGAAAAAGAGCTGGTCCCCTGGGATTGGCTCGTTATCCTCTTCTTCCTCGATCGTTGAATCGGGTCTGAACTCCTCTGGGAGCTTCCTGTTCTTCTTGAGCCTATATGCAACGATATACCTCTCCGAGCTCTTTGTTCGACTTGCATCTGGCTTGAAGTTTTTGACTGTCTGGAACATGTCCTTGACCTCTTGGATGAACTTGATGTGCTCGCCGCCCTGGAATATCTTGACCACGAACCAGCCGTCTTTTTTCAGGAGTACATCACAGAGTTTCAGTGCAATCCTTGCAAGGTGTATCTGTTTGTACTGGTCTAGGTCCCACTGCCCCATTACGTCTGGAGCCATATCTGACAGGATTACGTCTGCCTTTCCATTGAAGGCGTCAAGTATCTCCTCCTGAACCTCGGGGTCACGTACGTCACCAACGAGGGTGGCTACGTTGTCCAAGAACAGAGGCTTGATTTCTTGAAGGTCAACACCAAGGACGAGCCCGTCGTCCATCATGATCTCCTCGGCCGCCACCTGTAGCCATCCGCCAGGCGCCGCGCCAAGGTCCAGCACGTTTTTGTTGTTCTTGAATATCTTGAACTTGCTATGAATTTGCTTTAGCTTGAACGAGGAGCGACTACGGTAACCCTCTTCCTTGGCCTTATTGTAATAGAACTCGCCTTTCCGTTCATGCAACCAGCGATTAGACATTTTCACGGGCTCTATTGTTTCGCTGTTAATGAAGGTTTACCCAATAATCGATGATGTATGTCCAATTCTCGTTTATGAATGGTTTAATATCCCTATTTCATCATTCAAAATCCATGAGCCCTGATTTTGACGCCCTTCGAAACGAGATCATAGACCGCTTTGAAAAGAACATCCAGGCACACTGGGACAAGGATGTAGATTTCATCACAGATGACCTCGGCGAGGGTTTCTTCGTCATGTCAGAAGCTGAGGTGACTCATCCTACGAAAGAGGATGAAAGAAAACGGTTCACGGAGTACCTGAACAACACCACGTTCAAAGAGTACACGAGCCTTGGGGAGCCTGAGATTGGGCTCAGCGATGATGGCTCAATTGCCTGGGGAAACTTCAAAGTCCGAGTTAGTGGCAAGACCTCTGGTACAGAGTTTAGTTTTGACTGTGCATGGCTTTGGTTGTACAGGCGAGTTGGTGACCGGTGGATGCGTATAGGAGAGGTTTCAACCTGGAAATAGTCGATTATCTTATAGCCGTTTCTCAATGAGTTCTTGTTATGGAGTTTAACTGGCTGATAGAAGGGTTCAAGTTCTATTTCCTGAAAACCGCGATAGGAGTGGTTGGAGCTGTAACCCTCTACGTGTTCGCGAAAATGTATCAAGAGTCAAGAGGTTAGCCTTCACTCTGATGGGCTTTAATATCCATTGATAATTACAATGTATGCGTACTGGTAATGATTGGTTGGGGTCTGCCAAGGGTCCAGGTGGAACCTATGTTGTCGGGAGTTATGGTACATTCAAGATTGTCTACACTGTGGGAAAATACGGGATAGATGACGGCGGAAGCATCAGGATAGCCAGAAGAGGCGGAATGAAACCCCAGACCGTTGATCCAACGGCACCCGGGTACACAACAGTCACCGCATCCAGAGATGTGAGGCTCATAACCGGTTCACTGCCAATATCCCAGACTATAAGCAAGAGCGTTGAGTTATTCGGGTCACGTGGAAACACGATAAGGGCAAGCCATATTCGCCCATTCTGGTCCGCATTCCAAGTTGACGTCAAGGATGGCTCACTCTATGAAGGAGACCAACTGGTATTCACCTTCGGTGATACATCCCAAGGAAGCCCTGGGTACAGGTTAAAGACCTCACGGGAAGCCGAGTACCTATTCCAAGTGTTTGTTGACCCGTTTGGGTCTGGACTCTACAAACCAGTACCAGACTCACCATGCGTAACAATCGTCGGAGAGAATGTTGAGCAGGTTCAGATAGTAAGTCCCTCTCAAGCGGTCAAAGGGGAGCCTTTTGATGTAACCGTCAGAGCACTGGACCTCAATGGAAACAGGTCTGATTCATACCGAGGCACCGTGTCCCTGAGTTCTGAAAACGCGAAATTACCCGAGCCATACACTTTCAAAGAGGAAGATGCGGGTGCACACAGAATCAAAAACATAACTTTGAGCACCCTTGGACTCCAACGTATATCTGTCGAGGATGAAAAAGGAAACAAGGCAATCTCAAACCCAATCATGGTTATGGAAAAGGAGCCAGAGCTGAAAATCTACTGGGGCGACGCCCACGGGCAGACCAAAGAGACAGTTGGTACCGGCTCAGTTCCAGAGTACCTTTCATTTGTGCGCGATGTAGCAGCGTTGGACTTTACGGGTTGGCAAGGGAACGATTTCCAGATCACCAAACCCTTGTGGGAGCACGTCAAGAAGCTAATCAAGGAGTACCATAACCCGGGTAAGTTCATCACATTCCTCGGGTACGAGTGGTCCGGGCTCACACCGGGTGGTGGAGATCATAACATCTATTTCCTAGGGGATGATGCGCAGATACACAGGAGCGACCACTGGCTCATACCTGATAAATCAGATGAAGATACGGACAGGTACCCCATCAGCGAGTTATGGGAGACGTTCAGGGGAAGAAAAGATGTTCTAGCTATTCCTCACGTAGGTGGACGGCACGGGAACTTTGATTTCTATGACCCAGAGTTCATTCCAGTAATCGAGGTTCACAGCAACCACGGCACTTTTGACTGGTTCCTATTAGAAGCGATGAAGAGGCGCATGAAGGTTGGCTTCATCGCTGCGAGTGATGATCACTCAAGCAGACCCGGTTTGACCTACCCTTCAGGTGGGATGACCACCCGAGGCGGATACACTGGTGTCTACGCCAAGGAACTCACTAGAGAAGCCCTCTGGGATGCGATATGGGCAAGAAGGGTGTACGGTACGACAGGTGAGCGAATCATCGTTCATGTCGAATCAGACGGGCACCTCATGGGAGAGGAATACACTGGCTCAAAGTCACCTGAAATCAAGATAAGGATACACGGCACAGCATCAATCCAGGATGTCGAGGTGTATAACTGGGAGGAGAAAATATACAAGCACCCATTCGCGAAACCAAGGAACGATTCAGAGACGTTGTTCAAGGTAGAGTGGAGCGGTGCAAAAGTCAGGAGCCGACCCAAGGTGGTCACTTGGGATGGAGGACTTGTCGTTAAAAATGGCAAAATCAAGGAGTATACCGAGTTTGCCTTCGATTACCCACATCAAGGAGTGGAGCAGGTATCGGACACCGAACTGAAATGGGTCTCAACAACAGGAGGTGACCCTGATGGGGTGTTGCTCAGACTGGATTACAACGAGAAAACAGAGGTTGAGTTCAATAGTGGGCCAATCAGTTTCTCGTTTAAACCATCCGAGATAGGATACGAACCCATTGTAATAGAAGCAGGTGGGTTGAACCAGAAAGTGAGGGTTTCCACACTCAAGGACCAGTTACCGGAGACATTGGAGTTCACATACACACCAGAGGCAGAGAAAGGGTTGAACGCCTACTGGTTCAGGATAGTCCAGTCCGATGGGTCAATGGCTTGGACCAGTCCCGTGTTCTTCAACCTAGCAAGCAGGTGAAGTGTTGACGCGTATACTGGTCATATCCGACATCCATAGCAATTACACTGCCTTGAAAACCGTGCTAGATGAGGCCGAACCCATTGATGCTGTCCTATTTGCGGGAGACATAGCGGGTTTTGGGCCACACCCAAACAGGTGCATTGAAACTATACGGGGATTGAACGTTAAATCCGTGCGAGGCAACCATGATCAAGGAATTATCCTTGACGATTACTCAGGTCTACCCGAGGAGGTAGGGCGGGCTGACGCCATCAACCGTGAAATAATCACCCAGAATAACTTGGATTGGTTAAAGATTCAACCCATGACCGTTGAACTGATGGTTAACGGAGTGAGTATTACGTTGATCCACGCCAACCCAGTGACTCCCTTGAGGGGGTATATGCAAGCAGACGAGATAGGGCATCGGATGGATGAATTCCATCGCTTGACCGGAGTCGACCTGTTGATCCTAGGGCATACCCATCGTCCCTATATTCAAAGGACTGAAAACTTCACAGTGATAAACCCCGGTTCAGTTGGACTTCCACGGGATGAGGCTCGAACAAGCTTCATGACTCTAGAAGTAAACGACGGAGAGTTTGAGATAACCCACACACGATTACATTACGATTATGATGCTAACGCAGATGCCATGGATAGGCTAGGGTTACCTAAAAAATATGTAAAAAGGATGAGGATTGGGCCCTCTCCGCGGTAGGTTTCTATCCTGATGAGGTCTCGGGGTGGACAAAGGGATAAACATGGAATTGGCTTTGACCAGTTTCCCGCCTCACAGGATAGTGTTAGATCTGGAACTTCACCATCTCTGCCTGTAACTGTGCAGCGATTTCCTCGAGATCAGCCGCGTTAGTAGCTAGCTCACTCATTGCAGCCGTCTGCTGCTCTGTTGCCGCGGTGTTCATCTCAGCGCTTGACGCCGACTCCTCGGCTATGCTTGCTATTTCGTCGATGGCTTTCACCACCGCTTCGATTGCGGCGACCCCTTGGTTAACTCCAGTGATGGTCTCATTCACGACATTAACACCTTCAGCCGCCTCTTCTGTTGAGCCCTGTGCAACCGCTATGGCATCTTTTCCATTTTTCTGGACCTCAGCTACCGAGTTTAACGTATCAGCTGCTGCCTGGTTTGTCTGCTCAGATAGTTCACGTACTGCGTCTGCGACTACAGCGAAACCACGACCTGCTTCACCTGCCCTAGCAGCCTCAATGGCTGCGTTCAGTGCAAGTAGCTGTGTCTGGTTTGCTACGTCTGTGACGATGTTAGCTAGGCTACCTATTTCCTCCAGTGACTTGTCCATGTTCTCAACGGTACTTGTTGTTGTTTCCATGGCTGTCATGATCTGCTGGATGCTTTCACCGGCTTTTGCACTGTTTGCACCTGTCTGCTGGAGCACTGCGGACAACCTGTTGGCGTTCTGGCTTGACTCCTGTGAAAGAGTGCTTAATTGAACCGCGCCATCTGAGATCTGCTTCGTTGATGTTGTTACAAGATCCATGCTCTCATTGACCTCCTGAGACATTCTGTTAAACTCCTTGCTCATGGTCACCACTTTATCTGAGGCATTGCGAACGCTGTCGACAAAGAAAGCGGTGTTTGTTACCATTTCCTTGATGGCTACTATTACCTCACCGATCTCGTCGTTCCGTTCCTTGACCTCGAACTCATGTCCTAGGTCTCCGTTTGCTACTGCACCCACATCAATGACAAGTTTTCCCAGTGGATGTGAGAGGTCATTGGAGATAACGACTCCAAGGGCGATAGCAAGCACAAGTGATACACCTGCAACACCTGCTATTGTCCTAGTGGCTTTCTCAGCGTTTACATCTGCATTCGTTTTAGATTCAAGAACTTTTAGACTAGCATATTCCTCAAAATCGACTAGTTTCTCAAATAAACCGTCGAACGCCACCTCGTAATTATTCAACACTGGTTTTACTTTTGCTGCAATGAGCGTGGAGTCACCAGCGTTTGCTTCATCATAAGTATCCATCAACAGATGCGCTTTATTGACCCATACAAGAAACTGTGCATCAACCTCATCTGTTACACTATCAAATTCGGCGTCTCCAAGTTCATTGAGCACTCCGTGGAGTTCATTTATTTTGCCTCCCAACTCGTTATATTTACTCACAAAACGTGAACGTAGTGCAGGAGAGCCTTCATCATAACTAACATAGTCATCAACGTAGGCTGATAACTCAAATATCATTTTAGTGGCCGTTGAACCGATTTCTTTTATCTCAAACAGCTTTGATGATACTTCCATTTCATTGTGCACTGATTGCACCTGTACGTATCCGATTCCACCTGTGAGAACTGCCAACATCGCTACTGCAATGAAGCTAGCGTAAAGCTTGTTCCTCACAGACAGCTTCAGGTCTATTCTTTGGGGATTTATCTTCATCTTATCCTTCCTTTAAGTTAATGTGAAATATCAAAAAATAACTAAAAGAATGTGGGAGTGTCCATTGGACCCACATACCTACATTTTTAACTAATAATAACTCAAACCTGCCGATAATTATCGACTTATTCCTTTATTTATCGCGGTGACGCATTTTTGATTATTCTGTGATCAACATGAGTAAGAGTAAGGAAAACCTGGCAGCAGCCTTCGCGGGTGAGAGCCAGGCAAACCGGAAGTACCTCGCTTTTGCCAAGAAGGCAGCGGATGAAGGATACCCCCAGATCGGTATGCTGTTCAAAGCAGCAGCGGCAGCTGAGACTGTCCACGCACACAACCACCTGAGGATAATGGGTGGAATCAACTCCACAAAGGACAACGTACTGGAGGCAATCGAGGGAGAGACCCACGAGTACACCGAAATGTACCCAGAGTTCCTTGAGGTGGCCGCCGAGGAAGGAGAGAACCAGGCATCATGGAGCTTTAACATAGCCAACGAGGTGGAGAAGATCCACGCAGGTCTGTACAAGCAGGCAGCGAAAGCACTGGAAGCCAACGCTGACATGAAGGCAGTTAACTACTATGTCTGCAAGGTCTGCGGCAACACAGTCGAGGGTAAACCAGAGGACAAGTGTCCAATCTGTAACGCTGGACCCAAGGCTTTCTTCAAGGTTGAGTAAATCAACCTATTTCTTTGAAAATTTCTGTTAACTCACCCACAGGGGCGTCTGTTTTTATGGTTCTTGGACCGAAGTGGGTGTGGGTTATCCTGAAGTCCTTAGCCTTTACCGCGGTAAACACTTCCTCTGTGGACGCGGATTTGATTTTGACTTTTTTGCAAACTTTGTCGATGTCAAAGAAGCCAACTGGGTAACTCTGTTCCCCTTTCACAAGCCGCATAATTTTCTCCGCCCTGCTTTCCTGGAGGTAATCCAGTTCATCAAACTCGGCTATCATGGCATCGAGGTACTCCTCGTCGGATAGCTCTCCAAGCCATAATGGTCCGCCCATATTCATATCCTCACCGCACTCACACACCTCGGGAGCGTTCTCCATACTGGCGAACCTGTTGAGGCAGGAGGGGCAGTACTTGATGAAACCGATCTGGTTGAGTTTCTGTTCTACTCGTCGAGCCCCCTTGTCCAGCCTGTAATAGCCTCGGATATAGTGGTCTGCGTAGTAGGTGAAGAGGGGGGTTGCCGCATACTCGTAGATGGCTGACTGGCGCACCATTACAGACGTCATTAACCTCAACGCGGTTTCATGACAGAACTCTCCTTGTAGGGGGCGTCCTCCATACTTCCTGATACATGCACGTGGGTTGACTCCACACAGGGGGGCCATATCCGTCGCAGTTAACGCTATCACCCCGCGGTTCTTTACCGCTCTGATCGCCGTGTCTAGGAAAAAGACAGGTGTACCGTAAGGGTCCACATCAATGTAATCGAACCTTCCCTTCGGGAAGCTGTGGAGAGCCATCAACAGGTTTGCGTCCAATTCCCTCAACTTGACCCTATCAGCAACACCGTTGAGCTTGGCGTTTCCCCTTGTCAAGTCAAGAGCCGATGGACTGAGGTCACCGAGAACAAGGCTCCTGATATCTCCCGTCTCAAGGAGGAACCTTACCCCCCGTACACCGCTTCCTGTCATGGGCTCGCATACATCGACGCCCCTGTCGCGCTGTTTCTGGAGTACCCGTAAGGCGATTACCGCTGTGTCTCTGTTTGTCTTCTGGACCTTGTTGTAGAAAACGGGGGCTTGGCTTATCTGTCGCTGGATATGGGCTTTAGAGTCCGGGTCCAGATGTGGCACCATTATGGATGCCTTTCCTTCAACAATCGTGTCAACTGGGAACCTTGGACTCATTTCAACGAAAATGGAGTTGCAGGCTATTTCAGGATTACCCTAATCCCCCGATGGAAGATACTTCCTCGGGAATTTAGCCACCACTGTGAAGTTGGGGTCCACAGTGTTTGCTATGGAGCATTTCACGACCTGAGACACCAGTTGCAAGGCATCCATCTTATCAAAACCATAGTCGGATACGAGCCATTTCAACAGCTCAACGTGGGCGATCTTATACGCCTCAATCAATGGTCTGCTGCTGCCAACGACCATAATCCAGTCATCATTGACAACTCGTGGCCATTCGATCTGGTTCTTTATGAGACCTATCTTGAGTTGGACCTCGGCGCATATCTCAAGAGCTGACCCACAAATCTCCCCGTCCCCTTGAGCAGCATGTATATCACCTAGCACAAGCAGTCCTCCCTTCCATGAGACCGGCAAATGAAGTGTGGAGCCGACGCAAACCTCGGGCGTATCCATGTTTCCACCAAACTCTCCGGGTGTCAGACTTGTCTCAACTCTTCCATAACGTGGAGCAACGCCTATGCTTCCTATGAAAGGGTGTAGCGGAATGACGGGGTCGCTTAGCTTACTACCGGGCAGGTGTGTGGTAGCTGTGTTGCTCTCCATGTCGAGCACCCATTCGTACCTTGTTCTGGGTAACGGCTCATTGAGGAGCATCCTCCTACCTGGTACCTCATCTGTCAGTGCACCAAAGTTTGGGCCACTTCCCGAGTAAGCGGTTTTTCGTGTCGGCGTTATCCTCTTGACCTCAATGGTGAGGGTGTCTCCTGGCTCTGCGCCTTCGACGTAGAATGGGCCAGTCAATGGATTTGCCTTACCATAAACCGTATCCGGGTGTGTCTGCAGCATGTCTTCTGTTATCTTCGTTGAATCAGCGGTGGTTGTGATGATTGTGTCCCCGGGGTTTACATGTAAAACCGGGGGGTTTGGGCCATAAGTGTTGAAGAACCGTGTCGGGTGGAATGTATGAATCATGTACTAGGGGTGGTCATATTTTGTTTAACTTTTTGGAGTAAAAAAGGAGTTACTTCAGGATAGAGTCAAGGTCAACGGCGTGCTCCTTGCAGAGCGCCACCATTTCCTCCCAAGTCTCCTCGGGCAGCTGGATGCCGTCCTTTAGACGTTTCTCCTTGGAGATTTCCTCAGGCATACCGGGTACTAGGACCTGCTCCCCCTCCAGTGAAGGCCACGCCTTAACCGTGTCAATCAAGCTCTCAGTGTCAGCCTTGAACTTGTCTGCACCGATGAATCCTTCCGGGTTTACCGCCATGATGAACACGCCGTTTGGTGAAGGTGGGTCAGTGTATGGGTCTGGGCCTACCCTTGAGCCTGTTAGAACTGCTCCAAGTAGCTCTGAGACCATCTGGAGTCCCATGCCCTTGTAGCCGCCGATTGGCAGTAGCCATCCCCCGTCGTCTAGGTCCTGAGAGTTTGTTGTCACTTTGCCGTCTTTGTCCCTTGTCCAGTGGCTTGGGATGTCTTTCTTTGCTGCCTTTGCCACTGATACCTTTCCGTGTGCCACGACGCTTGTGGCGTAATCCACTAGGAATGGGGTATCTCCGCTTGTTGGAACCGATGCGCTGTATGGGTTTGTTCCAAAAGTCCTGCCGAATCCGTTGTGAACCGAGACCGATGGGTGGCCTACGTTTGCGTACATTGTGGTTATGATACCCTGTTTGGCTGCCCAGCTCGTGTACCAGCCCAGCCTACCTATGTGGTTGCAGTTGAATGCCCCGACACCGGCTACCATGTTCTTTTTTGCCTTTTTAACCGCCAATTCAATCGCTGCCTTGGCTGTTGTCTGCCCAAAAGTCCATTTTCCGTCGATGAGTGCGCTTCCAGCAGATTCCTTCACGACCTCTGGTACCGCGTCCTTGAGTATGTGACCGTTCTTGATTCTCTCGCTGTACCTGATATAGTAATGTGCACCGTGGCTGTCGTGTCCTGTTAGGTTAGCGTCAAGAAGTGAATCTACTAGGTATTCTGATCGCTCAAGGCTGGCGCCTTGTGCTGTGAACAGTTTTACGCCTAGCTCTCGAAGCTGATCAACTGGGATAGTAATCATAGGAAAAAGGCGGGATTGATAGGATAAAAAAGGTGGGTTTAGATACGCTTGGCTAAGCCGTCGAGGAAGCTCTTGATGTCCTCTTCCTCTATACCATAGTGGGTGACCAGCCTTGTGCCTGTTCCGTATCCCCTGCTCTTCCAACCCATCTCTGCGCATGCTTTGTTCCAGTCCTCTGCGGTCCAGCCGATTGGACTGAAGTCAACGTACACCATGTTGGATGCAACCTCGTTGACGACCTTGATGCCCAGCTTTGAAACGCCCTCTGCTAGGAGTTTTGCGTTTGAGTGGTCATCAGCAAGCCTGTCAACCATCTTGGTGATGGCGATGATTCCCGGCGCTGCGATGATACCTGCCTGTCTCATGCCGCCTCCCAGCATCTTCCTGAACTTACGCGCCTTGTCGATGACGTCCTGTGGTCCACATACCATGCTTCCAACAGGTGCGGCAAGTCCCTTGCTTAGGCAGCACTGGACAGTTGTGACGTGCTTAACTATCTCCTTGACGTCTACACCCAGAGCTACAGCTGCGTTGAACACCCTTGCCCCGTCCAGGTGGACTGGCAGGTTGTGCTTGTCCGCAACCTCCTTGTATGACGCCATCTGGGGGACCGTCAATGGGATTCCTCCCGCCGTGTTGTGGGTGTTCTCAACACAGATCAGCCCTGTCTTTGGGTAGTGGATGTTGTCCCTTCTGACCGCTGCGTCAATTGCCTCTGGTGCCATGTGTCCCCTGACTCCGGGGATTGTCTTTGTCATGAGCTGACCCATGACTGCGAGTCCGCCTACCTCGTTGACGTAGATGTGGCTTCCCTGTTCCAGAATGATCTCGTCGCCCCTTTCGGTATGTGCTAGGAGCGCAACTGCGTTCCCCATGGTCCCGCTGGTTACAAATAGCCCAGCCTCCATGCCAAATATTTCTGCAGCTACTCTCTCAAGCTCGTTTATACTGGGGTCGTCCCCGTAGACGTCATCCCCGACCTCTGCCTTGTAAGCCGCCTCCCTCATCTCAGGGCTTGGCTTTGTGACTGTGTCGCTTCTAAAATCCAGGTTTTTCTCGACCATGATAATCGAAGAATAGGATGTTCTCTTCGCTTAAGATATTTATCTCTGGCTCATGCTGATAAATAAAATGAAAAAATGGGGTTAAGCTTGTACGTTGTATTTTTCGTACAGCTTCTTGAGCAGCGTGTTGAGTTCCCTTGCCCTTTCCTCGCTCTCACTGGGTTTCAGCTCTGTACACTCGTAACCGACCACGTCGCGCATGTGCTGGACGTTTTCCTCGCAGAAAACCACCGTGCCGTCGCTCTTGATTTTCTCGATGCCGTCAATCCTTCCTCCCGCCTGGTTGATCTTTATCGCTTCATCAAGGCTTAACCCCGGTAACACGATCTCAGCTCCCTTCTCTGATAGCCTGCATGGGTACGCGCCTGGCAAACCCTTTGCACCTGCGACTGCCGTGAAAACCTCTCCTGTGTTGTAGTATACGCCCAGGACGTGTTTCAGGAAACTTGACGCCGTCCTCATCTGGTCTACCAGTGCGCTCTTGTACTGTGAGGGTGCACCATATCCCTGATCGATGTACATTTTCGTGATTTTCTTGTTCGTATAGATGTCGGACATATCTTTCCCGTCAACCATCACCTTAACCCAGTATGGACCATCCATCCTTGCCGTGTAGTATGACCCGTGGTGCCCTACACCATACAACTTGACGCTTCTGTATGGTACCTTCATGTCTCTTGCGATAATCCTCTGCACCCTTGACAGACCAAGGTCCATGTTACCGCCACCGCAGACGGGCTCAAGGCCAAGCTTACTCAATACAACGTTAGTCGTGTCAGGGAATGCTCCATTTACAACACTTGTCTCAATGCCGCTCTTCTTGATGGCAAGCATCAGCTTGTGGGCTAGAGTGAGGTGGTTGGGGAGCCAAGGCCCAACTGGGCCAATCTTCTCGTACTCCTCAGGTGGTAGGAGCCTTGTGATCCACCAGCTGCCGAGGCTGGCGAGGTTACAGATAACCTTGGGCTTCATCTCCTTCAGTATTTCAGATGTTTCCCCTATTTCGAACAGGTTCATCTTCTGGTATGTGATGTCAGGATACATCCCGAAGTTGTGGGCTACGTGGAGGCTCTCCTCAACCTCAAATTTCCCTTTTTCCTCGTCGATGTCTGCTCCGATGACCTTGATGGGAAGCCCCATGCCTGCTATCTGGTACAGCATGTCATGTCCAACGCTCCCCGCTGCTCCAATAATCAGAATACTTTCAGTCAAAAATTTCGCCTAAAACATGCTTCGGCGAGATGTTAATAAAATATCTGAGAAAACTCTCAGTATTATCGAGGTCTTGATGCCTGCGTATAGCTCTTGGTGACGTGGCTGTTTGCGTTAGCGAACACCGGTGAACCGTGCCCTGGGAGCATGACCTCGCAGTCGAGCTCTGTAAGCCTTCTGAGTGACTCGGTTATTGCCTTCAGGCTGCCTGTTTCACCGTCATAGCGCCCATAGTATCCATCGGGGAACACGGTGTCGCCGCTGATGAGTATCTTATGCTCCTCGTTGTGGAGGCACATACCGCCTGGTGTGTGTCCTGGTGTATGATATACTTTGACTGGCCACAGCTCTGTCTCGATGGTGTCTCCTTCATCGACCTCCACAAGTAATTCACCGAATGACTCCTTGACGTACTTGGTGTCGTCTTTGTGGACGTATATTTTGGGGCTGATCTCATCGAGAATCCTGAACATGCCTGATGCGTGGTCGTGGTGTGTGTGGGTGATTATGACCTGTTTTACATCGCTTGGCTTGAACCCGAGCTCCTCAAGCTGGGGGAAGATGGGGTTCATCCTGTTTCCCACGCCGGTATCGACGAGGGTGACATCCTTCTTGCCTATCACGTAGATGTTGCTGCAAAGACCGTCACCGACGATGAGTCCGACATCCTTGAGAACCGGGTTATATTCTTCTAGGCGGTATACCTGCGGCATCCTAATCCATAGGCTTCGATGGGATATGGGTGTTTCTGTAGTACGTGTGGGGGTTGTGTTGTGTTTTTATGGCTGTGAATGTGATTGGAGTATGTTCGGAAAAAAAGGCGAAAGGAGCTACGTTGTGGCTCTCGGTGATGGTGATCCTCGTATTCTTGCTTTGACGGGTAGGAAGCGCGGAGTTTATTCTGAGAATAAGGAGTCCTATGATTTTCTGCTTGGTCAGAGGAGTTTGCGGACTTGGTTGAAGCGGTTGAGTGATACGACTCGTGAGAACGGGTTGGGGGTTTTCCGTAGGTGGTGGGCTTGGCTTGAGTTTAATCATCCAGAGTACCATGAGATGATGCCTGATGGGTTAGTGAATTGGCTTGATGATCCTGACGTGAATCGTAACTATATACGTGACCGTAAGCGGGTGCTTAGGGCTGTTCAGGATTGGATACTTGAGCTTGATGGTGCTGATAGTACGCTCAGGAGTTATGAGCAACGGCTTAGGTCTTTCTTTGCTCATAATGATGTGGAGTTGCCGCGTACTCGGTACTTTAAGGCGAATGCTACTCGGGCTAAGTTGGTGAGTCAGATATCGATTGATGACTTTCGTGCTCTATACTCTGGGGCTGATCCTTTGCTTAGGGTGATGATGATTTGCAGTGTGATGGGTGGCATGGGTAGGGCTGAGTTGCTGTATTGGAGTGAGCATGGGTTGGAGACTCTGCGTGAGCAGTTGAGGGATGACCCTACTATCCTTAAGGTTGATCTTCCGGGTAGGAAGGCGAAGAAGTTTATTGACCCGTATTATACGTACCTTGGCAGGGACGCGATTAAGGAGCTACGGAGTTGGCTCAAGGTGCGTGACAGGGTTGCTAATTGTGATCATATCTTCGTAAACAAGTATGGGCGTGCCTTGGTTGAGGAAACTTTTGGGGGTAGATGGGTTAGGCTCGTGAAGCGGGTTGGGTTAGCGCGTGAAAAGCAGCCGGGGGAAGGTTCAGAGTACCGTACTGGAAAACATTTCCATGAGATAAGGGACACCTTCAAGACGAGAGCGAGTTTCTGCACGCTGGTGCCGGATAAGTGGAGTGAGTTCTTCATGGGTCACACCATTGACTCGCTGGGGTATAACAAGGCGATGAAGAACGAGGGTTTCATGAAGGCACAGTACATCAACCTTGAACCCTACCTTAACCTGATGTCGGCTGACCCTATGAGCGTGGATATCTATGAGCTTGCTAAGATTAAGGCAGAGCATAACGATAACATGACTAACGTCAAGAGTGCTATGCGGGATATGGCTGAGGCGATTCAGGTCATGGGGGTGCAACTTAATAAAGTTAAGAAGAACAGCCCAGAGGACAAGGTGCATGATATGCAAGACCGCATTGATAGGTTGCAAGCAGAGATGGTAGCCATGCAAGACGATTAGTACCGTTGACTTAAGTCAACGGTAACCCCGTCCATTCTGTTTTTAAATGATCTCACTCGAATGTCGGGTGAGGGGGATATTTAGCCTGAATAAAGCCCAGTTAAACCGAGACACCGATCAGCTGCGATTTGAAGTCGAGGCGATGCCTATGGAACGATTCACAGCTGAGGACGCCAAACGATTCAAAAAACTTAGTCAACGCATCCGAGTTAACGCAAAGAGTTAACCCATTTTGAATAAACAAACTGAGTTATTGATACGGTCACCTTTCATCATTACGCAGTATGGGTATCACTCCGCCATGGAGAGCACCGAGAAACTGTTGAATCGCATCAGGGCGCAGGGAGGGGAGTTAACCAGTAACGTTTTCATGAATACGGGTCAATTCCATGTGAAAGGGTACGCTGACCACTACCAGGTGCCACTTAACGAAAGAGATGGGTTGCAGCCCCTGAATTACAGCATCATCACCGTAGCCGCGCTTGATGAACCATGGATAAGTCAGTTTCTAACTGAGATACAGCCTGCCCTACAACGATTGGCTGGCACCGATCTCATGATGGCGTCTAAAGGAGACTTCCCATTTGAGTGACTATACCACCACCCAGCGCATCTGGGATGACCTATGGGAAAATGTTATGACGCATTTCAAACAGTTACCCCTGTTCTTACTGAAAATCAAGACCATGGGGGATACTTTGGTCAGTAAATCCGAGAAATATGACCGCCTCGCATATGTTCTGCGGAGCAGTGAGAAGCTGCAATGGGATGGCATGAGCACCCTCGCGTTTGACGTATTCGAGATAATAGGAAATTGACCCAGAATGATAGTCACAATGATTGACGCGAGTAAAACCATCGTCAAACAGTACAAAGATAACACCGCCATGGTTGAGATGAGTTTCATCAACAAGGATGGAACGGTCATCGTATCCATGAACAGGCCTAACCTCAACCAACACATCAAGGAATGCCAAGCCTTCTTAGAGGACTTAGACGCCCCGAACACTCACACCCGCAAGTGCGTGGACTATGATGAGTTTATTGACTTCATCAGGGATGATTGTGGACCCGAGGTTTACGTACCATCGTGCAGAGAAGACCTGAAGAAACTATTCACAGAGCTTAACGTCACCTTCAGGAAGCCATGTGGGAAAACGTTCCCCCAAGCCATAATCTGCAAAGAAGGCTGCCCCTTTTGCGCCATCCGGGAGATACAGTGATGGCCAAGCGCTTACTGGACAGGATATGGAACATAATATTTCCTGAATATTACTGCACCTTCCATGAAGACATCGACCCAGACGCAGAGACAGTCCATGTTGACCCATGTCACGCGGACTGCATTCACGGCTATCACCCCCGTTCCTGCCCCTTCAAAATAAAAGCGGATAAAACATAATGACAGACACTAAATGCGCCGACTGTGTGCACCGAGAAACATGCGGCTTAGATAAGAAACATAGTGACCCCGATGGACACTGCAATCATTTCCTCAAAGGTGACCCGATCAGGGCACGATATGAGATAGATGGATTCAACCAGATAGCTCACAAAGTCATCGACCTGCTCAACTATGAGTATCATTATGAGAGGCTGAAGGCACAGGAACGAGACGCTAAGCTCAAGGAGATTGAAACCATAGTCCATGTAGCCATCGGTAAAATCACGGTACTCACAGGGGCGAATAACTGATGAGTGCCCGTGAAGTCATCACTGAGCTAAAAAAGATGAAGGAAAAGCCCATTCAGGTAACTTACATCTACCCCCATGGACAAGCTTTCACGCGGATGGGAACAATCACCGAGATCATTGAGGATGTGGGTTTCTACATTGAATCCAGCCCACATGAACTGAAGATGACGTTTACCCCAACGTCATTCATCAGCTTCCTATCCTGTGAGATATCCGATTGGAGTGAGGTTGACCCCGCTGACCCTGAATGGCTTTATGGCGATATATCTCGATGGAGCATGATAACCCAGTGGAAGGCACGCCTCATGTCATGGTACATGAATAAAGCCGACGTCATGCAGCGAATCTTCTCCTAACCCTATTTATCCTCTGAGTAAGACCGTCATCACTGAATCCCCCAACATATTCAGCTGACAACTTCCTCATGAAAAGGGTAAAGTGGGCGCAGCAGGGATGATCATCCCCGAACACCCTCCTCCGTAGGCTGCGTAACGGGGGTTCCCTGATCGCTTCTCTATTATTCTTTTAAGATGAATAAACGACTCAGATTGACCGCCACGGAGAGAGCACGTTTTTGGAGCGGTATTCTCGGGAAATCTATAGGCAGCAGCATAGGGTGTTTTGGCGTGTACTGGCTGGCTTTCGGGGGTCTTCCATGGAACTATATCGCAAGCAGCATAGCGCTCATAGCCGTCCCAATCCTCATGTATCATTACTCAGGTGAGCTTAGCTTCAGTGTCCTCGTCTACGCCTTCATGATGGTAGCCCATCAAGGCATCTTCAGCGTACCCATGTTCCCAGCCATCCCAGACGGTGCAAGCCTCTTACAGATATTTGCCCTACTCAGTTTTGTTACAAGACCCTTCATAGTTGTGCCTTTGATCTTTAACCTCTGGGCTTTCTACAAGACACGCTAATCAACCTATTTTTCTTTTAAGATGAAAGACTCCAAACGAGTAGTTAAACGAGGCAAAGCCAACAAAGGGAACGCCATCAAAAGTGACTTTATTCGAGTGCCTGACGGCAAAGGCGGTAAGAAAATCATCTATGTTGGGGACAAGGATAAAACTGCCGCACCTGCGGGTAGGATTATCAAGCGTGAAAAGATTATTCAGCAACCAATCGTTGAGCCTACCCCTGACCCCTATGAGGGCGTATCCTATGAGGAGTTTGAATGCCCTGAATGTGGAATGGATAGGGAGCTTGAAGGCGATGAATGGGTTTGTGGGAACTGCGGGGACAGGCGAGACAGAGAGTTCCCAGAATATACCCCCGCACCCTTCAGTGATCCGAATTGTGATGGTTGTAAGGGTAACTGCAAGGAAAAATGCGGCATAGACCCCTGACCCTATCAACCTATTTTTCTTTTAAGATGTCTATCGATGATGCTTTTGATTTAGGTTATGTGAGTCCGCGTAAACGTGCTCCACCAAAGAAAACCTCCACCAAGAAAACCACAAAGACTGTGGTGAAGAAGGGAAAGGAGAAGAAGAACGAGGGCGGCAGCTTCATCACCGTCGATGATGGCAAAGGCGGCAAACGTGTTGTCAAGACCAGTGGCGGCGCAGGTGCGCAGAAACCTAAAGGCAAGACCCTCAAGCGCAGCAAGCCAGCTAAGAGGAAGCCGGGTCGTAAACTTAGTGACTTCGGCGCCCGAGAACAGTATATCATCAAGAAAATCCGTGACAGTAAAGGGCTGAAAACCGTTGATATCATCCTTGAGATGGAAGATTTTCAAGCAAAGGCAGCTGGGCTTCTCAACTGGGAAGCCGTTGCCATCTTGGTTGCGGATGCTCACGGCGTTAAAATCAAGCCACAGGTGGACTTCAAAGAACCACTTCCACCAAAAGACCCATGGGCACGCATGAGTATGAACAGGATAGGCGGCATCTACCGTGTTGACTCCTATAACTCTGTCACTGACACGGTTGATGAGCAGAGCTTCGATACCGAGGATGCAGCCCTTGAGTTCATCGCCATGATCAACCGGGACGGCAAGGTCACGGATAACAGCATCAGGGCTGCGATCATTGGCCGCCTGACCAAGAACGTTACCGATACACGTGATGACTTATCCAAAGGAATTGCTGATCATTTCCAAGTTCAGAAACAGCGCACACCGTTCATCGTCAAGGTGAAAAACAATATTGATGCGCTTCTACGAGAACAGAAAATCGTGAAGCGGGGCAAAAACTACTTCATCCCCATGGAGTGCGAAAACTGTGGCAAAATGATCACGCCCCCGGCGAAGACAGTCTATACACCCTCAAAGATGTATGTCTGCGACGAATGCTACGAGGAACACAATGACCCTGCCGGATGGGGCATGAGGGCGAAATCAGTCAAATCCCTCAAGACCCACATCAAAGTAGCAGATAAGGCAAGTATTGATGCCTTCGTGAAGGAAAACGGCGGCGAAAAGGATGCTTTGGCTGTATCCAGCGGGATGCTATTGAGTGCGGATCATAGTGTCGGTTTGATTATAGGGGATGATGCAGAAGACCTGAAGCTGATCAGAGAGGCTAAGCCAGTCAGTTCCCATAAGGAGATTCCTGTCAAGTATCTTGGGGCGTTTGATTACCTCCGAGTAGGTAAACATCATTACTCAAGTCAACACGTCAAGATGGCTTTGAAGGCACTTGGAGTGGCTAACTTGGATGTTCTACAATGGGTGCCCGAGGAAGGCAGCGGCGGTGTGCTCGTCATTCGTAACAACAAAGGCGAAGCCGTCACCATTGCACCCTACATCAACAACATGTCTGAGGAGAGCGTCATTAGCCTCAAGGAACTCCCTGAAGCCAGAGGGGGCACCAAAGTAGTAGGTGACAAAATCTTCGTGGGCACGGGCAAAGCGAGAAAAAACCTGTCTGATGACTTCGCCCTACTCAGATTTGTTGCGAGACTCGGCGGATCAGATCAGGTGGTACAGGTGGATAATGGCATAGCCCATTTAGAATTAATGGATAAAAGCCACGTTACTCAGGGCTGGAAAATGACATTAAATCACTTTGGTAAATCATAGCATTACAGTCAAGTAACCCCTGAATTACAGATCTAACATTGTGAACTGGAAATCGAGATCCACCTTGTCTTGAATACATATTACCTAAAGTACCTAGAATTATTGTTTCGTCTCGAATGTTAACGCCGAAATAAAGTACCCTTCCACCGCTTTCACTATTTGAAACCCATTGCTCATATAATTCACTATTCTCAAGCTGATCACCCTTCAAAACAGCTTTGCGGACATAGGCATCATTAATCTGATCTACTGCAAGTTGTTTCATATTCGGGAAGCGTTTTTTCAAACAAGATTCATTTTCTCTTAGTTTGAAGATTATTCTGTCCAATAAACGGGTTTTATCGTCTTTTTCTTTGTCTTGATTATATATGCTGGTTAATGCGAATCGAAGGTTCTCGGCATTCAGTCTGGATCCAAATATCCCAACAAGCGAGGGCCATCCTTTTACATTAAAAAATTGACATCCCAACCGTGCAGTCATAACCACTTTTTGAGGAGGACGATTTCTAGCATAAAACGCAGGAGACATGACATCAATAGCTAGTTCATGAATTTTTCCCAGGTCATTTTCTAATATTTTATCGATATAGAAATTCAGATCAATGCTTTTATCGTCTAAATATTCAGTATCATAATGGAGAATTTTGATTATCCTCTTGTTTTTTATCCCCTCGGATAGGTTTATTGATCACTTCGGTAAACTCATCTTATGGACTCTTTTGACTCTTACGTCATC
>Ga0233431_1000837_pt1 | contig 60747 bp, 56 predicted proteins | sample SI_118_April2016_FD_179867 | JGI IMG/M metagenome (GOLD analysis project Ga0233431, IMG submission 179867) | Seawater microbial communities from Saanich Inlet, British Columbia, Canada - SI_118_April2016_200_MG | ecosystem: Environmental > Aquatic > Marine > Inlet | place: Canada: British...
CTGCCATAAAATATACACCTGCAAAAATTATATTTTTTTCTTTAACTTGGCTTGCTTTTTGACTAAGCTCGTAAGAATCGCCCACATAGTCTGCTACCCCGTAAACAATTTCTGGTAGCGTGTAAGAATGTGCCAAAATGACTGCGTCATTTTGGCTCTTAAGTTCATTTATTTTTTCTATAATTGGTGCAATTTCTTCACAATCTTTAAGAGTCCATTTTTTATAGGAATCGTGCGATACATTTTTTAACTTACTATATAACTCTTGCGCATTCATATTAAAATTTCTTCCTAGAACCCGGTTGAACCAACTCTTTACCATCTTTACAAAGTGGACAAACTTCTGGTTTAAATGTTTCTACTTCTACTGGTAATAAGCTTTCAAACCTTACACCGAGGTCTATGTCGGTGGTTCTATCTACTAAAGAAGCGCATGCGACTAAGTTGCCACCATATTTTTTTACAAGTTCTATAACTTCTTTGGTGGATTTGCCTGTGGTTACAACATCTTCACATATGATGCAGTTTTCGCCTTCTAAAATTTCGAAACCTCTTTTAAAAATCATTTCGTTATCAGCATTTCTTTCGCTGAAAATATTTCTTACCCCAAGTTGTCTTGCAAGTTCGTATGCAACTACAATGCCACCCATTGCAGGACCTATAACGACGCTTATATCGTCGTTCTTAAATCTTTCTGCTAGTTCTTTGCAAAATACTTCAGCAGAGTCTGGATGTTCTAAAACTTTTGCACATTGAATATATTTTCCGCTATGCAAACCACTTGAAAGTTTAAAATGTCCTTCCAAAATAGCATTTCGTTTTCTGAAAATATCCAGAATTTGGTCTTCGTTAAGGGGACTCATAATTTTCTCCTACGTCTTTTGTTGTCATTGCGGACTTGATCCGCAATCTAGGTTTTTTCTTTTTTTATCCTGGATCCCGAATCAAGTTCGGGATGACAAGTAATTTTACTTATTTATTATTCTTGCAAAATCTTTACCGCTTGGTTTTTGGAATACTTTTAATCCAAATTCTGGTAATACACTTAATAAGTGGTCAAAGATATCGCCTTGCAAACTTTCATACTTTACCCATTCGGTTGTATTTAAAAATGCATACATTTGTAATGGTAAACCTTCGGATGTCGGAGCAAGTTGTCGTACCATTTTTGTAGCTGTTTTATCTATATAACTTTTAGAACTTAAATAAGCTTCGCAATAAGCCCTAAATGTGCCTATGTTTGTCAAGTATTTGCCATTTATAAGATTTTCTTTTACATTTTTATCTTTATTATATTTAGCAAGTTCTTTTTCTTTTTTGGCTAGATATGGTTTAAGTAAATCTATTTTTTTAAGTTGGCTCATAGTGTTTTCGTCTATAAATTTAATAGAATTAATGTCAATATTAACACTTCTTGCTACTCTTCTTACTCCGCTTTTACTCATACCTTCCCAGTTTTTAAAGCCAGATGTTACCAAACTATATGCAGGTATCGAAACTATTGTATTATCCCAATTTTGTACTTTGATTGTTGTTAGAGAAATATCTATAACCGTACCGTCTGCACCTTGATCTGGGACTTCTATCCAATCGCCAAGTTTAAGCATATCGTTCATAGCTATTTGTAAACCGGCTACAAAACCTAATATTGAATCTTTAAATATCAGCATCATAATAGCTGTTAAACCGGCAAGTCCTGCAACTATTGTTATTGGATTTTGTCCAAGTAATACAGATATCAATAATACGATACCTAGTATGAAGGTAAGTATCTTTAATATTTGGAATATACCTTTTGTAGCAACACCGTCTACAGTAGGTATTGCTCTGTTAAGTAGATTAAACCCAGCTGTCATAAAGCGAACTAAAGCTAGTAAAAATAATATTGATACTATTTTTTGAGTTAATAAAAACCCATCTGCCTCTGCATTTAAAAACATTGGTAATGCAAAATAAGCAAGAGTAATTAATATAAAATGTCTCATTTTTGGAAAAAAGTTGTTTTTCTTTATACTTTCTTCCACACTCTTTTTAAGACGATGAGTATTCTTTTTTAACCTAGCAACTACAACCCTTTTAATAATAAGGTCTATTAAAATTACCACTAAAATGAATAGTAATAAATTTAATGATAATTCCTTTAAATTAGATAATTCCATCATATAAAAACCTCCTAAAATACTGGTACTTATTTGTTAAAGTTATTATACTATTAATATATACAAAAAGCATCAGCAAAACTAGCAGGCGGGCGAGCCTCTTGCCTGTAATGTAGCCACAAAAAACAAAAAGGGAGGTGCAACCTGCACCTATGAGTAAATTAATTATAACACTTCCATTAATAGGATTAATGTTGTTAGGTTGTTCATCTATGCGAGCTGTGGAAAAGGGCACAAATGTAGAGTGGGTGGATATTTTAGCAGATAAAAAAATGGCTAATGGCAAAAAGTACGATTTTTGCTATCAACTTAATCTAAAACTTTATCCAGAACCCGCTATGAGTGCAATAGATCTTGAAGAATCTTGCATATCCACCTGCTGTTGGATGAGCGAAAAACCTGTGGTAGAACTAGAACTAAATCAATATTTTGATTATCAACTTGCTAAATTTGGAAGAGCATATAAATATAGACCAGATACCATAACAATAAAAACAAAATATAATTCGTTTTTAAAGATGTTTACGGTTAGGGCAGAGCCAAGAATAATAACAAGAAAAGGCGAAGCAAGTTTGGATTTTAAGTTGTACGAAAATCCACAACGGCTAGCAGAATTAGAAAAACAACGCAAAGAAGCTCAAGCAGTTGCAAGTACCAAACTTGCAGAAAGACAGCAGGCATATCGCCGAGCAAAAGAGCAAGAACAGGCAGATATGTTTAATCTTCAAGCAACATATAAAGAAAATTTAGCGATAGAATATATCCAAAAACATATGGGCGCAAAAATAGATGCACATTTATATAAACTTACTCAAAGTTATAGGGACGAAGGCAAGTTGCTTTTTATAAACGAGAAAGAATGGTATGTAGAAAAGACTAGCGAAAGTAAATATATGGTAAGATGCAGTGTGGATACTAAGATAGGTACTTCTAGTAATAATATGAAATATCATTCTGTATATTGCGGGGAATGGAATGTTAATATAGATACTGAAAGGGTATGGCCTACAGATTCGCGAAGTCTTGATATATATAATGGAGTTTTCTAGAATATATAAAGAGAATGTCATCCCGAACTTGATTCGGGATCCAGGATAAAATTTAGATTGCGGATCAAGTCCGCAATGACAACAAAATAAATTGGGAGAAAAATTATGGAACATAAAAAATTAAAAAGATCGTCCAAAAACTATATAGTATTTGGCATCTTGGGTGGTTTGGGCGAATACTTAAATATAGATCCTGTATTGCTTCGGTTAATATTTGTAGTATTGATGGTATTAACAGGTTTTATACCGTTTATAGTAATATATATCTTGGCATATTTCATTATACCAGCGGACAACACAAACAAGACACACGAATAATTTTTGGTAATAAAATTTATTATGGTATGAAACAGCCCCGCTCTTAGTGAGCGGGGCTGTTAAATCTATTAAACTATTTATTTACCAATTTTTTACAGCATAATAGATGTCATTTAATATCCCATGTGCAAAATTTCTTTTTGCTGTTATAATATCTGCTACATCTTCAAGCCCGTAATGTGTTGCAAGCTGAAATGGTGTACGATCTATAGAGTCTTCAATATCAAGATCTGCATCTACTAAATATTTTATTATTTCTAAATAACGTTCTTTCATTGGATAATCTCTTCTAAAATAAGAATAATATTCCTCTATTGCCATAATAAGAGGTGTTCCTTTGTTAATATCCTCAATGTTATTAACATTTACACCATTATCTATTAAATGCTTAACTACTTTTGGCGTACCTACCCTTATCGCTTGATGAAGATAATTAAAATAGCTGTTACCCTCTAAGTTAAGACCTTGCTCAACCATAGCATTTATAATGTGTACAGCTGTTTTTTGATCACAGCAATATATTGCGTAAGCAAGAGGGGTAAACCTACGATACAGGCTACCATCAGGGTAATTTTTATCAGATAAATGTTCAACATCAAGCTTTGCACCTTCATCTACAAATAACATTGCTATTTCTGTTTGGTTACCTTGAATTGCAGAAAAAATAGGGGTTTGTTTGTTATTATTTCTTATTTCAATATCTGCACCTTTTTCTATTAACAATTCCACTACATCTTTATCTCCAAAATATGCTGCTAAATGAAGAGCAGAATTATGATTTTTATTTGCCGTTCGTGCATTAAGGTCAACTTTATCAGCATTTATTATTTTTATCGCTTTTTCTGGATTTCTAGAGATTATTGCTTTATGAAGTGAAGTTGTTTTTCCGGGGTATCCTGCAAGTGCTACACTTGGAATAAATAACGATAATGCTAATGCTATCATTGTTATTTTTGTTATTAATTTGTTCATCTTATTTTCTCCTATATTTTTAATATATTACCTATATTATACCAATCCACCATTTTAACGCAATGGTACTTTAGTACTAGTTTTTACTTCTCAGTTTTTTGGTAAATTTTATTTATTATCCTCAAATTCACTGTCATTCTGAGCGAAGTGAAACGAAGCAACAATTCAAAACACAGAATTCCAGTGTCGCTTACTGAAAATTAAATCCACCCGTCTATTTAATTGTCTTGCTTTAACAGTATTATAATTTACCAACGGCTTTCTTTTGCCATTACCATATGTTTGTATGGAATCTGGATGAACACCTTTTGATACTAAATAACTTTTTATAGCAGCGGTTCTTTTATTAGATAACCAATCGTTATATTTATTGGAAGATACCATATCCGCATTGCCTTCTACGGATAATTTTATTTTTTTATTTGTAAGTATTTCCCCCACTTTATCTAGAGTTTCATAATAATCTGTAGGGATTTTGGTAGAATCAAATTCAAACATAACAAATGGTATTTGCCTACTTGTCCACATTTGTTCCACAGATTGTTGTTTAAGGTCTTCATTTTGGGCTATAATTTTATCTATTTGAGACATTCCTTCATATTTATCTTGTGTTGCACAACCACCTATAAATAAGGTCAAAAATAATGCTGATATTAGTACATATTTCATTAAAAACCCTCCGATAAGTAAATTCTGTTGATAACCTGTGGAAAACTCTATATATAATGCATTTTATTGAGAAAAAAAGCAATACCTACTATTACAATTTATCCCCGAGGTTTCCTCTGAACTTTAAAAAATCAAAACCATATAATGCAAACTAACTAAAATTGTTGATAAGTTTAAGTTTTTACCTAAAAAATGCTTAATTTTTAAGCATTTTTTAATGCAAATCTGAAATACCTATTTATTATGAAACTTTTTAGACTTTAACACCCCATTTTCATATTTCCAAACTTCTTGTAAAAAGCCATTTTTATTATATTTTTCGTAATTTCCGTGCAATTCATCCATTTTATAGGGTGCAACAAAAGAAATCTCTCCATTAGTATGATAACTGGTCTTATTTCCATGCAATCTGCCTTTCTTATAATATGACTCATTATCTAAATTGCCGTTCATATCATAAGCTAATGCCTTGCCTGCTTTATAACCATTTACATAGGAATTTATTTCTTTTATAGTCCTGTCCGGGAAGTATACTCTTTCAAGCCCGTTTTGAATGTCTTCAAGATAAATCATCTCTTTACTTATCTGTCCGTCTGGGTCGTATGTTTTAACAAAGCCATTTAAAAGTCCAAACTTATATTCTTTTTCTACCTTGATATTTCCAGTATCATAAAAAATTAAACTTTTACCATGCCTCTTACCGTTCTTATACGAAGCACGAAAATATAATTTATTCCTAGTATTATATTCCTCTACCATACCATCTGGGATATATCCATTTTGTTCTATAAGTTCAAATTCGCTATCTAAAATTTCTTTTGCAACTTCTTGATTATCCATAAAATATATTCTTAAGAAGCCGGGCTTGCCGTCTTTTTTAAATTTTTTTACTTTGCGTATCATTACGGTTCGTTTTGCATTCATTGGGAAAGCTCCTTTTTTATGCTTGACTTTTTGTGCTTGTATCAGTTAAACTATACTTAATATTATAAATGAGTTTAACTAGAAAATCAACAGGAGAAAAAATTATGAAAATAAATAAAAAAATTATGACCCTATTTTTAGGTTCGCTAATGGTCTTTGCATTAGTAGGATATAAATCGTCCGATTCGGGAGATAAAGATGTGTATGGCGAAAGCGGTGCAAAAGGTGTATCATCTGAAAGTGGCGACGGACAGCTAGGCAGAGGAGTAAGTCTTGGTGGTGGCGGAGTATCCAGTGTGGGTATAGCAGGTACAAGTGGAGGAAGCGGTTCTGGTAGCGGATCTGGTGGTGCTGAAGCTATAACTGAAGAAGAAGAGGCACAGCTTACAGAAATTTCTGATGAAACTAGTCTTTATAATAATGGAGAACATTGCACAATAACAAATGGCAAGCAAAATACAATTGCTTACATAGGTGGAGGCTTTACCGAAGAAAAGTATGATAAAACAGCAATAAAAGCAGATATTTTAAAAGATCTAGAAAATACAATGAAGTTTACTCCAGAACAAGCTGCAATGATAGGAATATATAATAATGATCGTAAAAAATTAATTCTTTTTCCAGAAGGTGATTTAACTACTGATGAAAGAAAGGGATTGATATATTGTGATGCAGATATGTTAGGTGGTTCTTGGGTAGTAATTGCTTATTATTATCTATCATCGATAGAAAACAAAGTGCTTGATTATTATTATGTGAACTGTTGTATAAATAATAACCTAGAAAATCCTATTGGAGAGGATTCTCATTATACAAGTAGGCCAATCACTTCTCTTATGATTCTTAACCACTTTGGTTCAGTAGGCGATTTCAATGATATGTGTGATGGTGATAATGATGATTGGTATCATTGCCCTGAAGTTAAAAATCAATGTGTGGACTTTACTGATGGTAAGAGTAAAGGTAGATTTAGAAATTGCAAACCTTCAGATACTTCCTTATATTCTTGGGAATTAAATTAAAAAGTTTTGTTACCAAAAAAATTCAACAAAAAACCTCAGATTGTAAATCTGGGGTTTTTTATTACAAAATTTAATTTAACCTAATTTTTATTACACCCTCTCCCTTTGGGAGAGGAAAAATAAATTTTTAGCGATGTCCGGTGGAACCAAAGCCACCACCGCCTCTTTTAGTATTATTAAGTTCGCTAATTTCCGAAAAACTTGGATATCTTACATCTGTTATTACAAGCTGTGCAATTTTATCTCCTGCTTGAAAAGTAAAATCTTTGTCGGTTAAATTGTACATACAAACAAGTACTTCCCCTCGATAATCTGCATCTATTAAGCCTGCCATAATTTTTAGACCTTTGCTTTCTACAGAACTTTTGCCCCATACTAAACCGGCATAACCAGTTTCAAGTTCTATAGCTATACCAGTCGAAACTTTCGCACTAGAATTTGCTTTTATGGTTATTGTTTTACAGGCAAATAAATCTGCTCCTGCATCTGTTGTGTGTGCGCGATGTGGAAGAATTGCTTCTTCATTTAACTTTTTAACATTAATCTGCTTCATATTTTCCTTTTGTCATTTTTTATTTTCCTCTCCCTTTGGGAGAGGAACGACTAGTTTGTAAAACTAGCGAGGTGAGGGCTATATTTCATAGTTTATAAAAATAAATAAAAGCAAGGAAACATAGCCCTCACCCCAACCCTCTCCCAAAGGGAGAGGGAGTAAGAAATTATTTTATGCCTCTCCAAAAGTGAGAGGTATAAAAAAATCTCACCTTACAAAAAGTTCCTTAATAGATAAGCGCATCCTAAGAAAGATGCAAAACCAATAATGTCAGATATCATTGTTATAAATATACCTGAAGATTGGGCAGGGTCATACCCGAGTCGTTTCATAGACAATGGAATAATTACCCCAGCTATACAACTTGCTACCATATTTACAATCATTGCTACAAAAATGGTTAAAGATAAATAAATATTTTCTTGCCAGAACCATATCACAGCACCACTTATTAAACCTATCAAAATACCATTAATTAAACTTACAACTGTTTCTTTTCCTACAAGTGCAAAGGCATTTTTAGGTTCAATTTCTTTCATAATAATAGCACGAAGTACAACAGATAATGTTTGTATTCCTGCATTACCACCTTGTCCTGCTACAACAGGTAAAAAGACAGCAAGTACGGGGATCTCTGAAATTAATCCTTCAAAAAAAGCGATAACAATTACTGCTAAAAATGCAGTTACTAAATTTATATTAAGCCAGCCAATTCTTTTGCCAATTTTTTGAGATATTGGTGTAGATATTTTTTCATCAGCACTAGCACCAAATAAAATTTGCATGTCTTCCGATGCTTCTTGTTCGGCTGTTTCAATTAAGCTTTCAGTATCTACAACACCAAGCATTATTTTGTTATTATCTACGATAGGTACTTCAAGATATTTTTTTATTTTCATAATATGTAAAAGTTCCTGCCTATCTGTAAAAGGTGAAACACTAGGAACTTTTACGGTCATTATAGAACCTACTTTTAAATCTCTTGGATATAAAAATAAATCCCTAACTTTTATTAAACCCACTAATTTTTGATCTTTACCAACAACATAACAATATGGTGGAAGTTTCTTTTTTGGCACTGTTTTTAACTTTTTTATAACATCTCTAACATACACACCAATATAAAATGTTATGTATCCAGAATGCATAATTCTGCCAGCACTATCTTGCGGATAATCTAAAGATTCGCTCAACGCCTTAGCAGATTTTTTAGTTAAATTTTTAACAATATTTGCTTTAAGTTGGGCACTAAAATCCATAAAGATTTTCGCCGAGTGATAAGAATCTAACTTAGATAATATTGATGCTGCTTTTTTAACAGGTATGCGTTCTAAAACTTGTGATGCTTTTTCATAAGACATGTTGTTTAGCAAGGTGATAATATCCTCTTTTTCTAATTTTAGCAAAGAGGAAGTTGCTTCGGATATAGTTAATTTATCCAAGCTTTCTGCCGCCCTAAACGGATCTGTTTCTATAAAGCTTTCTAGCACTTTATATGATTTATCAACAATGTTTTTATTCATATAATTATCATACAATATTTCCATATAGTACTAAAGTACCATCTTTGACTAGTACTAAAGTACCTATGCAAAAAATCCCACATATAATAACATATATTTATGAGAACATTAATGTGTACAAACATAATTAAAAAAACATTCTTAACACTAACCCTAGTGTTTTGGATTTTTTGCATTAATTTAAATGCACAGGAACAAAGTTTTTTAGCTGTTCAGGATACTTTAAGAAAAGGAATAATGGCTAATGATGTAGCTATGATAAAATCTGCCGTACAAAATGGTGCTAATATTGATACAAGAATAAGCTTAGCATCAACCGCTAATGTTTTGCCTATATTTCTTGCAGTGGAAGATACTCACACTATGAAAGTAATAGAGCGTGAACTAGAAAAACCTTTTTTATCTCCTGTGGAAATAAAAAAACAAAAAGTTATTATAGAAAACGATCATTCTTTTTATTCTAATCAAAATCAAGAAAAAATAATAATTAAAGAAGAAAAACGAGTAAAGAAAAACTTTGCAGATTACAACATAACTGCCTTAAAACTTCTAGCTGAAGGCTTTTGGACAGAAGGTCTTATAAACGATAGTAAATTTGTAAAAGCTGAGTTAAATAAAGAAACTTTTTATATGGGAATTATGTGCGATGTTTTAATGTTTGCAATGTTTAAAAATAATATTCCTGCAGTAAAATATCTAAATTCCCTACCTAATGTTAGTGTAAACGATAGAGACGAACTAGGTGTGCCAAAATTATTTTATGTACAAAATTTAGAAATGTTAAAAATATTAATAGAACAAGATGCAGATATTTTTGCAGAAACTAGTTATGGCTTAAATTTCGTAAATTATCTTTTAACAAATATAACCTCTTATAGCTCAAAGAAAAACGAAGAAGATTTGTTAGAAATAATTAACTACCTAACAAAACAAGGGATAAAACTAATTCAAACAGATAGCGAAGGTTATAGTAGATTAGATATAAATCCACTTATAAATATAGTAAGTTCTCAAGATCCGCAAATGTTAGATGAAATTATAAGTTTACTGGGTATTGAAGCATTATGTAAATATTTATCCCAACCAGACCAAAATGGTAAAACTTTATTAGCTCATTTAATAGAAACCTTAAATATTGAAGACGATAATACAATAAACAAAACAGTAGAAATATATGGCGAAGAATATAATATTTTGGAATATGTCATAGGGTTACTTAAAGATAAAAATTTTATTTGCGAGTGCGTTTTTGATACTCCTCTTTTGCCTTTAAGCCAATATAAAGACGAAAATGGAAACCCATTAATTTATAATCTTAACTCAACCGAAAGCAACAACTTTCTTTTAGACGAATTAGTATATATAGATAACAAAGTTATCGTACCATCATATGCAGAAGGTATAGCAAGTGCATCGAGTATGAATATTAAGCCAACACAAGCCTTATCATTACTTGAAGAAGATACTGAGGGTGATATTTATATAAACTATATTTCAAACCAAATTTTTGACGAAACCGTTCCTAAAAATCTAAGATTTACAGAAGATACAGAAAACTATTTTAAAGCAACATATACAAAAACTTTAGAAGAAATTAATACCCTTGAAAACCCATATATACGACAAACCGAAAATTTGGACGAACAATTATTACAAGCTTATAACAATAATGATTTTGTATCTTTTGTACAATTAGCACTTGCAGGTGCAGATATTAATCAAACAAATAAGTTTGGCGCACCATTAATTAAAAAAGCATTGGAAAATCATAAAAATCCATTTGCTTTATACATAGTTCAACACAAAAATTTTGATAGTACTATTGAAACAGCTAACGACTATTTACCAATGGACTGGGCAGTAGAATATTCCAATAATATAGTATTTCAAGCTATGGTAGAAAACAATGTAGAAATTTCAAGTAGAACAAGACAGAGAGCTAAGAAAAAATTTAAATTCTATTCAGAGCAAGTCCAAAAAAGAGTGGTAAGCCAAAAAAGCACCTTACTTGCTATGAAAAGTAATGCAATAATGAAATATATAACCAACCTAGAAGACGAAAGAGAAACTGCTGAAAACGAAGCAAAAAAAGAAATACAAAAAGAAACTTTTAAAAGCTTTATGAAAGTTCGTCAAGATTTCCCCTTCTAACAAACCTACCCCTAAATTTAGTAGAATTATAGTATGAAGATACTACAAACAGACTGTCTTATAATAGGCAATGGGCTTGCCTCTTTGGTATATGCCCATAAAATAGCTAAAAAGGGCTTAAAATGCATTATTTTAAGCGCAAGCGATAGTATTGAACATAGTAATAGCAACCTTGCTCAAGGTGGCATAATCTACGAAGAAAAACCAGATATCAAAACTCTTATTGAAGATGTTCAACTTGCAGGTGCAGGTTTATCTAACGAAAAAGCCGTAAAAGAATTAACCCTAAACGGATATCAAGTTATAAAAGATTTATTTATAAAAGAATTAAATACCCTCTTTGATAAAACTCCCGCTGGTAAATTACTTCTTACAAAAGAAGGTGCACATAGTAAAAAAAGAATAATTTATTCTAAAGATTATACCGGCAAAGCAATGGTATCTGCCTTAATTGCAAAAATAAAAAATAATAAAAATATAAAAGTTTTAAAAAATTCCACAGCAATAGATTTACTTACCCTCTCGCATAGTAGCGAAAATTCTATAGATAGGTATCTCCCCTTAACATGTTTCGGAGCTTATGTTTTAAACGGCAAAACTAATGACATTTTTGCAATTAAGGCAAAGAAAACTATCCTTGCAACTGGTGGATTGGGACAGATATTTAAACATACATCTAACACCTTACAATCTTTTGGTGGTGGTATCGCTATGGCATATAGAGTTGGTGCAAGGGTTATCAATTTGGAATATACTCAGTTTCACCCAACAGTTTTTATTAAGGGCGATACTATGTTTTTAATATCAGAAGCTGTCCGTGGCGAAGGCGGAGTGCTTATAAATAATAAAGGTAAGGCCTTTATGAAGAAATATCACGAACTGGGCGATTTAGCACCAAGAGATGTAGTTTCGCGAGCTATCCATTACGAAATGCTAAAAACTTCAAGTCATAGGGTTTATATTGATTTGAGTAAAATGTCTGCTTCTTATATTAAGAAGCGGTTCCCAAAAATTTACGAAAAATGTTTGGCTGAAGGTGTGGATATTACAAAACAACCTATCCCAGTAGTACCGTCAGCGCATTATAGTTGCGGTGGTGTTTTTACAGATAATTATGGCAGAACAAATATTGAAAATCTAAATGCAATAGGCGAAACTGCCTGTACTGGTTATCACGGTGCAAATAGATTGGCGAGCACCTCGCTTTTGGAAGTTGTTTCTATGGCAGATTTATGTGCAAAAAAAGATATGTTCGATTTACATTCTGGCAAGACATTTAAAATGCCAAGTGTTAAAAATTGGCAAAGTCCAAAGAAAGAGCCAGATTTGACTTTGATTAAACAAGATTTGGATAGTATAAAAAACACAATGTCTAATTATGTCGGTGTTATCCGAAGTGCAAAAAGGTTAGAACGAGCAGAAAAGATTTTGAGACATTTAAAAAACGATGTTGATATTTTTTATAAAGATTATAAGATAACAAAGCAATCTCTTAACCTACGAAACGCCGCCCAATGTGCCTTATTGGTATTATATGCTGCCTTAAAGAACCCACGAAGTCGTGGGTGTCATTATATAGAAAAGTAAATTTTTACTTCGGCTTTCTGGCAAATTTTTCCTTTTTTGCTCCTAAAGTATGTGAGCTCGCAAGCTCGCCCGTTACACTATTACTAGTCGTCGCAAAGAAAGAAAAAATTTCCACAAAAATCCTTTGTAAAAACTCCTTTTGTCATTGCGAAGAGCGATAGCGATGTGGCAATCTCATTTTTCCCTGCTTGTCATTGCGGACTTGATCCGCAATCTAGAATAAAATAAAAATTTCCCTAATTTTCTCCCTTTTTTAAAGGGAGTGGCTTTTTTTCGTTAGGAAAAAAGACGAGGGTTTTAATATTTCTTTGTCATTGCGAAGCCCGAAGGGCTGTGGCAATCTCATAAAAATAAATAACAAAAATAAAGAGATAAAATAAAAACTCCTTTTGTCATCTTGAGCATAGCGAGCTTTGCGAGCGAAGTCGAAAGATCTTGGTATTATAATGTGAACTTACAGACAAAGATTCTTCGGCTTCGTTTCACTTCGCTCAGAATGACAGGTTTTCTTACAAACTATTTATATACGAAATTACCTCTAAAGATGCCTGGGCGCCTGTGCCTGCACTGGTTATCGCTTGACGATAAACACTATCTGCACAATCTCCACCTGCAAAAATGCCTTCTATATTTGTTTTTGTTTTGCTATCTGCTTTTATATGTCCATCGTCCTCAAGTTCCACACCACTACCTTTTAAAAATTCTGTCTGTGGGATTGAACCAATCGCAACAAAAATTCCTTCACATTTAAGTTCAGATATTTTTTCTGTTGTAACATCTTTTATTTTTATAGATGTTATGCCTTTATCATCGCCCAAAATTTCGTCCACTACATTACAAAGTTTCATTTCTATTTTTGGATTGGCTTTAACTTTTTCTATCAAAACATTTTCCGCTCTAAAACCTTCCCTTCTGTGAACTATCGTTACCTTTGGACAAATTTCTGCTAAAAATAAAGCATCTTCAAAAGCAGTATTTCCCCCACCAACAATCACAACTTCTTTACCTTTAAAGAAGAATCCATCACAAGTTGCACATGCAGAAACACCTTTATTTTTATATGGCTCTTCAGACGGAATACCCAACCATCTAGCTTCAGAACCTGTTGCGATTATTATCGCTTTTGCTGTGTAAATTTTACCTTCTTTGGTATGCACTTTATATGGTTTTTCAGAGGTTTCTATTTTAGTAGCTGTTTCACGGGTTAGTTCTGCCCCGAGTCGTTTACATTGTTTATGCATAGCTTCCATAAGGTCAAACCCGCCGATAGGATTTTCAAAACCTGGGTAATTTTCTATATCCTGAGTTTTGAGTAATTGTCCCCCCGGTGAAGTTCCACCAAGTATTACGGTTTTTAGTCCTGCACGGACTGTGTATAATGCACCGGCACAGCCTGCTGGACCAGCACCAATAATAAGTACATCTGTTTTCATTTTATCTCCTCTTTTGAGTGCTTTTTTTATTTTTTTCTCCTAAAGTCCCGCTACTGCTTCGCAGTATTCGCTGAACGGACTAGTCGTTGAAAAAAACAAAAAAATCTTCTCAAAATACTCGCAAAATGTTGCGAGTTCTAAAGTTTTTTTATTTTTTAATCAAACCCTTTCATCATTTTATTAAAAAGCGACATAGGCATACCCACAATATTATCCTTATTGCCTATTATTTTTTCTATAAATGGGTCTTTAGTATCCTGAACCGCATAAGCACCGGCTTTGTCTAAATGTTTGCTAGCAAATCGTTTAAGCTGTTCTTCTGATAGTTTCCTTGCTCTACATTTACTCATCTCATAACCAAGCAAAATTTTATTATTACTTTTATTTATTATAGCAATACCTGTGTAAACAGATTGCCATTTCCCATTTAGAAATTTTAAAATTCTTAGAGCATCTTTTTCGTCTTTAGGTTTACCTAAAACTTTTCCATCGCATACTACCAATGTATCTGCCCCGATAATTAGATGGTTAGGATATTTTAAACTTACGACGAATGCTTTTTTAAAAGCTAAATCTTTAACTATTTTAGCTGTTTGTTTGAAGTGAGTTTTTTCGGATACATCCGCCCCCACAGAACGAAACTTATAGCCCTTCTTTCTTAACATACTAATTCGTCTTTCAGATTTGCTTGCCAAAATAATCTTCATATTCTTATTATATAAAAAAACAGCCCCGCACAAAAAGTGCGGGGCTGTTTCATACAACTTAAAAAGTTATTAGATTATGGAATAGATTCCATTATGCTTGCAAAACTTTGTTCTGTTTTACCAGATATTTCTACTGTTTTCTCTCTACCTTTTGCGCCTCTTATTATGGCAACATTATTTGGCATCACTTCGAAAAAATCTGCTAAATAGCCTGTTAAAATGTCGTTAGCTTTATTATCCAAACTTTTTGTCTTTACTTTTACCCTTAAAACGCTCCCTATTCTGCTAACAACTTCGTTACTTGCTGAATTTGTTATTACCCTTACTTTTACTATCATAACAGACCTCCTAGGATTTTTGCTTTAATACAAAAAATATTATCCAAATATTGCATTTCCTATCCTTGGTAAATTAGACCCCTCTTCTATTGCAACCTGTAAATCTGTGCTCATACCAAGTGATAGATAATATTTTTTGTTATCTTTTAAACTATCAAAATTTGTATCAAAAATATGTTTAACCTTTTTAAATGCTGGTCTTAAATTTTCTGGATTTTCTTCTATTGGCGCTATTGCCATTAAACCGAGTAAATTTATGTTTTCTAACTTTTTAACTTGTTCTATTAACTGTTGTGTATCTTCTAAGGATGCCCCGCCTTGTGTATCTTTCTTGGTAAGTTTAACTTGTACTAGTGCATTAATTGTTTTGCCAAGCTCACCTGCTTTTTTATTTATGATTTGTGCTAATTTTAAGGAATCAACAGAATCTATAAAATCAAAAAACTCTAAAGCTTTGCCAACCTTGTTTGTTTGAAGATGTCCGATAAAATGTTTTGTCAGCTTGTCTTTATATTCCACAAGTTCTTTTGTGTTCCATCTTGTGATGGCATCTTGCACTCTGCTTTCGCCTATATGTTTTATAAGGTTAAGTTGTAAAAGATCTTTAATATCTTTGTTATCTGCGTATTTGGTGACGGCTATTATTTCTACATCTTGTGCATTTGAACACACTTTTTTAATATCCGCTAAAACTTTATTTAAGTTGTTAGATGCGTTCACCATATACCCTCTATATATACATTATACCAAAATTAAGTGTTTGATACTAGCACCCTAAATTCTGATGTTGTATTGATATCTTTAAACAACCAACCATATTTGGTTTCATCGTAAAGAAAGTCTTTATTTTCAAAACCGTTTTCTAAACCTGTTTGAAGATAATTGTAAAGTTTGGTTTTATCTTTTTTATAAGTCCAATAATAACCGGCTAGATTTATGTAGGGGTTGGTGGAATTTGGGGATAGTTTAATGGATGCTAGCAAATCTTTTTTCGCTTTTTCGCCTTGTTTGAGTTTTAGATAGGAATATCCACGGGCATTATAATATTCGTATCTATTTTTATTGTGCGATATCGCAGAACCAAAATCTTTTATAGCAGCTTGCCAATGATTTGTATAAGTATAAACCAATCCCCGCTTATAATAATAGGTAGACATTTTTGGGTTCTGCGATATCGTAAAACTTAAATCTTTAACAGCTTGGTTATACATTTTTATTTCTTTATAACATTCTGCTCTTAGCACATATGCTTTTGTATTTTTTGCATCTCGGTTTATAGCTTTGCTGAAGTTTGAAATTGCCTCATCATACATATTTTGTGTTTTGTAGGTGTTTGCTATATAAAAGTATGCGGTAGATGCGTTCTCGTCCATATTTGTGGCACTGTTTAGGCTTTCTAATGCTTTTTTGGGTTCTTGCAAACCCAAAAAAGCCCGTCCTTCTAAAATGTAAAATTGATAGATTTTAGGTTTCTTTTTCCCCCATCTATTTAAATCTTTCAAAGCTGGTTTATATTTTTCAAGTTCAACTTGTGCGATTGCTCGGTTGTAGTAAAAATCTAAAAAGTCGGGTTTATATTTTACGGCTTTATTTAAATCGTCCAAAGCTAGATTATATTTTTTTAAATCTAAATAGCTTAACGCTCTTGCGTAATAACGGAAGGCGTCTTTTGGACGAAGTTCTATAGTTTTGGAATAATCTTCAATAGCTTTTGTTATATAGTTTTTGGAACGGTAAGCATCACCACGACGATGATAAGCACCTACAAAATTAGGATTTTCTTTAATAGCGTTTGAAAAGTATTTTATTTGAAGATTAGCATCTTGAGATTTTTTACCTTGTTTATACCAATAGCTCGCACTTTTCTCTGCGAAGCCAGCAGTAGAAAGAAATAAAATTAATAATAAAGAAGTTAATAATCTCATATATAATATTATAGCATTTGAATATTATAGTAGACCTATTGAACGAATTCAGTTTTTTTATTGCACCCGCAGGGTGCAATAAAAAAACTGCGCCCACTAGGAATCGAACCTAGATTTCTAGCTCCGCAAGCTAGCGCTCTATCCGTTGAGCTATGGGCGCAGTTTTTTTGTCTATATAATTAAGTAATTAGAAAACTAATTCTTAAATTACCCAAGTTTATTTTAAGTGTTTTGAAACGAGTTTTGTCATTTCAAACATATTTACTTGAGCTTTTCCACCAAAGATTGGTTTTAACACTGCATCAGCGTTGATGTTTCTTCTGTTTTTTGAATCTTGAAGATTGTTCTTCTTAATGTAAACCCACATCTTTTTCACAACTTCTGTTCTTGGAAGTGGTTTTGAACCCACAACTGCTGCTAACTCACTGCTTGGTGTTAGCGGTTTCATAAATGCTGCATTTGGTTTTGCCATAGTACTGTTCCTCCTAGTAAATTTTATATCCTAATTATTCTAGCACATTTTTTCACGACTAGTTTTTAAATTTTTGGACTTGCCTCTATAATATCCTTGCTACAGCCGTCTTCAAACTTCTTGAAATTATCCACAAAAAGCTTAGCTAAATTTTTATATTTATCCTCGAAAGACTGCTTGTCTTCCCATAGGTTTATAGGGTTCAAAATTTCTGCTGGTACACCCTCACAAGAGGTAGGTATTTGGAACCCAAAAATATCGTCTGTTTGGTACTTGACATCTTTTAGCTTTCCGTCCAAAACTGCTGTTAGTAAGGCTCTTGTATATTTCAAACTTATCCGTTCACCAACACCATATTCACCCTTTATCCAACCGGTATTTACTAGCCAACAATCGGTATTATGTTGTTCCATATTCTTTTTTAAAAGCTGTGCATATACATTTGGATGTCTTGGCATAAACGGTGCTCCAAAGCAAGTACTGAATGTTGCTTGAGGTTCTTTCAAACCCATTTCTGTACCTGCAACTTTTGCTGTATAGCCAGAAATAAAGTGATACAAAGCTTGTGAAGTGTTTAGTTTAGAGATTGGTGGCAATACACCAAAAGCATCACAAGTTAACATTATGATATTTTTAGGATGTACTGTTTTTTTATCTGCTTTAGCATTACCTATATATTCTAATGGATAACAACCACGAGTATTTTCTGTTAAGGATTTATCAAAGAAATCTACATTACCATCTGCGGTTAGAACAACATTTTCTAAAACGCTTCCTTCTTTTAATGATGCTTTGTAAATTTGTGGTTCATTTTTTTCTTCAAGGTCTATCATTTTTGCATAACAGCCACCTTCAAAGTTGAAAATACCATCTTCGTCCCAGCCGTGTTCGTCATCGCCTACTAGATTCCTTGATGGATCTGCAGATAATGTTGTTTTACCTGTGCCACTTAACCCGAAAAATAATGCGGAATCTTCTTTATCGCCCACATTGCAAGAACAATGCATCGGGAAAATATTTTTTTCTGGTAGCAAGTAATTCATAACAGTAAACATACTCTTTTTTATCTCACCAGCATATGCTGTGCCTATTACTAACACTACTTTTTCGTCGAGATTTACTAAAATTGCAGTTTCTGTAGGTGTGCCGTCTGTTGTAGGGTCTGCTTTTAAGTTTGGTAAAGCAATTACTGTAAATTGTGGAGCAAAATCTTTTAATTCTTCATCACTCTCTGGTCTTATAAAAATGTTTTTACAAAATAAGTTTTGCCATGCAAATTCATTTATCACTCTTATCTTTAATTGAGTTTTTTTGTTAGAACCTACGAAACCATCTCTTACAAAAATATCTTTATCTTTTATATATTTTTCTGCTTTGGCATAAAGTTTTTTGTAAACATCTTCCGATATAAGTTGATTTGCTTTGCTTATATTTATTTGATCTTTAACAGATGGAGTATCCACATAAAACCTATCAAAAGGGCTTCTGCCTGTGTGTTTACCTGTGTTTACAGATAATGCACCAGACTTTGTCAAAACACCTTCTTTCCTAGCTAACGCTTCTTTAATAAGTTCTTGTGAATTTAGGTTTTGAAATATTTTTTTGCTTGTTTCTAATTTCATTATTTTAATTCCTCTAATGCTTTTTTAATTCTTGAAATTCCTTCAATTACATTCTCTTTGCTTGCGCAATAACTAATTCTCAAATGTCCTTCCATACCAAAAGCTACACCTGGTACTACGGCTACTAATGCTTTTTCAAGCAAAAATTCCGCTAAATCTATAGAGCTTTTGTTATAGTATGAAAAATCTATTAAGCTATAAAAAGTTCCACCCGGTTCGTTTATTTTTAAATGCGGAATTTTTGCAAGCTCTTCAAGTGCTACTTTTTTATTAGCTTCAAGTGTTGTTCTAAGTTCTTCGATACAATCTTGCGAACCTTCCAACACACCTTGTGCTGCAGATTGTGATAAATCTGACGGGCAGGAAGTAGATTGTGCTTGAATTTTTGTCATTAACTTACAAATTTCTTCATTACCGATAGCCCAACCAATTCTTACACCAGTTAAACCATAAATTTTTGATACGCCATTTACTATAACAATGTTATCACAATCTTTTGCAAATTTAAATGCACTTGGTGCTTCCTTACCTTCAAAAACTAGTTTGTTATAAATGTCGTCCATTACAAGATAGATACCTTTTTCTTCACAAAATTCTACGACGGCTTTAATAAAACTTTCGTCTATAACTGTACCAGATGGATTGTTAGGACTATTAATTATTATTGCAGTAGTTTTTTCAGTTGTAGCATTTTTGATAGCTTCAATATCTGGTTGAAAAGTGCCTTCTTTTGGTTTGACAATAACAGGTTTACCGCCTGCAAGTTGAACCATATCTGGATAGCTTACCCAATATGGTGCTGGGAAAATTACTTCATCGCCTTTATCTACAGTTGCTATTAAAAAGTTGAATAAAGATTGTTTTGCACCGGCAGAAACAACTACATTGCTTGGTTTAATTTCTTTACCATAATTTTTTTTAGTATATTTTACAATTGCGTTTTTAATTTCTGGTGTACCGCCAACTGCAGTGTATTTTAAATTTCTTGTATTCGCTTTTGCGATGATTGCATCGACACAACTTTGCGGTGCAGGAAATTGTGGTTCTCCCCCACCCAAATGGATAAGCGGTTTACCTTCTTTTTTTATTTTTGCCACTTTTGCATTTAGGTTTAAAGTTATGGATTCCCCAATTCTATTCTTAACATCACTCAATTTTAATTTCATTTTGTTCCTCTTTTTGGTAATTTTTTTTACTCCCTCTCCCTATAAATAAGGGAGAGGAAATTATGATATTTTTTATTTCCTTTTAAAGTATTTATAGAAAACAAAAGAGAGCTGCAAAGCCCTCAATTTCTTTATATATCTCTATACCAATATTTTATTTATATTTTGTTATTTTTACAACCTTTTTTTTCTTTATTTTATTTTGTCATTCTGAGAGAAACGAAGTGAAGTCGAAGAATCTCTGTCTTTAACTTCACACTATAATACCAAGATCCTTCGACTTCGCTCAGGATGACAAGAAATTTATTCTTTAAACGGAGGGAGTGGGATTCGAACCCACGAGAGTAAATAATTACCCTACAAGTTTTCGAGACTTGCTGTTTCAACCGGACTCACACATCCCTCCTACACTTAAATTTTAACATAAACAACAGAAATCGTAAACTAAAATATAATAATTATGTAAAATTTAATTACATCACTTGTCATCCTGAACTTGTTTCAGGATCTTATAGAAGGATGCTAAAAAAGACCCTGAAACAAGTTCAGGGTGACAGAGCGGAGTAGTAAAATTTAATATATAAGTTTTGTCATTCTGAGCGAAACGAAGTGAAGTCGAAGAATCTTTGTCTTTAACTTCACACTATAATACCAAGATCCTTCGACTTCGCTCAGGATGACAGTATGGTTTTTTAGGATGACATAAGGAATTTAATAATATGAAAACAGTTTTCTTCGGAACACCAAATATCGCAATACCCTTTTTAGAAGTATTGCATAAAAATTCTGACATTCAGCTTGTCATAACCCAACCAGATAAGCCCCGTGGTCGTGGTATGCAAATTTCGCCATGCGAAACCAAAGTTAAAGCTCAAGAACTCGGGCTGGAAGTTGCACATAAAATACCCGCCCAAATAAATGCAGAACTTGGTGTCGCCGTCGCTTACGGCAGATTAATAAAAAAAGAAACTATATCCCAATTTAAACACGGCATAATTAATATCCACTTTTCTATGCTTCCAAAATATCGTGGTGCATCGCCCGTACAATATGCTTTGCTTAATGGTGACACAAAAACAGGTGTTACAGCCTTCTTTATAGACGAGGGTATGGATACTGGCGATATCTTCTTACAAAAAGAAATAGATATATCCCCAGAAGATACAGCATTAACTCTGTTTCCTAAATTGATAGAAGCAGGCACTTCCATATTAAAAGAATGTCTGGCTAAAATTGAACAAAAAAATATTACCCGCACAAAACAGACGGGTGAATCAAGCAATGCTCCATTAATTAATAAGGAAGACTATAAACTAAATTTTGAACAAGAAAGTGCAGAAAAAATCCATAATAAAATTCGTGCTTTAGGTTTTGGTAAGGCAGTTGCAGATATTAATGATAAGCCATTAAACTTAAAAATTCTAAAAACATCAATAGCTGAAGATAAGATTTTTCAAGTTTCTTCCACCCAGAAACCGTCCACGATAATATTCATTGAAAGAGGGCTCGGCTTTTTTGTAAAATGTAATAGTGGAGTTTTATTGATAGAAAAACTACTACCTGCTGGAAAAAAAGAAATATCCGCATACGATTTTATAACTGGTAATCAAAAAAAGGTAGGGGACACTTTATTTATATGAGAAAAGATGTAATCAACAATATTAAAAATGTAAGAGTTTCAGCAAAAGCGATGCTTATCACTTTAGAAATTATTCTAGTGATAATAGTTCTAATGGTGATAGGTTATTTTAGTTTTAACTGGGCATTTGCATCGCTCGTTCACACTCGCGACGATGTTGTAGTACCAGACATCATGAAAAAAGATGCTAAAGCAGCTTTAGATATTTTGGAATCTGAAAATTTAGCGATCAAAAAAATAGGCGAAGAATACGACCCTAATATGCCACACGGACATATTATAAGACAACTCCCCCCTGCAGGCACAACCGTAAGAGAAGGCAAAATAATACGGGTATGGTTTAGTCAAGGTTCTGAAGAAGTTTATATGCCAAGTTTACTTGCTTTAGAATTAAGAGATGCAAGATTTAGTTTAAGGAAAAATCATCTTGAACTCGGCGATATAACCAATGCTTATTCATTAACTTATGATAAGGGTATAGTAATTTCGCAAGACCCTGCACCAGACACAATTTTACCTAAAAATGCGACAGTAAATTTGATAGTATCAGAAGGCACTCCGCCAGATACAATTTTAATAATGCCAGAATTTAGACAAAAGAATTTAAGCGAAGCAACCCGTTGGGCTAGCGAACAGGAATTAGATTTAATTATTAAAGAAGACAAAGGTTCTATGTTCCCAAGTGGTACAATAATTTCACAAAATCCATCGCCAGATTCGCAAATAAAACCTGGTTATAGTGTAAAAATAACTGTCAGTAAAAGACGAAAGAAAAAAGATGAAAAGTATCATCGTGTACATTATGAGTTGAGTCAAGGCAGAAAAGAAAGCCAAGTGAGAGTGATGTTAGTTGATAGTTTTGGCGAACAAGAATTATTTAGCGAAGTGAAACAACCTGGTACAAAAGTAGATTTTACAATTCCATACACAGCCGACGGCACAATAAGAATTTTCGTAAACGGAATTTTAGTACAAGAAAAGGATTTAAAATAAACTAAGGATAATACCAATGAAAAAAATAACTTTCTTAACAATATTTGTTTTTGTATTTGCAATAATAGGCTTTGCAGAAAAAACTTTAGAACCTACTAGTGCTAAAGCTCAATACGATTTAGCTGAAGAATATTTTTCCAACTGTACTCCAAAAAAAGAATATAAAGAAAATTGCGAACAAGCAGTTTATTGGTATCAACAATCATCAGCTCAGGGAAATTTAAATGCACTTTCATCACTAGCTTATATGTATTCAAATGGGTTAGGTGTAAAGAAAAGCAAGAAAAAATCTTTTAATATTAATTTAAGTGCTGCTGAATCTGGCAATGCCTCTGCTCAACATAATTTGGCAATTGCATTTTCCGAGGGCGAAGGTGTCAAAAAAAATACTAAAACAGCTATTTATTGGTACGAAGAAGCAATTAAAAATGGAAGTTCTAGAGCTTTTAATAATTTAGCTTCTAAATATGAACATGGTCAGGGAGTAGAAAAAGATTACGAAAAAGCTCTTAAACTATATCAACAATCTGCTTCTAAAGGCGATTGTTGTGGACAGCATTCATTATCAACAAGATACTTTGAAGGAAAAATAACCGAACAAAGTGATGCAAAAGGATTGTATTGGTTAGAAAAAGCATCAGACTCTGAGGAATTAGAATGTGCAGATGCTTATTACGATTTAGGTATGTTATATTACGAAGGAAACAAAGTAGAAGAAAATTTAGAAAAAGCAATTTATTTATTTGAAAAAGCAGAACACCAAGATTATAAACCAGCTATAAAAAAATTAAAAGAAATAGAAATGAGTAAAAAATAAAAATATTTGTCATCCTGAACTTGTTTCAGGATCTTATAGTAAGATGCTGAAATAAATTCAGCATGACATAAAGAGTGTAAATTTTATGAAAAATAGAATATCAAAACCAAAAGGACAAATTGTAATTGCCCCCTCAATGCTTTCTGCAGATCTTTATAACTTGGGTTCGGAAATTAAAGAAGTAGAAACTGCAGGCGCAGATTGGTTGCATCTCGATGTAATGGACGGACATTTCGTCGATAATTTATCTTTCGGGCCGGCTTTTGCTAGCCATATAAGAAAGAACTCAGAAATACCTTTGGATGTTCATTTAATGGTAACAAACCCATCAAAATTTATAGAACCTTTCGCAAAAGCCGGCGCAGATTTAATAACAATTCACCTTGAAAGCGAAGGCGATACACATGAAACTTTAAAGCAAATTAAAAAGCAAAAAGTAAAAAGGGGTTTGAGTATCCGTCCGAATAGTGATATAATGTCTATAAGGCCATTTTTAAAAGAAGTGGACCTTGTTTTACTTATGAGCGTCAATCCAGGTTTTGGCGGTCAAGGTTTTATGCCAGAAAGCATAGAAAGAATTAAACAGCTCAGAGCTTTAATAAAAGAAAGCGGTAAACCGATTTGGCTTGAAGTGGATGGCGGTATAAACAAAGATACAATAACCAAAGTAGTACAAGCAGGGGCAGATGCTTTGGTAGCAGGTAATGCAATTTTTGGTAATGGCGATTCACATCAGCAATTAAGAGAACTAAAAGATATATTTAAAAATTAAATCCCATACGGGTTTTTACAAGTATTTTGTGATAAATTTTTATTTTTATTTGCGACGACTAGTCCGTTCAGCGAATACTGCGAAGCAGTAGCGGGACTTTAGGAAGCAAAAAAATAAAAATTTAGCCAGAAGACGAAGTAAAAAGGAGATTAAAGAATGATAGTATTAAGACTACAAAGAGGCGGAAAGAAAAAAGAACCGCATTACAGAGTAGTAGCAATGGATCAAAAGAAAGCTACAACAGCACAAGCAAAAGAAATTTTAGGACATTATCACCCATGTGATAAGGAAAATCAAATAACACTAAATATCGAAAGGGTAGATTATTGGTTAAGTGTCGGTGCAAAACCATCCGAAACAGTGGAAGATTTAATTAGAAAAGCAAAGGGCGAAAAACCTTTACAAAGAAAACATGTAAAAGTTTCTAAAAAAGCAAAAGAAAAAGCAGCAACAAAAGCTAAAACAGCACAAGAAGAAAAAGAAACTGTAGCAAAAGCTAAATCAGAAGAAGCAACAAAACCTGCTGAAGAAGTTCCAGCTGAAACACCAAAAGTGGAAGAAATACCTGCTCCAGCAGAAGAAATTAAAGAAGAAACTAAAGAAGAAGTAAAGGAAGAGGCTCCTAAAGTTGAAGAAAAACAACCAGAACCACAACCTCAGCCTCAGCCAGAAGAAAAGCCAGAAGCTTAATTAATAAAAGGTTTACACAAGGGGTTTTAATATGAAGGAACTCGCAGTTTTTTTAATAGAATCTTTAGCAAGTCAAAAAGATAAGGTAAACATTAGTTATACCGAAGAAGGCGAGCTTATAAAAATAAATGTTAAGTTAGACACTTTAGACAAAGGCAAAATTATCGGTAAAGATGGTAGTATAGCAGAAGCCATAAGAACCGTACTAAAAGCATGCGGTAGTAAAAACAAAAAGAAAGTGATACTAAAGATAGAAGATTAAGATGCTTAAAGCAGATGTAATAACAATTTTTCCAAAAATGATAGATGATTGTCTATCAGAAAGTATAGTCGGAAGAGCTAGGAAAAATAAAATTTTGAAAATTGGTTTTGTAAATCCAAGGCAATTTGCCAAAGATGTGCACAAAACTATAGACGACAGACCTTACGGTGGCGGGCTTGGAATGACAATGATGGCAGAACCGCTTATAAAGTCTATAAAAAAAGTTAAGACAAAAAGTTCTTTAGTAATTTTGACAAGTCCACGAGGGCAGATTTTTAATCAAAAGCTTGCCAAAAAGTTAGCTAAGAAAAAGCATTTAATTTTTGTTTGCGGTCATTACGAAGGTGTAGACGAAAGAGTGCATGAAGCAGTTGATATGGAAATTTCTTTAGGGGATTTTATTTTAACTGGTGGAGAACTAGCAACTTGTGTTATGTTGGATGCCATTGTAAGACTTCAAAAGGGTGCATTTAAAAAAAGTGGTGTGGCAGAAAACGAAAGTTTTGAAAATAATTTATTAGAAGCTCCTCAATATACCAGACCAGAAATATTTGACGGCAAAAAAGTACCAAGTGTTTTATTGAGTGGAAATCACAAGAAAATTGAAGAGTGGAAAGTGGAACAATCAGAAAAGTTAACAAAGAAATTTAGACCAGATTTGTATAAAAAATATAAAGAAAATTTAAGCAAAAAGTAGGAGAATAGAAATAAAATGAAATTAGCAGAAATCAAAAATCAATCTTTAAAAACAGACTTAGCCCAGTTTAAAGCTGGCGATACAGTTAAAGTTTTTGTAAAAGTTGTAGAAGGAAATACAGAAAGGGTTCAGCCATTCGATGGTGTTGTAATAGCAAGAAAAGGTGGCGGAATAAGTGAAACTTTCACAGTAAGAAAAACATCATTTGGTGTAGGTGTGGAAAGAATTTTCCCCGTACATTCACCAAGAATCGAAAAAATTCAAGTTTTAAAAGTTGGTAAAGTAAGAAGAGCAAAATTACACTACTTAAGAGAATTGACAGGTAAAAAAGCAAGAATTAAAGAAGTAGAAGTAGTAAAACCAAAAAAAGCTACAAAGAAAGTTGAAGCTAAAAAAGAAGCAAAAGTGGAAGCACCAAAAGCTGAAGCAAAAGCAGAAGTTAAAGTAGCAAAAAAGCCAGCAGCAAAAACAGTTGAAGCTAAAACAGAAAAGAAATAAATTTGTCATTGCGAAGAATTCGTAAGAATTCTGTGGCAATCTCAATCTAAATTTAAAAGCCGATGACAAATGTCATCGGCTTTTTTTATACAACTCTAAATATTTTTTTAGTTGTTGATATTATAATAAATATCGTTAGAAAATCGTTTTATCCAATATTTTCTTTTTGCAGTTATACTGTCTGCTATGTTTTCATATCCTAAATAAGATGCAAGTTGGAAGGGAGTTCTACCATTCCCATCTGTCCTATCAATATTTACATCTACATCCAGTAATCGTTGCACTAATTCTTTATCTTTTTTGTTTATTGCTAAATGAATGGGAGAATCAAAATTATCATTTGGAATATCAAAAAGCCATTGCATATTCTCTTTAACTGTTTTATCAATATAATATTCAATCATTTGTGACTTTGTTTTTTGATTTTTTTCAGTATCTTCCTGCTTATATTTCTCGAGCATTACAGCAAAAAGAATAGTGTTTCCGTTCATTGAAACTCCAAAACCGTGATCATTAACCAACGATTTGAATTCTTCTAAAAGATCTAATTCAATACTTGCAGAAATAAGTTGCCTTGTTGAAGCTCCTTGTTCTTTTAGTTCTAGAAATTTTATTTCTTTTTTTGTTTTGGCATTTTGGGCAATAGCTTGAGATATCGCACATTCTAGCTCAGTACACCCTGGACAACATTGTGTTTTGCTTTCTTGAGCTTGTATATTTATAGTTATTAATAATGCAACTGCGAGCATTGATAATATTATTTTTTTCATTTTTTCATCCTCCGAATTAAATTGTATTTTCATAATACAACTATATTTTACAAGTTGACCTGTTTTCCCACAAGGTACTTTAGTACTAGTTGCTTATGGTAAATAAGTACTACTTTGTATTTACACTCTAAATGTAATAAAATATGCAATATGAACGATTTTGATAAAGAAATATTTACAACTCATTCCCCCACCCATATCATCGGTATAGACGAAGCCGGTCGTGGCTGTTTGGCTGGTCCAGTGGTTTCCGCTAGCTTTATTATGCCGAAAAATTTTATCAATATATATAAAGGTGCCACAGATAGTAAAAAACTTACCCCCGCTAAAAGAGAGAAAATTTTTCGGCAGATAATAGCAAACCCAAAAAACTTTGGTGTTGGCTTTTCTTGTAATAGAGAAATAGATAAAATCAACATTCTAAACGCTACATTTTTAAGTATGAAGCGAAGCCATCAGAAATTCAGTAAAATTAGTGGCACTCTCACCCTTGTTGATGGAAATCATAAAATAAGAGGTGTCAACATCAACCAAATGCCTGTGATTAAGGGTGATAGCAAAAGTTTGGCGATTGGGCTTGCTAGTATAGTGGCAAAGGTCACAAGGGACAGATATATGCTTATTTTGGACAAAATGTACCCAGAATACGGTTTTGCAGGGCATAAGGGCTATCCTAGCAAAAGTCATATAGAAGCGATTAAGAAGTATGGGATATGTCCTGCACATCGCACAAGTTATGCTCCAATTAAGAAATATTTAGCAAATTTAGAACCAGAAGGCGAATATGAACCAGAATTTTTTTAAAATAAAAGTACCCCCAATCTCGTGTAAGATGGCTAAAAGATAATAAGAAGCTCCAATCTAGTCTGGGATAGTTAAAAAAATAATAAAAAGCTCCTCTCTATTAGAGATTGGGGTAATATTATAAACAAAGTACTAAAAGTAATTTATATAATAAAAACACCCCCAATCTTGGGTGGAATGGCTAAAAATAAGGATAAATGATAATAAGAGATAACCCCCCAATCGCGATTGGGGGTACATCATAGCAAGGAATATAAAATGAACGAAACTGATATTGGTAATAAAGCAGAACAATTGGCAATAAAATATCTTAAAAAACAAGGTTATAAGATATTAGAAACTCAATATCATGTCCGCCCTTTTGCAGAAATTGATATTATAACCATACACAAAAAAGATTTAGCTTTTATAGAAGTGAAATACAGAAAAGAGTATTCCCCTTCTTTTGGAGAAACATTTTTAATGGTTACCAAGAAAAAACAAAATAAAATTAAAATAACTGCACAAGCATTTCTAAAAGAAAATAAGGTAAAATTTAATAATATAAGTTTTGATGTAATTTCAATAACAGCAGACAATTTAGAACACATCAAAAATGCTTTTAATTAAAATTAGGGAGAAAAAATCAATGAGCCAATTAACAAGAATAAATAAAATTTTAAAGTTCCTAAACACAAAAACCAAAAACTTTAAACCAGACACAATTTTAATAACTGGTAGCGGGTTAGCTAATGCTATACCAAAATTATCAAACCAAATTAAAATACCTTATGCAAAAATACCAGGTTTCCCTAAATCGACGGTAAAAGGGCATACTGGCAACCTAATTTTTGGTACATACGGCAAGAAAAAAATCGTCGTGATGCAAGGCAGGTTTCACTATTACGAAGGTCACCCAATACAAGATTTGGCAATACCAATTAGAGTACTTTGGAAAATGGGTGCAAAAACATTGATAGTATCCGCAGCGGTAGGTTCATTCAATGAAAAACTAAAACCAGGAAGTATGGCAATATTAAAAGATCACATTAACTTCATGGGTATAAACCCACTAATTGGAAATTATATCAAAGGTTTTGGGAATATGTTTTTTGATATAAGTAATACTTATGATAAAAATTTGAGAACTAAAGCTAAAAAGATAGCCAAATCACAGGGGATATCACATGCTGAAGCAATATATGTAGCTTTTGCAGGTCCTAATTTTGATACCCCAACAGAAATTCAAATGTTCAAAAAAGCTGGTGCAGATATTGCGGGCATGTCGGTAGTACCAGAAACATTAGTAGCGAAACAATTAGATATGAAAATTGTAGGTTTTTGTTGGGTAGGAAATATGGCAGCAGGAATAACAAAAAGTAAAATAACACACGATAAAGTAGTTACTGAATGTAAAAACACTGAACAAAAATTCAAAAAATTCCTAGAACATTTTTTGAAATAAAATGCTTAGTAATAAATATAAAAAACTAATCGAAAATGCTAGAAATCTAAGAAAAACTTCTACTAATGCAGAAAATGTTCTGTGGTTTTTGCTAAAAAATCGACAAATAAAAAACTATAAATTTAGAAGACAACACCCCATAAAAAAATATATTGTAGATTTTGTTTGCATAGAAAAAGCTCTAATAATAGAGCTTGATGGTGGACAGCATAATGAAAACCAAAAAGATATTGTAAGAACAAAATTTTTGGAAAGTCTTAATTTCAGAGTTTTAAGGTTTTGGAATAATGAAGTTTTACAAAATCCAGAAGGTGTTTTAATAAAAATAATGGAAACTTTGAATACACCACCTCACCCCAACCCTCTCCCCTAAAGCGGAGAGGGAGTAATCTTTTTTCACAAATTCGCCTAAAGCGGAGAGGGAGTAAAAATTTTATAAAAAAAATTCCTCTCCCTTATTTATAGGGAGAGGATTAAGGTGAGGGTAAATGTTTCATACCACAAAAAGACGAAGTAAACTATAAATTGATTAAATCATCACCGTTATACAATTTATCATATGCCGTAAATGCTTTTAAATATGTTATCAACTTTTCACTGTTTGTCATAAGCGAACAGCCACATCTTATCGCCGTCTTACGAATTTCTGCATTATGGGCAAGTTCGTCCAAATCTAAACTTTTATGAATATTTATAACAAAATCTACTTTGCCTTCTTTAATTAAATCTACGGCTCGTGGTGTTCGATTCCAATGTACACATCCAGTCTCAAAACCTCTTTCTTTCATATATTCGCAAGTACCTTTTGTTGCATATATCGGCACACCAAGTGAAAGAAGTGCATCTGCCACTTTTAAAAATTTCAATTTCTCTTTTTCGCGACCTGTACTCAACAAAATTCCTTTTTTAGGTTTCTTAACTTGAGTGGCTTGCATTGCAAGTAAAATTGCTTCGTCCATATTCTTGCCAAGACAACCAACTTCGCCGGTTGATGCCATTTCCACACCCAGCACAGGATCTGCACCGTCTAGCCGTTGAAAGCTAAACATAGAGGCTTTTATACCTACCCAAGGCACATCAGACTCGTCGATATTAATCTTTTCAACTTTATCGCCATTCATAACTTTACAAGCAATTTCTGCTAAATTAATATCGTAAACTTTCGATACAAACGGGAACGAACGAGAAGCACGACTATTACATTCTATAACCTTAACTTCATTATCTCTTGCGATAAATTGGATGTTGAAAGGTCCGTTCAAATTTAATTCTTTAGAAATCTTTTTAACGATATCTTTAACTTGCAAGATAGTTCTTAAATAAAGTTTTTCTGCAGGAAGTAGCAATGTAGCATCGCCACTATGAACACCCGCATTTTCTATATGCTCTGAAATTATTGATACCACAACCTCGCCATTTTTAGCAACGCCGTCGCATTCCACTTCTTTAGCATCTAGTAAGAATTCGCTTAAAACTACGGGATAATCTTTAGAAATATCTTTAGTTAAAGATAAATAGTATTTTAAACTTTTCTCGTCGTTAGCAACATTCATTAATGTGCCAGATAAAACAAAACTTGGTCTAATTAAAATTGGAAAGCCAATTTCTTTAACAAATTGCTTTACTTCTTTCATATTGGTAGCAGATGTCCATCTTGGTTGGTCTATATCAAGCTTATCTAATATGGCTGAAAATACTTGTCTGTTTTCGGCTTTATCAACTGTTTTTGCACTATGCCCGAGAATTTTTATGCCACAATAATCTAACGGCATAATTAAATTGTTAGGGTTTTGCCCCCCCATACTGGCTATTACACCTTTATGATTGGTTTCTTTATCAAGAATATCTAACACTCTTTCTAGGGTAAGTTCTTCGAAGTATAAGCGGTCTGATGAATTAAAATCTGTAGATACAGTTTCTGGATTACAATTTATTATCACACTATCGGTATTTTTTTCGTTTTCTTTGAAATATTTGGATGTCATAACACTACACCAGTCAAATTCCAAGCTACTACCAATTCTATAACTTCCGCTACCTAAGGTTATAATGCTTTTATTTTTACCTATTTTAACATCGTCGTGTGTGCCAGCATAACTCATATATAAGTAGTTAGAATTTGTTGGATATTCTGCAGAGGTTGTATCTATTTTTTTGATGCAAGGTACTATATTTAATTTTTGTCTTAACTTTCTTACACCAAGTGATAATTTTTGTATTTCTTTATAACCAAATCGTTTTTTTGGTAAGGCAGAACTTAATGCTATTTTGACAATTTGCATGTCCGAAAAACCCAACTTCTTTAAATGTAATAAGTACCTACTTTCAACACAACTAAACATTTTGTAAATATCTTGTTCGGTTGGGTTTTTCGGACATTTTACACCTTTAAAGAACTTTTTAATTTTAACTTCTGTATGTGCAATTCTTTGTATATTTGTTAAAAACCATTTTTCTATTTTGGTATGTTTGTAAATTTCGTCAACGCTCATTCTTCTTTTAAAAAGTTCGTATATAGCAAATGGTCTTAGATTAGAAGGTTCTTGTAATTCGTCGATTAAATCTTGCTTTTTCAAATTTTCAAACTCTTCTAAATTTATGCCAAGTTCATTTTCGTTTACCATTCTTATAGCTTTTTGGAAAGTTTCACAAAAGTTTCTACCAATAGCCATAACTTCGCCAACACTTTTCATTTGTGTGCCAAGTTTTTTGGAAACGCCTGTAAACTTTTTCAAATCCCAGCGAGGTATTTTAACGGTAATATAATCTAGCGAAGGTTCAAAAAATGCTGATGTTGTTTTTGTTACAGGATTTTTAAGTTCAAGTAAATCAAAACCCATAACAAGTTTCGCTGCAATATATGCAATCGGATAACCAGTCGCTTTACTTGCCAAAGCTGATGAACGGGAAAGTCGTGCGTTCATTTCTATTACAAAAAAGTCAAGAGATTTTGGGTCTAATGCGAACTGAACATTACACTCGCCCACAATGTCTAGCGAGTTTACAATTTTTATACAAGCATCTCTTAATACTTGATATTCTTGATTATTTATCGTCTGTGATGGTGCTACAACAATAGAGTCGCCAGTATGGATACCCATAGGATCCATATTTTCCATATTACAAATTGTTATGCTATTGCCAGAAGCATCTCGCATAACTTCGTATTCAATTTCTTTCCAACCACGAAGATCTTTTTCTATTAATAATTGTGGAGATTTAGTTAATGCGGCATGTGCATTATCTGCCATTTCTGTTTTGTTTTTAGAAAATCCACTACCAAGCCCACCTAAAGTAAAGGCAGCCCTCATCATCACAGGATAGCCGATATCATCTGCTCTTTTAAGTGCATCTTTAACCGTGTCTACTGCATAACTTGGAGCGATTGGGATATCAATTTTTCGCATTGCTTTTGCAAACATATCCCTATCTTCTGTCATTTCGAGGGTAGAAATTTCTGTACCTAAAACTTTTACACCATATTTTTTGAAAACACCTTTTTTATCAAGTTCTATCACACAATTTAAGGAGGTTTGCCCGCCGAAACTGGATACTAATGCGGTAGGTTTTTCTTTTTTGATGACCTTTTCTATCCAATGGGGTGTTATGGGGTATAAATAAACTTTTTTATTTTTACCTTTATTAGTTTGGACGCTGGCAATATTAGGATTGACGATTATAACTTCAAGCCCTTCTTCTTCTAGAGCTTTGACGGCTTGAGAGCCGGAATAATCAAATTCGCCTGCTTGACCGATTGATAAAGCACCAGAACCAAGCAAAATTACTTTTTGTTTTTTCTTAGATTTCATTTTCAAAAATTTATGTAATGGCATAATGTTTTGTTTCCTCTTACTTTCCCCCTTTCGTAAAGGGGGTGTTTTTCTATGGTTATTAAAACCCTCCCCTGCTTCGCAGGTACTCCCTTTACAAAAGGGAGAAAAAATATTAACTTTATCTTATTTCCCCCTTTCGTAAAGGGGGTGATATTTGTGTTAACAAATATCGGGGGTTTTAATGTTTTAGTTTAGTATAAAGTTTTTCTAAAACCCCATTCAAATTTTTTCTTATGTCTAGATTCGAAAATCTTAAAACTTTTATTCCTTGTTCTTTTAAAAAATTATCTCGTTTTATATCTTCTTTTTCTTTATTATCTCTAAAGTGATGTCCACCATCTAGTTCTATAACTAATTTATATTCGCTACAATAAAAATCTACTATATAGTTTCCAATTACTTTTTGCCGAGAGAAAAATGCATTTTTAATTTTTTTGGATTTTATTTTTGACCATAAAATTATTTCTTCTTCGGTCATATTGTTTCTTAAATTTCTAGAAATATTTTTTAAATTTCTATTATATTCAAGCATTAAAACCCTCGTCTTTTTTCTTATTTTCCCCCTTTCGTAAAGGGGGTGGCATTTGCTTTTGCAAATGACGGGGGTTTTATATTTCGAAACATTAAAACCCTCCGCACTTCGTGTCGGCTCCCTTTACTAAAGGGAGAAAAATACAATTTACTTCTTTTTTCTTTTTTTACATTCGTTACAAAATTCTGTAATTATCCAGCCGGTGTCGTTTGGCCCGCTGGATGCTTCTGGGTGAAATTGTACACCTCTAAAATATTTTTTAGTATTATAAATACCTTCAATACTGCCGTCGTTCGCATTTAAAAACCATGCTTTCCAATTTGGTTTCATACTGCCCGGTTTTATTGCATAACTATGATTTTGGCTAGTCATATATGCTCGTTTGTTCGTCGTATTATACACCGGTTGATTATGTCCACGATGTCCGTATCCTATTCGATATGTTTTCGCACCGCTAGCCAAAGCAAGTATTTGATGTCCTAAACAAATCCCTAAAATCGGCACATCACCTTTTAATAATGTTTTTACTCTTTCATTTAAATCGCCAGTATTATTTGGTTCACCCGGTCCGTTAGAAAGTAGCCAGCCGTCGGCTTTTACTTTACTAAAATCTGCGTCCCATGGAACTACGGTAACTTTACAATCTTCTTTAACTAAATTTCTTATGATATTCCATTTTACACCGCAATCCACCAAAGCGATATTGGTTTTTCCTTTACCAATTACTTTTATTTTTTTTGTAGAAACACTCGGCAACATATTTTGTGCCGACGGATTATTATACCCGCCTTTCGCGGTTTCTTTCTGATATGGATATTTAATTATTTCTTTTTTTATTTCTGGTTTTTCTGGCACGATTCTGCCAAAAAGTGGTTTTTTGCTTCTTATAATTTGCACCAGATGTCTGGTATCTAAACCTGCTATACCGGGGATATTTTCTTTTTTCATCCACTCGTCTAGCGAGGTGCCACCGTGGTGATGGAAACAATCAGCAAAATCTGTGGATACAATTATCCCTTGAGTTTTGATACTAGAACTTTCATAACCGACAGACTTTTCAGACAAAATAAAATCCCCACCTTTTTTAGCGGGGATTCCATAATTTCCGATTAATGCAAAACTGAAAACTAGTATTTGTCCTAAATAGGACGGGTCTGTCATACTTTCTGCGTAGCCGACCATACCAGTTGTAAAAACCATTTCGCCACTTGTTGGCACTGATGCACCGATAAGTCTGCCTTCCAATCTTTCTCCGTTAGAAAGTTCCAAATAAGCTTTTTTATATTTGTGTGTTAAGGTTTTCAAGACTTTTCTCCTAAAAAACTATATGAAAGGTATTTTTAATATTATATAATATTTTTTTATAAATTAATATTATTAAAGGATCTCCCAATGACAAAAAAACATTCCATAAAAGAACCAATTATATTTTTACTCTGTTTTGCTTTACTTTTCACCCCTCTAGCACATATTATGGGTATGAAAAATCTGTTCTCTTCCATAATGAACACAGCACACGATTTACTTTTAAATACAGTATTTTATTTAATGGCAATTATCGTACTAACTTCAGCATTTGGTGCATTGTTAGTTGAATTTGGCATTGTACGATTGCTTGAAAAAATATTTAAACCACTTATGAAACCTTTATTTAACTTACCAGGTGTTGCAAGTTTGGGTGCTTTAATGACATTTTTATCTGACAACCCAGCAATTGTATCCCTTGCCAATGATAAAAACTTTAGAAACTATTTTAAAAAATATCAATTAGTTTCTTTAACCAACTTCGGTACAGCTTTTGGTATGGGACTTATTGTTATAACTTTTGTGATAGGACAAGGCTTTTATATGTCTGCATTAGTCGGCTTTTTTGGAGCGGTGGTAGGGTCTATAGTATCTACCCGTTTAATGCAAAATTTATCCGTAAGGATTTACCAGAAAATGCTGTGGCAAATTTATTCAAAAAAGCCGACGAAGATAAAATAGATTTACAAGAACGAAAAGGTAGTGGTTTCCAGCGATTTCTAAATGCTATTTTAGACGGCGGTAAACAAGGAGTGGATTTGGGCTTAGCAATTATCCCCGGTGTTTTAATAATAACAACCTTTGTTATGACAATTAGTTTCGGTGCTAAAGACCCTTCAATCGGCTACCAAGGTATCGCTTACGAAGGTGTGCCTATGCTTCCTTATATTGTCGGGTTTATCAATTATCCGTTCAAAATATTATTTGGATTTACTAACCCAGAAGCAATCGCATTTCCTATAACCGCACTTGGTAGTGTTGGTGCTTCACTTGGCTTAATTCCTACATTCTTAGCTAAGGGGATTATCGGCGGGAAAGAGATAGCCGTTTTCACTGCTATGGGTATGTGCTGGAGCGGTTATTTAAGCACACATTCTGCTATGTTAGATGCTTTAAAATTTAGGAATTTAATATCCAAAGCATTAATTTCTCATACAATTGGTGGGATATGTGCAGGTGTTTTTGCACATTGGGTATTTGTATTAGTTACTAAAATATTTTAAAGGTCTGTGAGTTTGAATTCTAAAACTAATTTTGGGAAAATGGCATCTTGATAAACCATTTCTATTGGTAAGGTATTTTCGTATTTATTAAAAAACATTTCACCCTTTATTCTTGCTTGATGAGTGTATTCCATTTTAAATGGCAATGGCTCGTACTTTTTGTGATAGTAATATAAAAAACCATCTTCAATTGTAAATTTCTGTGTAAACATTTTTTTAGCGTAATAATCGTTTTTTAAATTTGTTGGCGGAAATAGTAAATAGGTGACTATCATTTCAAACCGTTGTGCTATATAGTCTTCGTATTCTGGGGATATATATGTTAAAGAGAAACTTCCATTGGTAAAATTGCCGTCTAGCACTTTTGAACCATATTCATTAATAGCAACCACTCGTTTAACAGATGGACTTTGAGTTTTTATTATGAAATGAAAATTAAAATCCTGTTTATCCCAGACAAACTTGCCTTCGTATATTAATTTTTCACCTACTGGCACAGATATTTGTGGTAAAATCCTCTCGGCTGAAAATATATTATACTCCTTGTCCTTCTTTTCTAAAGAAGAACAAGCGGTTAACACCAAAATTGATATGCTCAAAATAATAAGTTTTTTCATATCGCCATCCTGTGTCATCCTGAAAAAACCTTTAGTCCTGAACTTGTTTCAGGATCTCTTTCAGGATCTTTCTAATAAGATGCTGAACTAAATTCAGCATGACAATAATGAGTATCTATAAAATTTTTTGTTCCCTACTACCCTTATTTTTATATAATAAATAACATGGAATATACAAGTAGATTATATCTTTTTACAATAGCATTGTCTTTCTTAATATCAGCTTTGATAGCTTTATTAGGAAGGAAACCGCTAGGTAAATATTTATTAGATACCCCATATGGTATAAAAAACCATTCAAACCCTGTACCATTAATTGGTGGTATACAAATTGCTATCGCATTCTTCATCACACTTACTTTAATTAGATATTTAACAAATTTTCCAACTGGCACACTTCATAGTTTAAGAGGATTATTCTTAGGTGGTGGCGTAATATTTATTTCTATGTTGATAGACGACATCAAAAAACCCAAAGGTTTGCATTATAGCTTAAAGTTCGCACTTCAGATTGCGGCGGCTCTTATGCTAATCTTCTACGACATAAAAATAAAGTTTATAGAGCCGCCGCTATTAGCAAACCTAATAACAGTATTATGGGTAATTGGTGTGACCAATGCTTTCAATATTATAGATATATTAGATGGTTTCTCTGCCACTATCGCCCTAATAGCTGCGGGTGTATTTATATTCATAGCATTTCCTTATAACTTTATATATGTAGCACTTGTTTGTTGCGCTCTTATTGGCGGTATTTTGGGCTTTTTACCATTTAATTTATCTAAGCAGAAAAAAATATTTTTAGGCGATAGTGGCAGTATGTTTTTAGGTTTTATATTGGCTGCCGTATCTTTAGGAGCATCTTACACAGGCATTAACAAAATTGCTGTTTTAAGCCCACTATTTATATTCGCCGTGCCTTTGTTTGATACTTTATTTGTATCTTTAATGAGGATTAAAAAAGGCAAATCCCCCTTTAAAGGTAGCGACGACCATTATGCAATTCGTCTTCGTAAAAAATTTAATTTCACAAATACACAAACCTTAGTTTATAGTTGCCTTGTTGGTGCTATTTATAGTTTTTTTGTAATATGGGCATCTCGTATAAATTTAAAATGGGCATTGATTATCTATGCTGTAATTTTAATAGATATGGGTTTTGCATTTTTATGGTTTAACAAAATGGAGCCAGATATTCATAATGAATAACAATGTAATCATAGGTGGCGGGCTATCTGGTTTGAGTTTGGCTTATCACTTAAAAAATTTGAAGAAAGATTATTTGGTTTTAGAAAAGTCCTCTAATTTAGGTGGACTTTGCTCGTCTATAATACAAGATGGTTTCACCTTTGATTATTCAGGACACTTACTACATATAAAAAGCAAATATACACTAGATTTGATGGGTAAATTGCTTGGTAAAAATATCAATCGAATAAAGCGAGATGCCTGGGTTTATATGCAAGATACTTTCGTACCATTCCCATTCCAAACTCATTTGTATGGGCTCAAAAAAGAGATTGCTAGCGAATGTGTGTCGGAACTTTTAATTGCCTATAAAAAAGATTTGGATAGAACTCAGTTGGATAGTTTTAAAACTTGGGCGACGGCTAATTTTGGTAATGGAATTTGTAAATATTTTATGTTTCCATACAATCAAAAGTTATGGGGCGATCTTGATAATTTGACTGCAGAATGGTGTGGCAAGTTTATGCCAAATGTTAATTTGGAAGATATTGTTAAAGGTGCATATTCCAACAGCAAAAAAGCTTTTGGTTATAACTCTTATTTTTTTTATCCGAAAACTGGCGGTTGCCAAACTATTGTGGATAGTTTTGTGAAAAAATTAAATAAAAATAATATAAAAACTAATTATGAAATAAAAAAAATAAATATAAAAAACAAAACACTAAATGGCGAAATTAAATACAAAAACTTGATATCAACAATGCCACTTAAAACTTTATTAGCACGGGTGGAAGATTTACCCGCAAAATATCGTGCTTTTGAGCGAAAGCTCAAAAGCAACACGGTTTTTGTATTTAATTTCGCTATCAACAGAGAAGTTAAACCTGCTAAACATTGGATATACTTTCCAGAGGATAAACATTGTTTTTATAGGATAGGTTTCCAAAGCAGTTTTTCGTCCGCTAATGCACCAAAAGGCACGACAAGTTTTTATGTAGAAGTTTCTGCTAAAACGAATAAAGGTTTGGAGCAAAAGATAATTAAACAGATGCAAGAAATTGGCATTTTGGAAAAGCAAGACAAAGTTCTCACAAAGCTTTGGTTAAAAATGGAACCTGCATATTGCATATATAATAAGGATAGGGAAAAGATTGTACCAGAAATTATTTCGTATTTAGAAACCCGTGGCATCTACACCACCGGCAGGTATGGAAACTGGGAATACAGCTTTATGGAAAAGAGTATTTTAGATAGCAAAACACTTGCAAAAACTTTATAATTATTGCTTATTTAGTTCTTCAAATATTTTAGATTTAAAAGAATTTATAGACCAATCTTCCTTGATTTTTTTATCTAACATATCCCCTTCCTCACCAGCTTGTAATATGATAAACTTTTCGTTATCAAAAACTATTTTATGATATTTCTTGCCTTCTTTTTCAAGAGGAGTTTCAAAAGCTTTTAAAACATCTTTAAATTCCACAATTTTAATACTATTAATTTCGTCCACAATTTTATGCTCTGCCCAATCATAACCTTTATTCTGTTTAATAGGTAGTACATTTACTGCTTTAACTATTTCTTTTCTTTCTTCAGTAGGATAAGAACCCTCATCACTACCATAATAATTAAATGTAAGCTTAGTAAAACAAACTCCACTTTTCATACAAAAAACTGGTTGTTCGTTAAATATAGGACCCGGACAAGTCGTTTGAAGTTTTCCCAATTTCACATCAATATTTTGTTTTTCTCCATTTCTTATGATACTTAAAGATGCAGAATCGCCAATTTGTTTGTTTTTTATATGATATCTAAACAATACTCTATCACCAAATGGTCCTTCTATTGTGCCGTTATTAGCTATATTAATATTGTCTATATGCGTTATTATGTCTCCCTCTTGTAATTCATAATTATCTAGCGAGCATAACTCCTCTACAAACACACCAGTATCTTCTTTGCCCATTTTCAACTCTTTACGAACTTGTTCGGAAATTAAATCATAAGTTTTAATATTTATAAAAGGCACTCCATCATAAGAACCATCTTCAATATCTTTGAAAAATCGTTGTATTGTATTTATTGTTATAGAATGCCCAACTGTGCCTTCTTTCGCTCCTTGAAAAGCTATACCTACAACTTTATTATTTTTTTGATTTATAACAGGTCCACCACTGTTTCCCGGATGTACTATGGCAGAAATTACCATTGCTAATGTTCTATATTGCTCTCGCTGTTCCATATTTGCAACTTTTCTATATTCATATCTTGAAACTTTACCAGAAAGTATTTTTAGATTATCTCCATAATTTGGAAAACCTAATAAAGTTATCGGCATTTCTTTGGTTGGTAAGTTTTTGTCAAAATCAAAAAAGGGTGTGTTTTTGAAAAATTCTTTTTCGGCTTTTGGGTCTGATAATTTTAATAATGCTATATCAATATCGTTTGCAATAAATTCTACTTGAAACTCAAATTGTTTTGCTTGATTATGTTTATTCGCATAAATAGATATATAATTTTTTATCACATGAGCATTTGTAATAATTCTAGGTTGTCCTTGCCATTTAATAATAAACCCTGTTCCTCTCTTACTCTCATCATATTTTTTTGACCAATAAGGAACAATATACTCATAATTTGCCGTTTTTCTTAAAACCTTTACCACCCCACTAGATATATCTTGAGCATTACCTATTGAAATGAATGATAAAAGAAATATGATAATCATTAAAAATTTTATATTTTTCATTTTGTTTTTCTCCTGATTTAAATTACACAACTATATTTTAACTGTTAACCCGTTTTCTCACAAGGTACTTTAGTACTAGTTGCATATGGTACTTTAGTACTATATAAAAGCCCCGCAAGCATATGCTTGCGGGGCTATAAAACAGTCTTTTAAAATGAGATTGCCACAGGGCGAGAGGCTCGCCTCCCTAATTTTTTTGTTTTAAACTATTTCGATATTTCGCGAAATATCGAAATAGTTTGTGATTGCGAAAAATTGCGAAGCAATTTTGTGGTAATCTCAAAAAAAATTCTTCGCAATGACAAAAAATAAAACGGATTGGAATTTACTTTCCCCCTTTTGTAAAGGGGGTGATATTTGTGTTAACAAATATCGGGGGTTTTATTGTGTTTAAACTTTCTATATAACACTAGTTTTGCTAATGCTACATAACCACCTTAACATTAAAACCCTCCCCTGCTTCGCAGGTACTCCCTTTACAAAAGGGAGAAAATTTAATAAAAAAAGCCCCGCAAGCATATGCTTGCGGGGCTATAAAACAGTCTTTTAAAATGAGATTGCCACGCTCACTAAAGTTCGCTCGCAATGACAAAAAATAAAACGGATTGGAATTTACGAGTATTTTGTGATAAATTTTTATTTTCTTTGCGACGACTAGTCCGTTCAGCGAATACTGCGAAGCAGTAGCGGGACTTTAGGAAGTAAAAAAATAAAAATTTAGCCAAAAGACGAAGTAAAATTATTACTTTTCCATTATATATTTACCATCTTTCAAATACATCGGTTCGCCGTCTACTAACCAAATGGCATTGGCATCTGTGGTAATAATCTTCCCTAAATTCTTAGGATCTTTTGCTTGATGAAATCTCAAATAAGCTTTATCACCCTCGATACCTACAACTTCAAGTTTACCCATATCGCAAGATAGGGAATATCTAAATCTTTTATTTATACCACTCATAGTTCGTTTTGTAGCTTCGACAATTTCGTAACCTTCTTTAAATGTAGTCACAAATTTTTGATTGCCTTCCACCGGTCTACAATGAAACATATAATACGGATTTATATTGCAACGGGACATTTTTTGATACATTTCCATCAAAATTTTAGAGTCCGCATTTAAAGTTTTGAGTAATGGACTTTGTGCTAAAAAGAAATATTTACCTTTAGAAGTTATCTCGCACAATTCTTTTGAAACTTCTTCGGGCTTGATTATATGAAGTATAAAATATACCACTTTGGTGGATAATTCTATAAGCTCTTTCATTTCGTAATATAATTCTGGCTGATGAACCATCGCTCTTGTACCAAAACGAATGGAAATGATATGATCCATTTTATTAATTTCAGAAATCATATATCTTAAGCTTTCTTTATCTGCCAAAAAGCTATCGCCACCGGTAAAAAGTATGCTTCTAAGTTCTGGATGATTTTTAGCATATTTGACAACTTCTTTAGGATCTGCAATTTTATCTTTTTCAAGTCTTTTATCTTGAAATAGACGCCCTCTAAAACACCATTCACAAATTTTTAGACATTCTTCAGAAGATATTACCACAAGTGTAGGTTCATATTTATGTTGCATTCCCTCGCCTACATAATTGGATTCTTCATTAGCTACATCAAATTCTCTATCTACCATTTTAAAAAACTCCCATTTTTTGGTCTTCCCCATATTTTAACATATCTACCCTATTAGTACAAGTTGGTTAGAGAGGATTATGCCGTAATATCAAACTTTCGCCATTTGTTGGAATAAAAACGAATTGTCATCACTAAGCCAAGCAAAAAGACATATATACAACCACATATCCACATATTTTGAACCGATGGAGCATATTTACTTATTAAATATGCACACGGTACGAAAAATAACCACGAACAGAGAATCATCCACTTCATATGGTATCTTGTATCCCCCGCCCCGCGAATGGCATGACCAAATACTATAAAAAATACGTCAAACACTATAAATAGTGCGATAATTTTCATTAGCGGATATGCAGTTGATAATATCATCTGCATATCCGCAGACCGATTTTTCATACCAATTGCAAAAAAGTCCACAAACCAGTTAGGGAATAGCCAAAACAGAACACCTATCGATAAAGCATACCCTATAGCTATTTTAAATGTACTTATAGCCGCCTTAGCAGAGATATCTGGCATTTTCCTACCCATATACTGACCGACCAGTGTTTCACCCGCTATAGCCAATCCCAAAACTGGCATAAATACTAACATTTCTATGGCTATTAATATATTACTTGCCGCCAAAGAAATTTTGTCGATATTTCCTATTAAAAACACAAAAACCGAAAATGCCAGAATGTCTAAACAAAAACTCACTCCGCTTGGTACACCAAATTTTACAAGCCGTTTGAAAGCTGGATAATAAAAACCGAATAATCTGCTAGTTTTGAATATTTTTCTATTTTTTTCTGAAAATATTATTACAAGATAAATTATAAGTATGACGACATTCCCAAAAATGGTACTCCAAGCTGCACCCTTGATACCCATCACAGGAAAACCAGCTTTACCAAAAATCATAAGATAGGCAAATAAAATATTCACCATATTACCAATAACATTCGCCCACATAGTGATTTTAGTTTTACCCTGTCCCGTAAAAAAGCTAGCAAGTGCATGGTTGATAACAATTAATCCACCAAATAAATTTAAGATTAGGAAATATTGCTTTTCCATTATTTTTACAATTTCTGCATGATTGGTACTACCGAGTATCCACATACCAATTGGTGTAAAAGCTAAAATTATCAAGGTGGATAAAAACCCAACAAAAACACCCTGCCACAAAGAAACAGACATTGATGCAAATTTTTTCTTCCCAAAATATTGAGCCACAAAAACATTTGAATACATTGCAATTCCCATAAACAAAGCAATAATTGTAAAGGAAAGTATCCCTGCAGGTATGATAGCTGCAAGAGCATCTGGATGAAACCATGCAAGCATAGATCTATCTACAAACTGCATAATGGTGTAGGAAGATGTATTGATTATCAGAGGATAAGCAATTAGCCAAACCTCTTTTATCCCCCCGGGGTTTTTAAATTCTGACACAAAATTATTTTCTTTCATATCATTCTATTTTACTATAATTTAAGTATGAAAACTTTTACAAAAAATTTAAGAAGATTTTTAAATGCAACTTCTAGCATACTCGCACAAATTGGTTTTCCGACCAAAAAACGAGGCATTTATACCCCGTATTATTATGCTGATAAAGTCAAAACACCAGATTATATTTATCCGCTTGGCTGGCTTGTGAAGATTTTAGATAGCAAAAAAAGCGAATATAAAAGTTTGGTGGAAAATTGCGAAAAATATTTATCGCAATTTTCTAAGTTCGAAAAAGGTAGTAAAAGCGAACCACTAAAACCTCGCTTAAACCAAGATTGGTTTTCTGGGCTGGACGCTTTTTTTGCATATTCTTTTGTAAGGCACTATAAACCAAAACGGGTAATAGAAATCGGCGGTGGACATAGCACCTACTTTTTATCACAAGCTATCAAAGACGAAAATTTGGATTGTCATTTTACATCAATAAATCCCCGCAAAATTAAAAAAGTAGACGAAACTTGTGATATATTTTATGAAGCTACTTTGGACGAAGTGCCAATCCAAATTTTCGATAAATTAAAGAAGAACGATATATTATTTATAGATGCCAGTCATTTATTTAGAAAAGGTACGGATTTGGAAATTATTTTTATGCACATATTACCAAATCTAAAATCTGGGGTAATAATTCAATTTCACGATATTTTTTTACCAGAGAATTATCCTGATGACACGAACTGGAATTGGTGGAATTTTGACGAACAATATTATTTAGCGACACTTTTGCAAGGCGGGCAGTACGAAGCAATAATGCCTGTTTATCATATAAAAGATACAATGTTAAAAGATTTAAATATCAAATGTCATTCACGGGCAGACGAAAGCAGTTTTTGGATAATCAAGAAATAAAAAAACCTATTAAATTAATGTGGATAATAAAAAAGCATTCTACCAAAAACTATCATCTTATCCTTTTTAGAGATATACACTGAATAATAAGAATTAGGACATTTGATATTTATAGTTACTTTATCTTCGTTTGCACTAATCGTACGACTCACATTAATATACTCTATTTTGCCTTCCTTTTTAAATTGTTCTTCTAGTTCATCATATTTATCTGAATAAAGAACAATTGTCTTATTATCTAGCAAATCTTTAACCGGTTTGTCATAGATAGTATCACTAAATATGGTATGTACAATATTAAATATTGTTTCTCTCGCAGTAAATTCAAACTCCCATGCTTCTGTATCCCATTTTTTTGGAATAATAGTAGTAAAATCTTTCAGTTCTGGATTATGTTCTCCTAATATTTTTGGTATTTCTAATTCTATATTATTGAGATTATCTTCTCTCTCTTTAAATTCCATTTTTTTATTTACCATATGTGTTTGTAAATGTACGAGCAATTCAAAAGCAGGAACAACTTGAGCTTTTGCAATATCTGAAAACATTATGACTAACATAACAGCTAGTACTATATTTATTATTCTTTTCATTGGGGTTCTCCTCTTTTCAAAACAATATCTTACGATACAGGTATATTTTAGCACCTGCTCCCTTTCCGCACAAGACCCAAAAGTACTAGTTTTAATTAGTGCTTTAGTACTAGAAATGTTATAATTTGAAAATATAAAAATAAACAAAAGGAAAAAAATATGGAAAATATTCAGGTAGAAAAAAAGACTTGGCTAAATAAATTACTAGACTTTTTAGAATATACAGGAAATAAACTTCCACACCCAGTAACGCTATTTTTTGGCTTTGCTGTAATAATTGTAATAGCTTCTTTTATAACAGCTCAATTAGGTTTATCTGTTACGCATCCTTCAACAGGCGAAATTATTCACCCTGTAAATTTATTAAGTGTAGATGGCTTACATAGAATAATATTAGGTATGGTAAAAAACTTTACTGGTTTTGCTCCTTTAGGTGTGGTTATCGTCGCATTATTAGGTATTACCATTGCAGAATATTCTGGCTTTATAAGTGCAATTTTAAAACTTTTAATTACATCTGCCCCTAAACTTTTAATAACAGCTTCAATAGTTTTCTGTGGTGTAATGTCTAACATAGCGACAAGTGTTGGTTATGTTTTGGTTATCCCACTTGGTGCAATTATATTTTTAAGTATCAAAAGACATCCGCTTGTTGGTATGGCAGCAGCTTTTGCTGGTGTTAGTGGCGGTTATAGTGCCAACTTAGTGCTTGGTACAGCAGACCCTTTACTTGCAGGTATTTCAGAAGAGGCAGCAAAAATTGTAGACCCTTCTTACTTAGTTAGCCCAGCATGTAATTGGTTCTTTTTATTTGCATCAGCTTTTGTAATAACAGCACTTGGTACTTGGGTGACAGAAAAAATTGTCGCACCTCGTTTCAAAAAATACGAAGGCGAACATAAAGAAGAATTAACACCTATAACAAAAGAAGAGAAAAAAGGTTTGTGGTGGTCTTTATGGACATTTTTAGTTTTTGTAGCACTTATTTTATGGGGCATACTCCCCGTAGATGGTTTTTTAAGAGGAGCAGGTGGCGATGTTTTACACTCCCCTCTATTTAAAGGTGTTGTGCCATTTATTTTTATTATTGCAATTTCCATAGGTATTGCTTACGGACTTGGCGCAGGCACTATTAAAAATGATAAGGATGTTATTAAAGGTATGAGTAAAGGTATATCCACATTATCTGGATATATCGTGCTTGTATTTTTCGCAGCACAATTTGTCGCATTTTTTAAGTGGAGTAATATTGGTTTAATTATTGCAGTTAATGGTGCAACCTTTTTATCTGCATTAAATTTACCAACCATTCCTTTATTAATAGCATTTGTTTTATTTTCTGCTATCATAAATATGTTTATGGGTAGCGCGAGTGCGAAATGGGTAATTTTAGCACCCGTATTTATACCAATGCTTATGTTAGTTGGATATACCCCAGAAATCACTCAGCTTGCATACAGAATTGGCGATAGCGCAACCAACTTAATATCCCCTATGATGAGCTATTTCGCCTTGATAGTAGCATTCTTTGCAAAATATGACGAAAAGGCAGGTATAGGTACGCTTATAGCTACGATGATTCCTTATAGTATAGTATTCCTAATAGGCTGGAGCATTATGTTTGCTATTTGGATATGGTTTGGCTTACCAATTGGTCCTGGTTCAGAAATCTTTTTAGCTCACTAACATTTAATATGCACTGTTTTTTTGCGGGCATCGTTTTAAGATGCCCGCATTTTTGTTATAATTTAATAATAATCAAACTTTCAGGAGCAACACTATGTCAGAACGACCAATGTTTATGGAACTAAAACCAAAAAACCCTATTAAAGCACTTCGCGGAAATAAACTAAGATGTAAAACTTGGGAAGCAGAAGCAGCGTTAAGAATGATGGAAAATAATCTAGACCCAGAAGTCGCACTTATCCCCGAACAACTTATAGTATACGGTGGAGCAGGACGGGCTTGCAGAAACTGGAAAGAATATCACAATATCGTCAAAGCCCTAATTGAATTAGAGGCAGATGAAACACTTTTGATACAATCTGGTAAACCAGTTGGCGTGGTAAAAACTCACACATACAGTCCACGAGTTTTAATCGCAAACAGCAATATCGTTCCCGCATGGAGTACTGCAGACAATTTTGAAAAATACGATTTAATGGGCTTAACGATGTACGGACAAATGACAGCAGGTAGCTGGATTTATATTGGCACACAAGGGATTTTACAAGGCACATATCAAACATTCGCAGCGATTGCCGATAAACATTTTAACGGCTCACTCGCAGGCACTTGGAGTGTTAGCGGTGGACTTGGTGGTATGAGCGGTGCTCAGCCATTAAGTGTCACAATGAACGGTGGTGTGATAATAAATATTGAAGCCGATTTTGATAGAACCAAAAGAAAATTAGACGAAAAATTTATCGACACGATGACCGAAAGTTTTGACGAAGCAATAAGTTTAATGAAAAAAGCTGTTGCAGAAAAGAAACCACTTTCGATTGGTTTAGTTGGCAATTGTGCCGATGTTTTACCAAGAATGGTCAAAGAAAATTTGATACCAGATATAGTGACCGATCAAACATCAGCACACGATTTATTGGACTATGTCCCTCTCGGCGATTTCAAACAGATGCAAGAACTTAAAAAAACCAATTCCAAAGAATATAAAAAACAAAGTTTAGAAGCGATTAAATTACATACTCAAGCAATTATTGATATGCAAACAAAAGGTTCAATCGCTTTTGATTATGGTAATAATTTACGAGGTCAAGCAGAACTTGGTGGCTTAAAAGTTCGTGACGAAAAAGGCGACTTTTTATATCCGGGTTTTGTGCCGGCATATATTCGCCCACTTTTCTGCGAAGGTCGTGGACCTTACAGATGGGCTGCATTATCTGGCGAAATGTCAGACATTGATAGACTTGACGAATTAGTTTTAGAAATGTTCCCAGACGACGAAATTTTGACACGATGGATAAAAGTCGCAAGAAAACAAGTACCACAGATTGGATTGCCAAATCGAGTTGCATGGCTTGGGCTTGGCGATAGGGATAGATTTGCAATTAGAGCAAACGAACTTGTAAAATCAGGCGAACTGAAAGCACCAATAGTTTTTGGTCGCGATCATTTAGATTGCGGTTCGGTGGCGTCACCGAACCGCGAAACCGAGGCGATGAAAGACGGCAGTGATGCAATTGCAGACTGGCCTTTGTTAAATGCTTTAACTTCCACAGCCGGCGGAGCTGATTGGGTATCCATACATAATGGTGGTGGTGTAGGTATAGGATATTCGACACATACAGGTCAGGTAATTGTAGCGACTGGCGAGGATAGTAAAATTCCACAGCTTAAAGCTGTTTTGACGAATGATCCGATGATGGGTGTATTCCGACATGCAGATGCAGGATATGAAGAAGCGATAGAATTCGCTAAAAAGATGAATGTTAAAATACCAAGTTTAGAAAAATAAAATCTATTTCCTCTCCCTCATTTTTAGGGAGAGGATTAAGGTGAGGGTAAAAGTTTCCTTTACTTATAAAATAAGTTGTTTTCATAAAATGAGATTGCCACGGAATTCTAACGAATTCCTCGCAATGACAAAAAGAATTTAGGAGAAAAATAAAATGTCAAAAAAAATTGTAGAATGTGTTCCTAACATTTCAGAAGGTAGAGACAAGGCAGTTATAAATGCAGTGGTCGATGCCATTAAAAATTCAGGTGATGTCAATGTCGTAGATGTTGACCCCGGTTATGATACCAATAGAACAGTCATAACAATTGTGGGCGAAAAAGCTCCCGTTTTTGAAGCAGCTTATGCTTGTATCAAAAAATCCCAAGAGCTTATTGATATGTCAAAACATTCTGGCGCACACCCAAGACAGGGTTGTACCGATGTCTGTCCGTTTGTGCCAGTCTCGGGAATAACTATGGACGAATGTGCTAAAATGGCTAAAGATCTTGGCGAAAGAGTAGGTAGCGAATTAGGTATACCAGTCTATTTATATGGTGCTGCTGCAAGTTCTAAAGATCGCCAAAATCTGGCGTTTGTCAGAAAGGGTGAATATGAAGCGTTGTCAACAAAGATGTCAACCCTCGTGCCAGATTTTGGCACTAAAAAATTTGATGATATCGCAAAAAAGTCAGGAGCTGTAAATATTTCAGCAAGAGATTTTTTAATTGCATATAATATCAACCTAAACACTCGTGATGTTGCCATTGCAAAAGACATTGCCTTTTCCATAAGAGAAGCAGGCAGAGCAAAAAGAGATAAAGATAATAATATTATCCGAGACGAAAAAGGCAAAGCAGTAAAACTACCCGGTTTATTAAAAGGTGTAAAAGGGATTGGTTGGTATATCGAGGAATATGGCATTGCACAATTATCTTTCAACCTAACAAATTATAAAGATGTTCCACTTTGGCAGTTATTTGAAACAGCCGTTAGCGAAGCTGAAAAACGAGGTGTTCGTGTGACAGGTAGCGAACTTGTCGGACTACTTCCAAAAGATTGTATTATGGAATGTGGCGCACATTTCTTAAAAAAAGCAAAGCGTTCAACAGGTGTGCCTGAAAGAGAATTAATGCATATTGCAATCAAATCTCTTGGGCTTGACGAAATTACAAAGTTTGATATCGATGAAAAAGTTATCGAATATAAAATCGCCAAAGCGGCACCGCTTGGTGATATGAAGTTGAAAGATTTTATCGACGAAGTTGGTAAAGACTCCCCCGCTCCAGGTGGTGGATCTGTTGCCGCTTTGGCAGGTGCAGTTGGTGCAGGACTTGGCTCAATGGTCGCAGCATTAACACCGGCAAAAAAAGGTTTTGAAAGCACTTTGGAATTGATGGATGATAAAGGCAAAAAACTTTCAGCACATTTAGAATTTTTGAAAAAAGCAATCGATGAAGATACAGATGCTTTTAATGATGTGATGTCAGCAATGCGAATGCCAAAAAAATCTGACGAAGATAAAAAAGTTAGAGACGAAGCAATTCAAGCAGGTTATAAAACAGCAACCTTAGTACCGTTTGCGACAGCAGAAAATTGTGTAGGACTAACCAAAGAACTGATTGAAGTTGCAGAAAAAGGCAACCCAGCTTCAGCATCCGATGTTGGTGTAGGTGCATTGATGGCATACTCTGGTTTTGAGAGTGCGATTTTGAATGTTGAGATTAATTTACCTAACATTACCGACGATAAATTTAAAAAAGAGTTACTAGGCAAAATTGATGGGTTGCGAGAGGAAATCATTCAAAATCGCGACAAAGTATTAGAAATAGTAAAATCTAAAATATAAATGAAAAAAATAAAAAATATTATAAATGAATTTGGAGCTTTTTTTCTACTAATACTATTAGTACTTGTGCTTTTAATTGCTTCAATTATTTTTTTTGATAGATATAATATTTATTCAATATTAAGCATACCGTTCTATATAATAGTATTAGTAGGCTTAATTGCATTATTAATTTATAGGAAAAAATAAATTTTGGCGTTTTCTCCCTTTCGTAAAGGGAGCCGACACGAAGTGCGGAGGGTTTTAATATTTCGAAACATAAAACCCCCGTCATTTGCAAAAGCAAATGCCACCCCCTTTTTGAAAGTGGGAAAATAAGAAAAAAAGAGGGTTTTAATGCTCGAATATAATAGAAACCTAAAAAATATTTCTAGAAATTTGAGAAATAATATGACCCCAGAAGAAATAATTTTATGGTCTAGAATAAAATCCAAAAAAGTTAAAAACGCATTTTTCTCTCGGCAAAAAGTAATAGGAAATTATATAGTAGACTTTTATTGTTATGAATTCAAATTAGTAATAGAACTTGACGGCGGACATCATTTCGAGCATAATAAAGAAAAACAAGACATAAAACGAGATAGTTTTCTAAAAGAAAAACAAATAAAAGTTTTAAGATTTTCAAATCTAGATATAAGAAAAAATTTGAATGGGGTTTTAGAAAAAATCTATAATGAATTGAAACATTAAAACCCCCGATTTTTCTTAACAGAAAAATCACCCCCTTTACTAAAGGGGGAAAGAGAAACAAATATGAAAAAAATAGATTCGCTAATAATTAATTCTTCAATGTTGATTACCCCCCTCGGCAAAACTGCTAAAACGGGTAAAGATGCTGGCGTTTTGAAACAAATCAAAAACGGTGCAGTCGCAATTAATGATGGTAAAATTTTAGAAGTTGGCACAACAGAAAAACTTACAAAAAAATATATAACCGAACAAACTATCGATGCTAAAAACGGCTTAATTATGCCAGGTTTTGTGGATTGTCATACCCACCTAGTATACGGCGGTTCTCGTGAAAACGAAATGGCAAAAACCTTAGCAGGCACACCGTATTTAAAAATTTTAAAAGATGGCGGTGGGATTCACAGTACTGTTAAAAAAACTAGAGAAGAAACAAGTTATGAGCTTGAAAATTCTGCAATGAAACGACTCGACTTGATGCTCGCACATGGTACAACAACCGCAGAAATTAAAACTGGCTACGGGCTTGAACCCGATACCGAAAAAAAACTTTTAAAAGTTATCAAGGCATTAAATGCAAAGTCTGAACTAGATATTGTTTCCACTTTCTTAGGCGCACATATCGTGCCAAAAGATATTCCAAGAGAGCAATATATCGACTGGTTATGCACAACAGCTCTAACAGAATTTAAAGACTTGGCAGAGTTTGTTGATATTTTCACAGAAGACAATGCCTACACCTTAGCCGAAACTAAAAAGATTTTACAAGCTAGCAAAACCGCTGGCTATAAAATAAAAATCCACGCTGGACAATTCAATGATTTAAAAGCCAGCGGTTTTGCCAGCGATTTGGGAGCTGTATCAATAGACCATTTAGAACACATTTCGGATAGTCAGCTTAAGACAATGTCAAAAAACAAGACCTGTGCGGTATTGATGCCGGGTGTTGTGTACTATTTAAATACAGGTAAATATGCTGATGCTCGTAAAATGCTCAAACTCGGCGTGCCAGTGGCATTAGCGACTGATTTCAATCCGGGATCATGTCCAAGTTTCAATATGCAATTTATAATCTCACTAGCATGTAAAGAAATGAAAATGACTATTGAAGAAGCAATAACATCAGCGACATTAAATAGTGCTTATGCAATTGATAGAGCAAAATATATTGGCTCGCTTGAAAAAGGCAAACAAGCAGACATAATAATTTTAGATATAGACAACCCGTGGAAGATACCATATCATTTCGGCGGAAATTTAGTAACAACCGTAATCAAAAATGGAGAACTAATATGAAAATTGTAAAGCAGAGCGAAGTAGTAAAACAAACAGTGGAAATGGAAGGTGTTAAAGGTGTCCAAAGGCAATTAATGATAGGCTCTAAAGACGGGGCTCCAAATTTTTCTTTTAGAATTTTTACAATTCATGGTAACGGACATACACCTTATCATACACACGAATTTGAACATGTAAACTATGCTCTGAAAGGTAAAGGATATATCGTCGATGCAGATGGTAATGAAAACGAATTTAATGAAGGCGACTTTGCAATAATACCACCAAACGAAAAACATCAATTTAGAAATGCTTCAAAGTTTAAAAAGTTCGCAATGATTTGTGCTGTAACTAAAGACTACGAATAAGATTAAATAACTTTACATATTCTAGTATAGATATGTTTTGTGGGCGGAAATCCTCAAGGATTTCCGCTCTTTTTAATATAGAGGAAATTTCAGCTTTATTTTTCTTTAATATCTGAGATAGAACATTCAATATCGTTTTTCGCTTGTAGCAGAAAATTTGTTTTATAAAATATTCAAACTCCTGCTGTTTCGCCGTACTGATAAACAAATTTTCTGCATCTTTTCTGCGAGTAAAAAGTAGAACCTCACTTTCAACTTTTGGTGGCGGACTAAAACAACCTTTTGAAACTCTACACACACTTTTAACATCTGCTTTAAGCTGAGTTAATATAGAAAGCGATCCATACTCTTTATCCCCCACCTGTGCTTTGAACCTCGTCGCCTGTTCCCGTTGAACCATAAACACACCCGCATAAAAATTTTCTAGATTTATCGCTTTATGTATTATTTTAGAGGCAGTTATATATGGTAAATTCCCTGCAAAAGTAATTTTTTTATCAGTTGGAATATAATCTAGAAAATTTTTATGCACTATATTAATAGATGCATTTCTTGGCAGGTTTTTTGATAAAAAACTCACCATTTTTTCGTCGATTTCCACAATAGTAAAATCTTTGAACCCAGCATCAATCAATTGAAAGGTCAAAAAACCTTTACCAGGTCCAATTTCCACCAAAGAGCCATCGTTATTGAAATTTTCTTTAATTGCAGATACTATTTTATCGGCTATATTTTTATCTGCCAAGAAATGCTGACCATACTTTGTTATTTTTCTCATTTTTCCGTGTTTAACCTTCCTACATAACACTTGTTTTGCTAATGCTTTATAGCCACCTTTACTTGTGAAGCCATTGTAAATTTTTACTCGCTATTTTATTTTTAGGATCTATTTCTAAAACTTTTTTATAAAACTTTATCGCCAAGTTTTCATCGCCCATAATAATTTGTGCTGCACCCGCACCAAGATATCCCTCAATCTTAGCACCTTTTTTTATCGCTAACAAAAAGTTTTCATAAGCACCATATCCTTCGCCCAAAACCAGATAATTTAAACCAAGTACCAAATAATTTTCTGCGGTTTTATTTTCTAAAGCTTTTTCTTCCACATCGTTAACAATATCATAAGCGAATTTAAGCCAACCCCTTCCCATAACCCAAAGCCCAAGCTCATTCCCCACCACTCGAGGATTATAAGCCGCCTTACCGCCTTTTACAGAGTATTTTGGAGTCGTACTATTGCTCGTGGTTGAACCCGAACCTTTGCCGTCCAAACCGCCACTGCCACCCATACCCTGAGATTTTACAGATATGGAAACATGGCTATCTTTAAAAGTTTCTGTTTCTTTTAGAGCTGAAGAAATTTCGTCCACCACATTTTGAATTTGTTTTTGCCTATAATCTTCCGGCAAATTGGCTGGTATAAAAAATTGTCTTTTTATGGAATAGGAATTTTTTGCATTTTGTTTCTGATTTTCTTTATATGCCTTTTGGAAATTATTTTCTTTTTCTGTTTTTGATTTTTGTGTAGAAGTTTCCACTTCTTTTTTTTCTGCTTTTGTAATATCAAGTTTAGGGTATAAAACAATTTCTGTATCAATTTCTACATTTTCATTTGCTGATATTTTTGATATGTTTTGCTTGAACCTTTCTAATTGTTGTTCCCTCTCCCCCTTCGCTTTACCACCAGAATATGCAAAGCTTAATTTTATACCGTTATCGTCGTTAGGGGACAGGTAAAATGCAGGTTGTATGATTTTTCTAAGTTTTTCGCTATCACTAGAATCTAACAATAAATTTGTATAGCGAAGACGGGCAATCGAATCGCCTGGTTTAAGCCAAATTGCTCGTTTATAATATTTTTCAGCTTCTTTTTTATTACCCATTTTTTCGTAAAGTGTTGCTAGGGATAATGCGGCATCTTGATAATATCTAAAAAGTGTTATTGCTCTTTTGAATTCTTTTTCGGCTTGTTTGTCTCTTCCCATAATTTCGTAAAGTGTGGCAATTTGGTAACGGAAAAGTGGATGGCGTTTGTCTTGTTCGATAGCTTTTCGAAAATAGTCCAATGCTTTGGTATAGTTTTGTTTGGCAAAATATACAGAACCAATATCCATTAAATTATCGGCTTTTGTAGGGTCGTATTTCTCTGCTAGTTTGAAATTTTTAAGGGCTTCGTCCATATCACCCTTCCAAGCATAGGCGATTGCCATTAGCTGATATGCAGGAGCATTTTTTGGATCTAATTTAAGAGCATGACGAAATTCTGCCATTGCTTGATCTACCTGACCCATCCAATAAAGCGCACCGCCTAAGTAAACATAAGCCATTGGCTCTTTAGGATTTTTTATGACACCTTTAGCAAAAAAATTCGCTGCAGCAGGATAATGCTTGTAATGCATAGCTATAGCACCTTTTTTCATATCAACAAAGGAATTGGTTTTAAGCATTCTTTCCCATTCGGTTTCGTATGTATTTGTATGTTTAGAAAATGTTGAGCTATTGGCTAAGGAGTTGGTTGAAACAGCCATAATATTTTCTGGGCTAACGCCTAACGAAAATATTATGGCACAAAAAAATATAGTTAAAACTGATTTAAATGGCATGTAATAATTATATAAAAAAAGCGTCTGCAATATCTGCAGACGCTTTTAATTCTTCTTTAATTTTTAGTCTTAGAAATTTTCTTTTACAAAAATATCTACTCTTCTATCTTGATCGTTATCTGTATCATCTTTATTTTGATCTTCAATAGTTTTCTTAAAGAAAGTATTTAGTTCATCTAAGTAGTCAGCAAAAGTTCCTGTATCCAACTTATCTCCCATCAATGCTATAGTAGAACCCCATTGACTTTTTTGTCCCATAGCTTTTGCTTCAATCACTCCGCTTATAGCAGTAGTAGGAGCACTAGCATCAGCCCCGAAACCTGCCCTAGAGGCTGGATCTTCAAGATAAGTTTTAACTACAGCCATTCTTCTTTGGCTAAGCTCAAAATTATTTTTAGCATCACCTGAATTTGAAGCACCGCCTAATACTAAGAATTTTTCATCGCCTAATAAACTAGTTCCTATAGCTTTATTTAACTGAGGTATATTTTCTTCAAACTTATAAGTATTAGCAGTTCCACAACCTTGGTCTGCTGTTGCAAAACTAAAACCTGTCATAGGATCTTTAGGACAATTTGTTGCAAAATAAATAGTTGCAATATGACTTTTTATTTCATAACACTTATCAATGAAAGCACCTTTTTGACGATAGGTATCTATTAATCCAGCATTTGCATTAGTTATTATTCCTCTATGAATTTTAGAATCTTTTACCAATGCTTTATTAACAACTAATACTCTGTAAGAATCATCCTTACTTTGACAGAAAGATACCTGTACTGCATCTTCTTTATCTGCTTTTTCTAATAATACTTCTCCCATGTTTCCGTATGAAGTAATTTTTAAGTATTCTTCTCCAAGTGGGTTCCCGTTTTCAGCTAACATATTGTAAACATAAACTTCACCTTGTGTACATAAGGGATAGTTTTCTGGGTTTATATTATACTCTGCAAGCATAGATTCTGATAAAAACTTCTCGTTAAAACCGTCGTTCGGTTTTTCTGTTTTTATTCTTAACATATTACTATTTGTATTATCTTTACAATCAATCTTTAAAAGTATAGTTTCATCAGGTGTTCCCTCAAAGTCTGTAAGAACAACATTCTTACCATCCATAGCTAATGCCACTAATGTGTTACTAGCATCTTTAAACCTGTAAGCAATTCTTGAACATGGTGTTAAATCGTTAATATCATTAATCCCTAAGGTTGTTAACACTTCATTTTGGTTGAATATTTGCTTTTTACCATACTCTGATAATGCATTCTTTGTACTATCCTCTATAACTTCCTTTACTTTAAGAAGGCCACCATCGTTACAGAAAGTAGCTGTTCTGCCAAACTTACTGCCTTCTACAAATTCAACATTTATACCTGCTACTCCTCCTTCAGTTTTGTTTGCAAGTTCAAAAATGTTATTGCCAGTATTGTCGTCTGTATATTTACAATAAACTTTCCAAGGATCACAAGTTTCAAATTCACCATACATATCTCTAAAGAAACCTTCTAACTCTGAGTATATTTCATAGCCATTAACTTTTAAGACTCCTGCTTCCTCGCAAGGTTTTGGAAACTTACATGTTTTTGCAACCTTAGTTGAGTCTACTTTTCCAAGTTCGGTATCGTTTAGGATATTGAAAAACCCACCAATTCTTTTGAACTGATCCAAATCACTTATAAAAACAAAGCGATTGCCATCAGATGTCGTAAATTTACAGTATTGGTTTGGATTGCTTTCATCTCCACAAGGGTCTGCATCACAACCTATATTGTAAGAACAATCTGAATTGGTTACATAAGTTGAAACACTATTATCAAGATAACTACCTTTATCAGCAATTTCTTTTTTTGCAACCGTTAAGTCCTTACCAAGTTTAAGTTTATCAGAAATATCAACGCTACTACTTATCCAATGCATTCTACCACTACCTTTTATAGTTCCTGAGCTAACGCCTATGTGCATTGGTTCGGTTGTATAGGTTGTTCCATCTTTTTCTTTTTTCACTGTTCCTTCTGCAGTAGAGAAGTTGTTAACTCCTATTATTGGATAATCCTTATTTTGATCAGGAACTAAAGTTCTATCCTCGGTTAAAACAGCATAAACATAACCGTCTGGGTTTTCTATTTTTGCTGAAAACTTATACATTGTTTGCTGACTTTGAATACCTGAAGGACATCTCATACTCTTAATTTTCGCATTAGTTAAGCTAATAGGACATTTTACATCGCCTGACTTTTTCTTAGGAAGATATTCATCTTCAAAAGTTTCCTTTTTCATTGGAAGAGGTATGCTTAATAATTTAGATAATTCTGTTTCGCTATTATCTTCGTAATAAATATCACCATCTTCTTTAATATTTCCTGTAGTAGCCCAAGCTTTTATTTCTTTTAATTGATTTTTTCTATAGCCTTTTTGTTTCATAACAGCTTTGAGTTTTCCATAATCAAGCTCTGCACCTTCGGCTATGTATATCACATATAATTTTTCGCTTGCTTTTTTTTCTATGCTTGCTTTTTCATCCTGAGCTTTTTGAAGTTTACTTGCCACTTCTCTAAAGTCTTTATAAGCTTTCATAACTTCTTTAGTTTTTTTATATCCGTAAGTAAATTTAGCTTCCAATTCTGTTTTCTTCCTCAAAGTTTTACTTATGGGAACTCCTGGTATATTACCATAAAAATTTAGCTGTTTTTGCTTTCTATTTATTTCTTTTATCACATCTTCTTTTTCTTTATATTCTTTTTCAATAATAACAAACTTATCAAGTGCTTTTTTTCTTTTTTCTTCGGAAAGAGGGGTAGGATGTCCCAATGCCGTAAAAAATTTTTCTTCTGCCTTTTTTACGCCATCTTCTAGACCAGTTAAACCCGTTATATTAAGATCTTTAATACTACGGTCGTATCTAGCTTGCATAACCTCATCATGATCATCTAATTTTGCTAAAACCACATGGAAAGGTTTCCATTTGTCTTTACTATGTTTTTTATCAAACTCGGCTTTAAAGCTAATTTCGGACTCGTTAATTTTGGTACAATCGTTAGCTTCTTTAGATTTGGCTTTATCAGCAATACCAAGACAAGCTTTTCTTGTTTCTTTGTAAGTTTTACCTTTTGAAGCTCCTTTTGCATCTGTCCAAGAACACCATTTATCTTTTTTTGGAACATCTTCACATTTACTTTTTGTTCCTGGCCAATCTCCTTTTTTATTATCGCTCCATTCACTTTCGGTATATCCACAACATTTTGCTTCACTTCCGCCAGAACCACCTTTGTTATGTACATATTTTTCACATTTACTATCTCCAAATAATAAACAACAGGCAGTGTTTAATGATACTTTTGACACAGCATCAATACCTAATCCAATGGCTTTAAATTCAATTTCCAACCATTTTTTATCTCTTATTTTTTCAAGTTCCCACCACCAAGGTGTCAAAGCTCCAAAACTAAATTTACCGCCTGCATGTGCGCCACCAGCAGATTCTGTAGGCATACCAGTTAAGGAACTTATCCCCCCAACATGACCTACTCCACCAGCTGAATCTAATTGAGCTTCTTTTAAAGCTGTCGCTGCACCACTTTTTGACATTGCTTCTAAAGAACGGGCTGCTTCAGAATATAGCTTTTCCCCGCCTCTTTTACCTTTTACATTTAATGGGTAATGTGCCACAGGTTTGGTTGAACTTCTTAAAGAAACTCCACTATAAGCTTTGCCTCTTGGTCCTGTTGGTATAACACCAGATGTGCTTGTACCGCCACTACCACTACCAGCACTAAAAGTTCTTGATAGTGTACCTATTGAGGTTGTTGGTCTTTGGACTACTTTTTTTATAGCCCCACCTTTCCAAGCGTCTCTTGTTTCACGAGCAGATGTAGGTTCTACTAAATCGTAAGTAACTTTTGTTACTTTTTTTCGTTCTGCTTTTTTAGCTTGTCTACCTGCTATTAAATCTAGGGGGTTTCTGCCTGTAAATTCGCTTACGACTTCACCTTCGCCAACTAATTCGCCTTCTACTATTCCTAACGAACCATATGCTGTTCTTAATGACGATGCATCTACCATTTCTTCTCCTGGTACGAATATACCATCGTCTGTTACAAAACCGTCGAACTTACCAAGAAGAGGTAATATTAATAACAACAATAATGCTGTTATATAGTAAGGGGCATCTCTTCTTACTCGTTCTAATAAGGTTTTTCTTACCTTTCCGCTTCCAACTAATCTGGAAGGAATTCTTTTAGATAATGTTCCTGTTGTTTCTGTGCTTCGTAGCTTTTCGCTAAAAGTGAAACTATCTTTTTCTTTTTTTTGTGGCATAATTTGCCTCCTATTTCGTTTTTAAATCTCCAATTGTCATGCAAAATCGACTTTGTCGCCCTGAACTTGTTTCAGGGTCTTATTCAGCATCTTATTTTGTCATTGCGAGAAATTTTTTCTAGATTGCCACAGCCCTTCGGGCTTCGCAATGACAAGGAAAAAATTTCGTGGCAATCTCGTTCTTG
>Ga0233431_1000838_pt1 | contig 60724 bp, 62 predicted proteins | sample SI_118_April2016_FD_179867 | JGI IMG/M metagenome (GOLD analysis project Ga0233431, IMG submission 179867) | Seawater microbial communities from Saanich Inlet, British Columbia, Canada - SI_118_April2016_200_MG | ecosystem: Environmental > Aquatic > Marine > Inlet | place: Canada: British...
ATGTTTATTGTCTATCCCCGAAAACATACCTTTACAAACTTCTTCCGCATGTGTTGGCCCGTAAAGACAATAAACATTTCCAGAAACTTTTTCTTTAACAACATCACTAATTAATCTTAAATCGTTAGCGAACCCTTTTGAACAAATTACTATATCTTGAGTTGTTAAGTATGGTTGCGCACTTTGAAGAGTTAATTCAGCTTTATCAGAAGGTACAACTAATAAAACAAGTTCAGAATTTGTTAAAACCTCTTCCATGTTTGAAGAAACGAAAATGTTTTCATTTAATTTTGCACCAGGTAATAAAGGACATAGACGTTCATTCTGCATTTTTTCTGCTTGTTCAGCAAAAAATTCCCACATTTTAACTTCATGATTATTTTTAGCTAGATGTACTGCTAATGCTGTACCCCAACTTCCACCACCTAATATTGCGATTTTCATACTAACCAGAATAAATTAATGATTTAAATTAGTTGTGGAATAATGGGTTATTAACTAAAAGAAAATCCGCTGCTAGTAATCTTTCCAGGATTGATTAATCGTAATTGACGTAAATCTTCCTGTTCATAATGGTAAGCTAATTTTAAGTATAAAGTAGTAGTATAAGAATTACTTCCTTTAATGAAATCCTTACAGGTTAAAATTGCGTCTTGCTTATCTTCTTTAAAGGTTACTGATTCCTCAATCCCAACACCGGAATGGAAACGACAATTAATATTTTTACCACCTAATTCTGAAGATAAAAGTCTAACCTCTCCTTTAATTTTACCTTTTCCTCGATTCTGTAATAATAATCTAAACTCTACTTCTCCTCCTCGATCGTCAGGATAAATTATTTCTTCCAATTTAGTAATTGCTAAGACACCACCTTGCCCAGGATAAGATTTTTGTTCATCAACCTTACAACCAGAATTGTAAACTGCGTACAAATCAGGATTAATACAAAGAGTATCACTAAATTCTATCTCTGAATCAAATTCTGTCATTAAATAAAATGGGTTAATATACTCTTCAGCATTTTGAAATATCTTCCCAGAGATTGCTGGAAATTCTAAGTACGATTTATCTCCCAAAGGAGTTAGTAGTCCTTTTCCTACTAACGTGTCAAACGCCATCTGTTCAGTATCTAATAAGAAGTAATTGTCTTCTAATCCCCAAATGCTAACTTGGCCATTATGGGCATCATAAGCCATCTGGTTATCTACCTCTACCACAATTTTAAATTTTGATTCTGGATAAATTTTATCGGGGGGTGCATTTGGTAATAATCTTACTGCTAAATTTCCCACTCCTTGTTTAAAGTTGTGTGCAGTAGCATCATCAACGGAACCACCTCCACTACAACCTGATAAAAGTAGTAAAGAAGTTAAAATGATAATTATCGATGATAACTTTAATGTTTTAAGGATCATTGAATCACGCCTCCGGAAACTAATTGAACTTTAATCTCGGTTGTTTCTTCAAGAACATAATCGTAGTTTAAATTTGCTATAAATTCCTTAAACTCATACTTAAGAGGACTTTGTAAATCTGAAGGAATATTAGTGATAGCACATTGAGGTAAATAAATTGCAGCTCTACCATATTTTTCTTTTGGTACAAAATAGTTTCTACCATACAAACAATCGTTATTGTCAACAGTAAATCCAGATAATAAAATTTCATAACTATTAATTGCAGTAATTTTTCCTCTACCAGAATTTTGAATATTTGCAGAAAGTAATAATCCTGAATCATCTTTAATGATAGGATAATTTATGGGATTACCAAAGGCGAAAAAAATCTGTGCAAAATCAGAAGGGGCTTTAGAAAAGTGGTCACTCCCTTTAAAGTGTGCCTTACTTATTTTTTCAATTAATGACTCTTCTTCTTCCGGACTTAAACCTGAAGGAATAAAGGCCCGATCTAATCTTGAAGAAGTTTTTAAACCCTTAAACATAGTAGTATAAGTTAAGGTATAAGTTCCGTCTAAAACTTCATCACCAGGAGAACAAGAAAATGTTCTGGAATCTGATTCTAAAGAGGTTCTCCATTGTTGTTCGTTCATTTCTCCAATAAAAGATTGTTCTTCATTTAATTTATAATTTTTTTTAGTGAATTTACAGGATACTTCTACCGCAATATTTTCTTTACGTGGATTCTCAATTTCTAATGTAACTGGATATTTTAAAAAGTCCTTACCAACATTTTCAGAGTGTAAATAAACATCACTAGGGAAAGATTTCTTCCCAAAAGAAAATTTAACATTGGTAGGTTCTTTTATTGTTGGGTCATTAATACCTTTAACTTTTGTTGACTGACGTTTCTCAGCTTCTTTAACGTCTTCAATACATTTATTATACGCAGTAGTCCCTTTCTTATGCCCTTGTTCTTCCGTACATATGTGCTCAAGCCTGGCTGCCTCTTTCTTTTCTTCAACACATGCTTGTGGATCCTTTGATTTGACCGAAAAAATGCATCCCAAATTCCAACCCAACTCTTGCATCGGTTTGGTATCAAATTTATCAATATCTTCTTTTTGTTGTTGATATGCTTCTTCTAAACCAGGCAATACAGTTTCAGAACCAAAGTCGGGATTAATATAAGGTATTATAAAAGCAAAAATAATTGCAAAAATACCCACCCATTTTGCAATAATTGCTAACAGTCCAATGGCCCCTTTTCCTTTAGAAGGTAAAGAGATTATTCCTAGCAATGGCCACCAAGGCATAGTTCTAAAAAAGGTATTAACAAAATCTGTTAAAGGAAAATAATTTGAGAATAATGTTTGAATAACATAAGCGTCCAGTAAAAATATTATTATAGGTAATGCTACAATCCAATCCGAGATAATAATTCCTCCACTTTCAGATTTTTTAAGAATAAATTTATCGACTAGAAGTATAAGGAGAGGTAATAGTCCAACGGTTAAAAATATTATAATTAATCCGTATATAGAAGATTGGAAACCAATATACCATATTATAAAAAAGACGATAATTAACCATTGACTCCCTTTTCTTTCAATATTTAATTCTGTTTCAAGAAATTTAAAAAAAAGACTTGCACCAGCAAATAACATCACTAACGAAGAGGATAGTCTTCCCCAAAAGCCAAAACTAGTATACAAAAAATCTCTTAAAAAATAGGTATGTAAAAAAGCAATACAAACGAAGATAAGTGCACTCCAAACTAAATTAGTATCGTCTGAATTTTTATTTCTTTTAGGTTCTTTATCTTTAGGAGCTTCCTTTACAACAACTTTAACTTGAGCAGGAGTCCTCCCTTTACTAGAATCATCAACCATATTTACCTCTCTTTTAATATAAACAAATCTTTAGCATATAAAAAGGTTACTAATAATATTAGTATCAAATATAATTAGAAAAGAAAAAATTATTTAACAATATCAACTTTAATTTGTCTTACGTCAATAGTCTTTTTAGGTTTAATCTTTACAGAGTTGTGTCCTTGTACTGCATCATCACTTAAATCTATAGCAACTGCTGCTTCTTTAGTGTCAAAATGTCTAATATGTCCGTTGAACACAAGACTACCTCGTTTAGTTGTAACCACATCAACAAAGTCCATTTCTAACCTTAAACGTCTTTTTTCATTTTCAATGTCTCTAAACTGTTCGTAAGATAACTCAAAATAATAGGTTGGAAATTCTACCTCTTTTAATTCTGAGATAAATTCGACGTGTGACAGAACATAAACTCCTCTTGCAGTACTAAATACAATTTCATTCTCTCCCTGGTAAACTATTTCTGGATCAACATCAATTTTTATTCTTTCTAAATCGCAATCAGGAAAACCAGCATAAACTTCTCTTTCGTTAACATAAACCATTAATCTGCCAGCATCTTCATATTCACAATCTGGTTTAAACTTAAGTACACCTTTCTCTAAATTATTTTTTTCTGTATCAGATACTAAAAACACATTCCGAGATTCTTGAGCTTCAACACTAGTTACATCAGCAGCAATCCTCACATTTTCTAATGTTAGTTCGTTACTTTTCCAAAATGCTGCACCAGCAGAAGAAACTTCAAATAAAAGCTTATTACTAGTTGTTAAACTATTAACAGGTAAGGTAACAGTTTCAGTTGCACCATCAGTAACTTCTCGGTTAAACACTTCATCACCGTTAAGAGAAATTTTTAAACGACCTTCAGCATTAACAACTTTAAATCCCATTACTAAATTACCAGTATTTTCCATGTCGGGAATTGAAAACAAAACAATATCATTTTCTTCAGAGAAAACTCCGTGTTTAAGAGAAACAACATTTTTTTCTCCCAAAATTTTACTTTCAGTTTGTGTATAAATATTAATTACGGGTAATGCATGAGGTAATTCATCCTGAGCTAAATAATCTATTCTTCCAGGAGATTCTTTTAATACCGTTTTAACAGGTACAGCATCATCAATATCACCATCAGAAGTTACACTACTGTCCGTGTCAGTGTCCTCACCTAAAAGTTCTGCCCTCTCTGAAGGAGGTAACATAACAATAAAACCAATTAAAACTGCAACAATAACAACTAATAAAATCGCTGCTCCAGCACCAGAAGCCTGTCCTCTTTTTGCATCTACCATAATGATATTGAAATTATTTATAGTATATAAAATATTCTGTTGTTATAGGTAGTTTCCCTAAACATTTTTATAAAGTAAGTAATTTTCAAAGTGTTATGATTATATTACAATCGGACTTCAAAAAAGGAACAGTGAAAATCAAGTTAGATAATCCTGAAGATATTTGGTACCTTAACCAAATCATCGATCAAGGAGATTTAGTTAAAGGTAAAACCACTCGGAAAATAAAAATTGGTGAAGGAGAAAATGCTAAAGTTGCAAAAAAAACTCTTAATTTAATGATTGAAGCAGAAACAATTGATTTTGGTTCTTCTGGAGACACTTTAAGAATTAACGGAAAAGTTAAAGTTGGTCCGGAAGATGTTCCCCGAGATAGTTATCATACTATTACACTAGAGGAAAATAGTGAATTTACATTACAAAAAATCAAATGGTTAGAATATCAAAAGAAAAAACTAACTGAAGCTACAGAAAAAAAATATAACCATTTAATTTGCCTTCTAGATAGAGAAGAAGCATTATTAGCATTAACTAAGAATTCTGGTTATGATATCTTGACAAGGGTGAAAGGCGAAGTGCCTAAAAAAGCACAGAAAGTAGAAATTAAAAAAGACTTTTCACAAGAACTAATTAGAATTATAGAGATGTATGCAGAGAGATACAAACTGAGTACAATTATATTAGCTTCACCCGCATTTTACAAAGAAGACTTATTAAAAAAAATTACTAATGCAGAATTAAAAAAGAAAATTATTTTGGCAACTTGTTCTGCTGTGGATGAAAGTTCGTTAGATGAAATCACTAAAAGTCCGGGAGTTGCAGAAGCATTAAAATTTTCAAGATTAAGAAAAGAAAGTTTAATACTTAATGAATTATTAACAGAAATCAGTAAAGATGCCCTTGCAGTTTATGGTTGGAACGAAGTTAAGAAAGCTGTTGATGTAGGTGCAATAAGTAAACTATTAATCACGGACGAGTTCATTAAACAAAAAAAATTGAACGAAAACTTTACAGAATTGAACCAATTAATGAAAAATGTAGACTCCTTGCAGGGCGAGATCCACATCTTATCTTCAAAAAATGAACCGGGTAAAAAACTCGACGGTCTTAGTGGTATAGCCGCTATTTTGCGTTATAAAATATAGACATCCTAGTGTAACTACTTTCAAGGTATATTCTGCAAAACCACAACCTTTTAATAGTAGTTGAAATTACTTATAGTGAAGTAATGAATAATTGTCATTTGACATTTAGTCTAAAAAAGAGGGGGGTTTGAGAAAAAAAATGATTGTAAAAGAAGAATTGTTAAGTCAATTGAGGCGTTATTTTGACTTAAATTTGTATGAGGTTAAGTTATGGGCTGCTTTGCTAAGTAGAGGAGTTTCAACAGCTGGAGAGTTATCTGATATTGCTGATGTTCCTCGTTCAAGGAGTTATGACGTTCTGGAATCTTTAGAGAAGAAAGGATTTGTAGTTATGAAGTTAGGTAAACCTATCAAATATATTGCAATTCCTCCGGTGGAAGTTGTTGACAGAGTAAAAAAGAATATGCATCTTCAAGCACAGGATAAAGTTAAAAGATTGGAAACAATAAGAGGATCACCATTATTAAATGAATTAGAAAATTTACACAATAATGGAATCAGCTTAGTTGATCCTACAGAATTGAGTGGTTGTTTAAGAGGAAGAAGTAATTTATATAATCACTTAGACTTATTGATTAAAGAAGCGAAGAAAAGTGTGAATATTGTAACTACAGAAAAAGGATTCATGCGTAAAGCTGAAGGCTTAAGACCAACTTTAGAAAAAATCAAGAAAAAAGGTGTAAAAATAAGAATTGCTGCACCGATTACTAAAGAGAACAAAAAAATTGCTGAAAGTTTAAAAGGTCTTGCTGAAGTTCAACATAACAATAAAATCGACGCTAGATTTGTTACTGTAGATAGCAAACACATGGTTTTCATGATGTTAAATGATAATGAAGTGCACCCATCTTATGATTTAGGAGTTTGGGTAAGAACACCTTATTTTGCATCAGCTATGGATAACATGTTTGATGGTATCTGGAAAAACAAATAAATCTAATTTTTTATTTTTTTCTTATTATATTTCTGATTTTAAAGTTAATTTTATAAATAAATATATATTAACTAATGAAAATGGAATTAAAACAAGTCATCTCCAAGTTGCATCCGTTAGAAAGGACAGTTTTACCAGTACTTAAAACACAAAACGAACTTTCTGCAATAACAAAATCTTCGGGATTAAAAGAGATTGAAGTGATGCGGGCATTACAATGGTTAGAGAATAAAGGAGTGCTTAAAATAAATTCTAGTAAGAAAAAAGTAGTGGTGCTTGACAGTAACGGGAAAATTTACCAAAAAGAAGGATTACCAGAAAAAAAATTTCTAAAAGCGTTAACTAAAGAGTTCTTAACTTTATCTGCGATCGCTAAAAAAACTAAACTTGAAGGTGGAGAACTTAACGCTTGTATTGGAGTGTTGAAAAGAAAAGTTGCCATTGAAACAAAAAAAGAAAAAGAATTAATGATTAAATTAGGTGTGCAAGGAGAAAAAATTATTCAAGAAGGTACTTTTGAAGATAAATTTTTAGAAAAAAAGTATCCTATAAATTTAGATGAAATCGCTGATGTCGATAAACTTGCCTTTGATGAGTTAAAGAAAAGAAAAGGATTATTGAAAATTGAAGAAGAAAAAAGTTTAACCATCGAGTTAACGGAGTTAGGAAAAAAATTAAGTAAAGAAAAAATTTCTGGAGATGTAGTTAACAGATTAACTCCGGGCATGCTTAAAACTGGTAGTTGGAAAAATAAAGAATTCCGTGCATATGATGTTGAAATTAATGTTCCTAAAATTAATGGTGGAAGAAGACACCCCTATAATGAATCTTTAAATGTAATCAGAACAGCTTTCTTAGAAATGGGTTTTCAAGAAATGGTTGGACCTTGGGTAGAAACTGCATTCTGGGGAATGGATTCAATGTGGATTGCACAAGATCATCCCATGAGGGAAGCACAAGACACATTTTATTTAGATATTGATGGGGATTTGCCGGATAAAAAATTTTTGGAAAAGGTTAAGTCCGCTCACGAAAATGGATACAATACTGGTTCAACCGGACATACTAAAAAATGGGACCCAAACGTTGCCAAAAAATTAATTTTAAGACAACATAGTACAGCAACAACTTTCAGATATTTTTATGATAAAAAATTGAATCATGATTGTAAGTATTTCTATATTGCTGATAATTTTAGAAACGAAGCTAGTGACGCTACCCACTTACCTGAATTTGGTCAAGCGGAAGGATTTATTATGGGAGACAACCTTACTCTTGCTGACTTAATGGGTTTTGTAAAAGAGTTTTATGCAAAATTAGGATTAACAAAAATTAGATTTAAACCTACATTTAATCCTTACACAGAACCAAGTATGGAAGCACATTATTATAACGAAAAATTAGGTAAATGGTACGCATTAATCAATTCAGGAATATTTAGACCAGAATCTTTAGCACCTTATGGAATTACGAAGTCAGTGATTGCTTGGGGAATGGGTTCATCAAGAATTGCGGCTTTACTGAGTGGTAAAAGTAAACTTAAAGATATTTTCGGTCCCGAAGTTGATTTTAATTGGATTAGAACACATAAGAGGGTTCAAACATTATAAAATGGTAATCGTAGACACTAGTTTCAAAAAAATTAAGAGTTTGGTTAATGGAAAATTGTCCATCAAAGAATTAGAGGAAACTCTTGCTGATATGGGTATGGAACTTGACGAAATTGAAGATGATGAAATTAAAATTGAAATTACTGCTGAAAGAACCGATTTGATTACACCGGAAGGATTAGCTAGAGCAATAAATTGTTATAAAGAATATGTTAAAGGTTATCAAGAAATAAAAGTTAAGAACAGTAATTATGTTCATAAAGTTGATTCTTCAGTATTAAAATATCGTCCTTATACGAGATCTTTTGTTGTTAAGAACTTAAAGTTCACTGATGAGAATATAAAATCTTTAATGTGGATTCAAGAAAAAATTCATGACACTTATGGAAGAAAAAGAAAAAAGGTTGCTATTGGAGTTTATAATTTAGATAAATTGAATTTTCCGATTACTTACTGTGCTAAAAAACCAGAAGAGATTAAATTTATTCCATTAGGTATGACCAAAGAACTTACTGGATTAAAGATATTGCAACAGCACCCTACAGGAAGAAACTATGCTCCATTATTAGAGGGTTTTGATAAATTTCCATTACAGATTGATGCAAAGAAACAAGTATTATCTCTACCTCCAATAATAAACTCAAATGATTTGGGAAAAATTGAAAAACAAACAAAAAATATTTTTGTTGAATGCACAGGTACGGACGGAGAATCTCTAGACAGTATCATGAACATTTTAGCAACAATGTTTTATGATTGGGGTGGAGACATTTATTCTGTAAGTATAAAAGAAAAAGAAGGAACAGTTATTTGCCCTAACATTAAAGAAAGAAAAAATAAAATAACTACAAAACTTATTAAGAATTTAATTGGGATCGACTTAAAACCAAAAGAAGCTAGTAAACTTTTACAAAAAATGGAATATAATGTTACTGCGATTAAAGGTGATGAAATAACTGTAACGATTCCTTCAATAAGAACTGATGTTTGGCACCCAGTAGATATTGCTGACGACGTAGCAAGAGCTTATGGATACAATAATATTAAACCTACACTCCCTAATGTTTCAACTGTTGGAAAAATGTTACCTGCAAACATATTAGTTGAAGACATTTGCAATTTTCTTGTTGGTCTTAATTTGATTGAAATAAAAACTTTTGCACTTACAAATAATATTGATCAGTTCACAAAAATGAATGTTGATGAGAGAAAACATATTTCTTTAGGAAAAAATACAGAAGATAAAAATCTTAGTATGGTACGATGTTGGTTAATTCCAGAAGCAATGAAATCTTTAGTAGCGAACAGAAACAGAGAGTATCCTCAAAGATTATTTGAAGTGGGAATTGTTGTAATTCCAGATAATAAAGTTGGTGTTAAAGCGAAAAATGTAGAAAAGTTAATTTGTTTATTATGTGAAGATAATGTGGATTTTACAAGCATTAAACAAATATTAGATTCGGTAATGGGATTTCTAGGAATAAAATGTTCAATTAAAGAAACTGAACATAGTTCATTTATCTCTGGAAGAGTTGGAGAAGTGTTATTAGGAAATAAATCATTAGGAATTATTGGAGAAATTCATCCACAAGTATTAGATAATTGGGACTTAAAAGTGCCAGTTGCAGCATTAGAATTAGACCTTAGTGAATTGTTTAAAATATTGGAATAAGAATGGTTAACGTAAAAGAAATTGCAAAGTATCTTGACCAAGAATTAGATATTACTGGCTTTGAAGATAGTTCTTGTAATGGACTGCAGGTAGAGAATGTTGAAGAGATAAAGAAAATTGGGTTTGCAGTTGATGCTTGTAAAGAAACTTTTGAAAAAGCAGTTAATTGTGGTTGTCAAATGCTAATCACGCACCATGGAATGATTTGGAACGGTCTCAAATACATTAAAGGTAATAATTATCAAAAATTGAAATATTTGTTTGATAACAATTTGTCTTTATACGCTGCTCATTTACCTTTAGATGCACATAATAAATATGGAAATAATGCACAATTAGCAGAATTATTAAATTTAAAAGATTTGAAAGCTTTCGGGTATCATAACGGAAAGGCAATTGGTTTTATTGGAAATACTGACACAAGCTTAGAAGAAATTAAAAAAATATTATCTGAAAAGGGAATGAAAGATTTTACTCTCCCTTTTGGGCCTGAAAATATTAAAAAAGTAGCTATTGTTTCTGGTTGTGGGGCAAAAGAAGCAATACAAGCAGTTGCGGTTGGTGCAGACCTATACTTAACTGGAGAACCTAAACATGGTAATTATCATTTAGCTAAAGAGAATAAAATTAATATTATTTTTGGTGGTCATTATGAAACTGAAGTTTGGGGAGTGAAAGCACTAATGCCTTTACTGAAAGAAAGGTTTGCTGTTGAAACAGAGTTCATTGATGTACCTACACCGATTTAAAATAGGAGATTTAAAAAAAAATGAAATTATTTGAAACCTGGAAAAAAGTTATGTTTGATCCGTTAAATTTTTATGAACAAATTCCAAAAAAAGTTGGTTATAGAGAACCAACATTATTTTATCTTAAATCAACAGCCATAGGATTATCAATATTATATTTAATGTTTTTCTTAATGGGTTCATTTGTGTTAATGTTTTTAGGAATGACCAATATGAATCTAGGCTTAAAAGGATTTGGAATTATGCTCTTAGTGATGATAATTAGTTTTCCCGTAATAATATTGCTTTATTGGGGAATGCTTTATGTTAATGCAGCAATATATCATCTATTTGTAATGCTTTTTAAGGGTAAAGAGAAGTATAAAGAAACGTTTATTTCCTTGGCTTATTCGGGTGCACCAAATATGTTATTAGCAGTACCATTAGTTAACTGGGCAGCAAGAGTGTATAACTTAGTGTTATTTGGAATAGGAATACATAAAAGACAAAAATTAAGTGTAGGAAAAAGTGTAGCAGTAGTATTAATTCCGGTAGCAATAGGAATGATTATCTTCTCTATGTTATACTTTTTATTTATTGCTTTCAGTATTGCTCTCGGTGGAATTCAATAAATGATAAAAAATCAATAATTTTTGAACATTATTGTTATAAAAACTTTTTATTTCTTTATCCATAATTCCATTTGTCTCACAATAAACATAACTACCATCATTTAATTTTCCAAAAGCTTGACGGAAAATGTTCAATGGTTCACCATAATCTCTTCCAAAACAATCCTGCCAAGGACCATCAGAAAAATTATTACTTTCAAATTGATGATTAAACTCTCTTCTTGTTAGAACTATGGGATTATAAGCATCACATCTAACCATATAACTAAGACAAGTATGGCGTGGACCAATCCCTGGTAAATCTTTTTTATTAAACATCTTTATCACCTAAATATTAATATTTAAAAATAAAAAATAAAAAATTATTCTTTCTTTTCTTCAGAAGTCTCTTTTACTACTTTCTCTTTCTTAGCTTCTTTAACAGGTTTTTTAGTTTCCTTTACTTTAACTTTACGTTGCTTTTTAGGTCTTTCAGTAGCAGGTTTACTTTTTCTTTCCCAAGTGCTAAGTTTTAAAGTTGTAAAAGCAGATTTAACTTCGTCATGAGTTGCGCCTTCTTTAAGTTCAATAGTTTCTGTTAATGGTTCAAGATGTTTGATGTTAATTTTTTTTCTTCTTACATCACCGTCAACAACAACAAAATTTTGGTCAACTTGTTCAACAACAACACATTTTCTGCCCGCATCTCTACCAGCAATCTTTAAGCATAATCTTCCAATTTCGTATAAACTCATTCTTCAGACCTCGCTTTTTGTTTTAATCTTTTTCTCATTGCTGCAGAAGACAAGAAGCCACCGTAAGGTCGTTCTGGTCTTTTCTTAGATTTAGGTAAATTAGTCATCTTTCGTGGTAGTTCTCTAGGTACACCAGATAAAGGTTTTCCAGTATCTGCACATTTTGCGCATGCTGGTTTTCTTCTTCTATAGTGTACAGTTGTCTTGCCACCAGGGGTCTTTACAAAGACTTTCCTTAATGTATTCGATTTATGCATTCCTCTCGGCATTTTATTTTCACTCCATTATTAAGCATTTAGAAATCATTATTGATCTCAGTCGCCTTATAGATCAGTCTCAACGAGACTATTATGCTTATTATTGACCTTATTTATAAAGGTTTAGGTAAAAAATCCGATAAGGATATTACTGATTCATCCCGATGAATATATTCAGCTAGATCAGATTCAAATTTAGGTAATTTAGCAATTTGATGATTAATACTTTTTATAGTATCACTTAACCTACGCGCATATACAGAATCAATTCTTCCAGGTGCAAGACCATCAGCACACAATTTTATCCCTTCATTACTTGCTCCCTCAACGAGAGTGCTGTAAAGTTGATTTGTGATGGTAGTTATTTCTATTTTATTTTCAGTAAAATAATCTAAAAAGCGTCTATACTCTCTTGTTGCAACCCTAACATTATCCAAAGTAGGATTTTCCAGATGAGAAACACGAGCATATTTATCAACGAAATCTACATTAATAGGAACGATATCGTGATGTAAAACATTTTTAACATCCTCACTAGTAATAATAGAAGCAAAAATAGTTTCATAAGCAAAATCACATAACCTATCACTTGTCCTAAAGGTGTTCAAGTTAATTAGTTGACCTTCTTGACGATAAAGCATATCATCTCTAACGACAGAATGAGATAGAGTTGGTCTAAAGTTAATGGGTCCGTCACTCTTATATCCTTCTAAATTATGTTTAAAGAGAATTCTCTTTACAATATCGGCGGGAATTGACTCTTTATCTAAATCACTTCTTTTAAGAAAATCTTTTCTATCAATTCCAAGTAAAGCTAAACCAATATTTTCAAATTCAGTTATTTTCTTATAAAATCTAACATTAAAAGTTGAATAAATTTGAGTATCTTCATCATATAATTTCACTTTTGATTGTGTATCATCACATTCTAATTTCCAAGCAGCACTAATCTCTTTATAATTAGAATCAAAATAATTAGGTACAATATGCATTAATAATTCCAAAATTTTTTCTTCAAATGAAGTATTAGGGATAATTATTGGGGAGTCATTTTCAGGTAATACGTCAATTACAGTGTACAAAGATCCGTTTTGATTAATTCTACTTAATTGTTCGATTTTCATTTTAGAATCAAAACAAGCTAAAATTATTTAAATGTTTCTATTGAAAAATAGTAACAAACCATATAGAAATTAAAAGAAAAGAAAAAAATATGATTTTAACCACAACTAGCAGCACTAGCAGCACCTGCTTCATAACCAAATCCCGGAGAATATGTTTCAGTACTCAATTCTTGCTGACACTCTTCTGGAGCTTCGTTAAATGCTGAACAGATAGTAGTTAGATAAGCTGCTGGTGATCTTGCTGAAGAAACTTGTTCTCCATTAATTACTAGAGTTGGAGATCCTTGAACAGCATATTTTTGGTTATCTTCAGCATGTGTATTAAATTCTGGGAATCTTCCACTACGCCAAGACGATTCATCTTCTAGATTAGCCCTAATAGAAAAATCTTCATCAGCTTTTTCTGTACAACTTGCTAATTTTTCTGAATCAATAGCTGCTTCAGTAAGACAACTTTCACTTTCTCCTTTATCCAAGAAACATCCTAAATATGTGAAAAATTTATCACCTTGTTCCTTTTGGATACAATATTGGTTAAGTTGTTCTAGTACTTCTTTCTCACCATGCATAGCATAATCAACAAACTTAATCTCAAAGTCAATGTTATCTCCTAAAGCTTCAACTGTTGGAATAATTCCTTTCTCTGCTTGTGTTCCATAAGGACAATGAGACATGATAAACAGTTCAACTTTCGGCTTATCTGATTTTGTAATTTCTGGTTGTTGTGCTTGTGCTTGTTGTTGTGTTGCAGCAAGTTGTGCTTCAACAGCGGCAGTTTCTAAAGCTTGTGGGAAAAATAATTTACCATCTTTAGTAACATAACTAACCAATTCTTGACCAGCAACATTTAATTCCATACTGTAAAGACAATCTTCTTCTGCACTAGCTTTAAGTTCAGCTACTGCTTGTCCTTGTAACAAGTTTGTGTTGATAAAATTTAATGTTTCTTGAGTAACTGTTTCTTTAGAAGACAATTTTAAAAAACTAAATCCACTTGTAAAAATTGAAACTACAAATAGTAACAATAAAGCTAATGTTGCAATTTTCCAAACATCCAATTTATTACCTTTTGGTTTTTTACCATGTGAAGAATTCTTATGGTGTTCTGGATGATGTTTTTCATGATGATGTTCATGAACTTTTTTTTTTTCGTGTGTATGATGCTCTTCCATCTTACTATAATACCCCCGTCTTTTTTTGTTTTTTAGTTATATGTTTAGTATATTTTCATAACTTTTCTTAAGCCAATACTAAATACTAACGAAAATATGATGTATAATCCTAACCAACCAGGATGCCAACCGAAGATTGAATAACTACCTAACGGTTTAAGTTTATTATAATTAATTTGTACTTGTTTAATCTCAGAATGTTCATAAACACTTAAAGCGTCTTCTGTTTTAAGTTCTGTAGTGATTAAAACTGCTTTATTCTGTTCTGTCTCTCCTTTCTTTACTGTTAATAAATGTTCACCGGCATCACTTTTAAGGTTCCAAGTAATCATTCCCGCAGTAATGGTTTGTATTGCATCAGACTCTAAAATTGTTCCTGCAGTTGGAATTAATTCTGCCTCACCAACAATACCTTCTCCAAAAGATGCTGTAACACTATACATCTCTCCTGGATAAATTGGTTCATAACTAAGATGTCCTGCCATCCAACCAAAGATAAGTAAGATTGGAATCATAGTAAATAAAGTAGGTTTAAATGAATGTTTCATATATTCCATGTTTGTACTCATGGCCTCTTTCTGCACCTTCATCATTTCAGGTGGATTACTACGCAATTCTTTAATTCGTTTTTGAAAGTCTTTCTGTTTATCTTTCAAAGCTTTCATCTTAGTTTGATCAGTAACATATTTGTAAATAATTGTAATTATTAAAGAAATAACTAAAGACAGTATTACGATACCCCAAAAGGGACTGGCGTTAAGTAAAGGTTGTAAAACCGGATTAAGAACCGGATCCAAAATTTTGTCGAATACCATTTTAAGTATGTTTGAACTCTTCGTTTATAAATATTATGTATTTATAGGTGTAATAGAATATGAGTCAAAGAAATCCGACACCATTTCGCTTTGGTCGGGTTTCTGACCCTAGTTTTTCTATCAATGTCTTACACAAGCCAAAACACTAGTGAATATAATAATGAAAAAATAGATTATAAAACCCCAGTAAATCCAAAGATTCACTGAGGAAAAAGAGGTGGTTTTGAGGTGTTTACTACTTAATAATGGTTCAAGTATATAAATGTTTCGGTTTTATTGTCACTTGCAAGTAGTTATGTCTTAAGATCTATCAAAACAAAGATATAAAAACTGTACGTACTTCTTCATTATTATGGTAACTCGTACTAACCAAGAGAGGTTCAAGACTGAGAAAGGAGTATTTGATGCGTTTACAAAAAGAAATCTCTTTGAGTTACAAAGTAGAGGTTATTTTGATGAGATTATTGGACCATTAGAGGTAGGTAAAGAAAGTAACGTTTTTATCGCTAATAAAGGTAAGAAAAAGATTATTATTAAGATTTATCGTATTCAAAATTGTGATTTTAAACGTATGTTCCAATACATTAAGAAAGACCCACGTTATGATTTTTTGCATAATAAAAGACGTGAAATTATTTTTGCATGGACGCAACGTGAATATAAAAATTTAATTAGAGCAGATCGAGGCAAAGTTAGAGTACCAAAAACCTTAGCATGGAAATATAACATTTTAATTGAAGAGTTTATCGGCGACGAAAAAGCAGCACCCCCATTAAAGGATGCTTACCCAGAGAATCCAGAAAAGTTTTTTCAAGAAGTAATTAAACAAATGAAATTATTATACAAATGCGGATTAATTCACGGAGATTTAAGTTCTTTTAACATTTTAAATTATAATGAAAAACCAGTATTAATCGATTTCTCACAAGGAACACTGATTAAAACGCCTAATTCTGAAGAATTATTAGATAGAGATGTTAAAAATATTTTACAATTCTTTAAGAAGTTAAATGTTCAAGCAGATTTTAAGGAAACGTTAAAGAAAATAAGTGAATAAATTTGTTTGTTATAGTTTAAATGATATAATTCTATTTCTGAGAGCGTTATACAAGATAGAATAAATTAGTATACTGCGTGCCGGCACGATTATAAATTTCCTTCGTAAATTTATGTGCCTCTTGCAGGCAGTATACAAAAAAGTGTTATTCCGAACATGGCCATTTGTGAGCAAACATTTAAAAAAGAGTTTAATTAAGAAAAGATGATGCCAGAAGAAGAGTATGCTTATGAACTGAAAATACCTGAAGAAAGAGTAGCAGTACTTATTGGTACAGAAGGTAAAACTAAGCATCAAATTGAAGAACAAACAGGATGCCAGTTAGATATTACTAAAGATGGAGAAGTTAACATTATTGGTGATGATGGTTTAAAATTGTTCACGGCTAAAGAAGTGGTTAAAGCGGTTGGAAGAGGATTTAATCCTCGAGTTGCTTTATTACTCTTGAAACAAGATTATTCTTTTGAATTAATTAACATGAAAGATGTTGCTGGTAAGAGTAAAAATACCATTTTAAGGTTAAAAGGAAGAGTTATTGGTAAGGGAGGCAAATCTCGAGAAGAAGTTGAACGTCTTACTGACACTCATATCTCTATTTATGGTAAAACTATCGGTATTATTGGTGAGATTGCCAGTGCTACTTTAGCTCGACAAGCTGTTGGGATGTTACTTGATGGAGCAATGCACAAAACAGTATACAGATTCTTAGAGAAAAAGAAAAAAGAGATATTATTTGGTTAAAAATTAGGTTTAACTTCTATATTTGATTATAATAATATTTATTAACTTTAAACTCTCTCGGAACAGAGAGAGGGAAATAATAAACATTTTATGACATCAATAATATTCTTGGGTACAGCAGGAAGTTCTGCAGTGGTTAGTAAACAGTTACGTGCTTCTGGAGGGATAGTAATGCGTGTAGGAGACCTACAATTTCATCTTGATCCCGGACCTGGAGCATTAAATAAGGCACGTGAGTATGGAGTTAACTTACATCACAATACAGCAATTCTTGTTACTCATAACCATATAAATCATTGTAACGATTTAAATACTGTAATTGATGCAATGACTCATTCAGGAATTGAGCATCGTGGAATTTTGATGGGTGCTAAGTCTATTTTTCAAAATATGGAAACAAGTCATCCGTTCGTTACAAGACATCATCAAAATTTGGTAGAAAAAATATTACCTTTAGAAAAAAATCATAAAGTGGGTATAGAACTTGTTGAGATTAACGCTTTACCTGTTGAACATACCGATCCGTCTGCGATTGGATTTAAATTTTATTGTCCAAAATTTACTTTAAGTTATACTGGTGATACTAAACTTACTCCAGAATTGTTAGAAAGTTTAGTTGGTTCAGATATTTTAATACTTAACGTTCCTTTTCCCACCAATAAAGGTAAAGGACTTAATTTAGATACAGAATCAGCAATAAAAATAATTTCTCATGTACGTCCAAAAGTTGCTATAATTACGCACTTTGGGTTAGAGATGTTAAAGGCTGATCCAATTCAAGAAGCTCGTGAAATTCAACGTATTACGGGAGTGCAAACAATCGCTGCTCGTGATGGGTTACTTATTTCTCCAGAAAGTTACGGAAACTATAAAGGTCCAATTAGAGGATACTAATTAACGCTATTACTCCTAACCCTAAAAAACATCCTGCTGAAATAAAAGGCATTGCTGGATAAAATTTCTTATTATCCCCTGTTAATAATAAATATAATAGTCCTAATCCTGCAAAGAATGGAATAATTAAACTTTGCCATAAACCAAATTCTTTTAATATTACGCCAGCAAAAATTAACGGGAAAGCGATATCTCCACCACCCAAAATTGCAGTTTTAACTTTTTTAAGTTTGGTTTTAGTTTTCTTTTTAGCTCTTTTTAATGAATATGGTATTAACAAACCAGCAAAAACTTTCGCTTTAGTTTGCGATTTAGCCATAGTGATCATGTGTTTAGATTTCCAAACTGCGTAAGCATCATAAATTGAAATTATGATTAAAAGGATAATTACTGAAACAAGATTAAATAAGGGTGCAAAGATTATCGCTAATCCCCCATAAATAAATAGTTCTGTTAAATTGTGTACATAAAAATTTGGTCTGAAAATTTTCCAGATACTAAATGTTAAAGCTAAAAATAAAGCAATCTTAGTATTAATGAAAGCGCTGAAAGAAATTGTTAAAGCTAAAAATACTGCTAATAGAAACCAAATTTTCCAAACCCAACTTAAATTATATTTAATTAGTAGTAGTAGAAATATTGTTCCTATGAGTACCGCAAGAGTTATAGGGATAAAAGAATATTTCTCATCCATCTGAGGTCGTTCTCCAGTAGGTAAATCTTTGAAAATGGTTTTACCTTCTTGCTGAGATTTTTCTGTATCTATATAATTGTACATTCCAGCAATACCAATAAACTGTGCAACTAAAAAGAATGCAAGAAGTATAAGAGTAATTTTCCAATTATGTTTCATTGAAGTTTAAGATAAGTTATTTGTTTATATAATTAACTAAGATTTATTCCACTGTAAGAATTATCAAATTGTTTAGGTTTGTTTACTTTAGCAAAATCTTTGAATAACGGAATTTTTATAGGAACAGCAAATTTAGTAAATGTACTTGTTACCAATGCCTCACCCTTATCTAAAGAAGCGATGTTTCTGTTATCTTGACTAAGATCTTGTGGAGAAGATTCAATCACTGCTTGTCGTTCAGAATTCATTTCTATACCTAAAATAATTTTTGTGTTCATGTTAGCCAAAATGTTTTTTGGAATTTCTGATGGAAGTTGAGTTATGGCAATAAGACCAACTTTAAATTTTCTACCTTCCCTTGCCAAAGTGTCAAATATGTTACTTCCTTGTTCCAACACTTTCTTACCCAAAACTCTCGGCGCTTCTTCGAGAACAACTGAAATCACCGGTTTTTCATCGATGATACCCGTTTTTTTGTAATATTTATATTTGTTAAAAATTTCGTTAGTGATTAAACTACCGACTAAAATTTCTATCGCTCCTGAAAACATACTTGTATCAATGATAACAACCTTACTTTGTTCTAAATCTTGACAAATTTCAGTAATGGTATTCTCACCAGCAATCTCGTCAAAGATACCTTGACAGTATAACATGTTACTTTCCATCTCTAAATTAAGTAAATTGATTAATTTACGTTTTACAACAGAGATTGTATCTTCGTGAAAATGAATACCTTCAATTCTGCGTTCTTCTAATAAGAGTTTAATCCAATTATTTTTGAATTTTTTATAGTACGCATGAAGACACTGTCTTTGCGGATCAGATAAAATCATTGCACCGTTAAAATGTTCAGGTTTAAGTTGTTTAAGATTAATTTTAAGAGTTTTTGCTCCCACCGGCGGATTAGCAGGAGTATAATAAGAAACATTATTTTTGTTATGGTGATCTTTCAACCCTAAACCTGTCCTACCATAATATTCATCGTGCGGATCTAACACTAACGTACCTGCATAGTTATGATTAAGAATGTCCCATAGAATGCAAGACATTAAATTACTCTTTCCCTTACCTGTTGATGCGGGTATTAAAACGTGATGTGAAAGAGTATCTCTTCCTGGTAAGAATGTTTGAAAGTCAAGTTGTTTTGATCCTGAACGTAAATTTCCTAGATAAAGAGGATTTTTAGGAGTAGTAATAAAAGAAAGGTCTTCCTTCTCAATTTCTCTGATTTGGGAGAAGAAAGGTGGTAATTTTTTACAAGTTTTACTAGTATTATTGATGTTAAGAATGGGTTTAAGGAAAGCTAATTGATAATTTCTTAAATTTTGGTCAAGGATTTGAAATTCTCCCTGTTCTAAATTCATCCCGGAAACCATCTCTAAGTTCTGTTGAGATATTTGAGAACCGTAAATTAAATCGTACACTTGCAGGATGAATTTTTCACCGTTTTGTTCTATTACTACTAACTCACCCAGTTCAACATTATGTTCAGTTTTTATCCTAGCAATGATCTTTGAGAAATCTCCAGCTACCACTTGCCCTTTTACCATATTTACTGAAATTTTGGTTTATTTTTAAGAATTTAGGTGATTGACTAAAATGATTTAATTATTAAATTGTTTAATTGATTAATAATAGACTCAATTTTATCTTTATTTAAAGATATGTAATTTTTGTTAACGTAAAAACCTTCATAAGAAATTCTATTACGATAATCCCTCATTTCTTGTAAAAATATTCTTGTTGATTCACTTAAATTATATTTTTTACAAACGTGATCAATGATTTTTAAATGAGCACCCTCTCCTTTAATTTTAACTCCTTCCAAAAAATTTAAAGCTTCCATTAATTTTCTAACAATATCATAATAATCAGTTAAAGAATTTGAAGGATATTTTTCTAATTCAGTTTCTTTGAGTCTTTCTAAAGTAATTAGACTCATATCATGTAACGACTTTGCTTTTTGTTTATCAGGATTTATTTTAATCATCATTTTAATTCTAAATTTCCTTTAATAGTTAAACCGTTGATAATATTGTTTTTTAATTCTAATGGAAACTTATTGAAATTATCTTTAAAATGTAATTGAATCTTTCTGTTTAATATTTTTTCATATTTAGAGATTAGTATAGTTTCTTTTTTACACTCAACAAACAAATCAATATCACTATCTTCTATATCTTCTCCTCTTAAATAGCTGCCAAAAAGAACTATTGATTTGGGCATTAGAGAATCAGATATAAACTCAATTAGTTTTGATTCATGTAATTGATAAAGATTGTTGATCTGTTTATATTTTCGATAATCAGGATTATTAATGTTTGCTCTAAAAATAGGAAAATTTCGTTTACCTTTTTTTTCAATATGTTCTTCAATAATGTTTAATCTTTTTAATTCTAAAAGATGAGTTTTAGTTGAAGTATGTGATAAATTAGCTTTTTTACTTATTTCTTTCAGATAATGTTGTAGAGATGGCTCTATAAAAAAAACATTTGCTACTTTTAATATACTACATTTATGTAACATATGTTATAAAAAAGTAATATAATATATAAATGTTGTGGTATAAAAACATAATGTGTATTACATAAATGTAATATGGAGACTTAAGAAAATTAATTACTTCCATTTTACAAAATCTTTATAAATAGAAGCCGGTTTTGAACTGTTTATGGAAGCAACAGTTATGCATTTTAGACAAGGAAGACATCATGTTAATCCGCATCAAATGATTTTACTAGTTGGAGATAATGCCGAGAAAGTTATTGGAAAGGAAGTAGTTTGGACTTCTCCTGCAGGTAAAGAAATTAAAGGTAAAATATCTGCGTTACATGGTAGAAATGGAAATGTGCGTGCTATTTTTGCAGAGAAAGGTTTACCTGGCCAAGCTATAGGTCAGAAAGTTAAAATTCTATAAGATAGATTTAAATAATTAAATATTCTTCTTTCAGTTTATGAATAAAGTTATTAAAGAAATTGCTAAAAAAGTATTACCCATACTAAAAAAGAATAAAGTAGCGAAAGCAGGCATATTTGGAAGTTACGCTAGGGGAGAACATAAAAAATCAAGCGACATCGATATGTTAATAGAAGTTAAGGGTAATTTGATGGATGTAATGAAAATAGAAGCTCAACTTGTAAAAAAATTACATAAAAAAGTAGATTTACTAACATATAATGGGGTGAATCATTTATTGAAAGATAAAATATTCTCTGAAGAGGTAAGAATATTATGAAAAAAGATGCTTTGATTTTTATTAAACATGTTCTTGAATATATTGAGAAAATTGAAGTCAATCTTAAGGGTGCTAATAAAAAGGTATTTCTTAAAGATGAAAATTTACATGATGCGACCATTAGAAGATTAGAAATTATTGGTGAAGCAATTAAAAATGTTCCTCTTTCATTTCGCAAAAAATATCCTCAAATAGAATGGAAATTGATCGCCGGGTTCAGAGATAAATTAATTCACCATTATTTTGGTGTTGATAACGAAAAAGTGTGGGGAGTTATAAAAGATGAATTACCTATATTAAAGGAAAAAATTAAATTTATTTTAGATTCAGAAAGTTAAAATTCTATAGTTATATTCTTAATTGTTTAATAATTTGCAAAGTTTTATATAGTAATGTATTATTTTTAATACATATGTATAATAAATTAAATATAACTGAAAACACACTGAGAATATTATCTCTATTTACTTATGATTTTGATAGTGAATACTATATCCGTGAAGTACATCAAAAGTTGAAGATTAGTCCAAGGACGGCACAATTACTTCTTGAAAATCTAGAGAATAAGGGAATACTTGAATCAAAACTAAGAGGAAAAATCAAGAATTACAAGCTCAATAAAAATAAACATACAAAAAGATATTTAAATCTTGTAGAACAATATAAAAATATTGCTCTTCTGGAAACTCAACCTACAACAAAGGAAATAATTAATAAGATTACACCATTCATTAAAGGTATAGGTGTTATTTTTGGTAGTTTTGTAAAAGGATTACAAAAAAAAAATTCTGATTTAGATATCTTTGTAGTAGGAACATATGAAAATAAAGAGATTAAAAATATTTCTAAAATGTATGGGATAGATATAAGTGTCAAATGTTATCCATTAAATACTTTTAAAAAAAATATAAGAAAAGATTTGTTTTTAAAAGAAATTTTAAAAAACCACGTTGTTTTCAACAATATAGAACAGTTTGTTAAATTGGTGGTTGAAGATGAATAAAATTAAATGGTGCTGTGAAAAAAAAGAAGGATTAAACATAATTGAACCTAATCCTAACTTGTCTAAAGCATATCTCAAGAAAGCTGAAGAAGCTCTTCAATCAATGAGAATTAACACAGTAAAAGATTGGAAGATATCAACTGCTTATTATACAATCTACTTCTCACTTTATTCTGTTTTGATGAAAACGGGTATAAAATGTGAAATTCATTCTTGTACTATAGAATTTGCTAAAAAATTTTTAGGAGATTACTTTAATGAAACAGAGATTGAATTCGTTAAAGATTCATTAAAAGCAAGAATTGATTCCCAGTATTATATAGATCGGACTGTTCCAGACAAACAATACGATACACTGATTACAAAAGCGCCTGAATTTTTAATAAAATGTAAAGAAGTTCTAATAAAATTGAACGAAAAAAAAGTAAATGAAATCCGGGAAAAAATTAAAATTCTATAATTATATTCTTAATTGTTTAAAAACATCGATAAATTTAAATAATATTAGTTATATCAATTGATATAACATGACTATCCCACAAATTTTAGAGAGTAAAAATGTATTAAGATTTCCTCGTTTAGATACGGTTCTAATGGTAGAAGAATTTATCAAACATCATAATGGTGAATTCAGAAAGAAAATGTTATGGGAATCTCTTCCAAAAAAGATGATGTATCAAACATTTTGTGTTATTTTGGATTATTTAGTATATTCTAGTAAAATTTCTATTGATGCAGAAGGTAAGGTTGGCTGGATCTATAATCCTTCACTTGCACAAAAATACTTTGCAAGAAAAGATTTAGGGAGAAAAGCTAAATGAAACTTCATTCAAGTTTTAAATCTGAACAATCAAAAGACGTATAAACTAATAAATAATTACTTTTGATATGACTGATAATGTGGGCCTTAGGTTAATATACAACGTTACACCCGTAGCTTTAATATTAGTGATTTATTTTGGAATTATTAACTTAAGTAATTTTGGATTTTTATCAGTAGGAGATGTTGCGTTTACTTTACCTGTATTAAATATAATAATACTTGTTGTTTTGGCTGCTTTTTTTGTATTGAATACATTTATATTTGGTGGTCCTTGGGCGCCAGTAGTATATGCTGTCATTTCAGTTTTAGTCATTCAAAATTGGATTGTAGGAGTAATTATTGGATTAATTAGTCTTATATTAATGCTTATAATTCAAAAAATAGGATAGATATAATATTGATTGGAAAGATTAATAACTTCTTTTTTCGTTTACAAAAAAAAAGTTCTAGATTTGCAGATGAAACTAAATATAGTATTAAGTATACATATCTGTATAAATGATTAATAATTTTTATTTTTTATGATAGCTTTTGCAACAGGTAATATTTGGCAATGGGGTCCTCAAGAAGATTTGCTTAAATATGTTAAACAATTAGGTTTGAAAGGTGTGGAGTTAACACTGGCTAGAGTAGAAGGATTATTAGATTATAAAGTTCATGAAGAAGAGTGGTTAAAAACTCAAGAACATATCAGTATCCATGCACCTTTTCAATTAATAAGAAAGGCTAAAGATGAAAAACAAGTTGTTGAGCAATTAGATAAAATTCAAGAGATTTATAATAAAATTGGTGCACAGAATGTTATCATTCACCCCACAGATTTACCTTCACCTGCTTTATTAGAGAAGTATAATTTTAACGTTTCTACTGAAAACCTTACTCCAAGATGGAGTGGTGATTTAGAATCTATTTTTAGCAGGTATGATGTAGGGTTATGTTTAGATCTTTCACATGCATTCTTACATTCAAAAGAAGAATCTCGTAGACTTATGGATTTGTATGGTGATCGTGTGACTCAAGTACATTTAAGTGGTGCTGATGGTATTAATGATCATTTATCTTTACGAGGGGTATCTAAAGAGTTCTTATATTCTGTTGAGGTGTTATCTTCATTAGATGTACCTATCGTAATTGAAGAAGATATTGCTGTTAAGAGTATGAATTATTTGTTTGAAGAAGTTAAGTTTATTCTTGAAAAATATAAATAAAAAAGAAAAAAAAGTTGTTTTTAGATTTTTTTAGCGCCACCGATGTAACCCGAGATTCTTCTTTCGAATGCCTCTATTTCTGTCCTATATTTATCTGCATCCGCGGTGTTAGCAGCAGTTTTATTTAAACCTTTGATATTCCTACTAATTGCACTCAAAGTTGATGTTGAAGCAGCTTGACCTAAAGCACTTAATTTAGTAATTGCATCATCTACTTTACTTGCGGCAGCGTTACGGTCAGCCTCAAGGTTAGATCCACTCTTATAATCATCAAGTTTGCCTTTTGCATCACCTAAATCAGATGTTACTGGTGCAAACTCAGTACGTCTTTGGGTCACATTTCCTTGGAATGCACTGTATTCCTTTTCTCTATGTTGACGTAATCCTCCACCGAAGACACCAAACATTCCAACACCTAAAGCAACTAGTATAATCATAAATCCCCAACTTACTAACATTGGTTTGCTAAGTAAATATCCTGCCATAGTAACTCCTATTGCTCCCGAAGTAGCCATTAGTCCAGGACCCCAGCCACCAAACATTTCCATGTCTTTCAAAGCAGTATAAGTTATGTAAGCAACTAATCCAGCAATCGCTACTCCTCCCCAAACACCGAAAGGACCAATTAATCCGGTCAAAACTTGTTCAACACTTTGACCTTCTTTAACTTGAATTATGAATAATGCTAAAGTACTTAAAGAAGCAGCAGCAAAAGCAAACCACTTACCCGGTGTACTTAAGCTTCCAGAATCTCCAAAAAACTTAATCTTTTTTAGTCCTTCAGTAAAGATAGCCATGAAAACTATGAAGTATAACACCGCCCCAATAATTTGTAATCCCGGAGTATTTTCTATTGTATATGTCCCCGTAGCTGTACCTAGTACAAGTCCAAAGAAACCTTTAACTTGTTTTACAATACCTTCAAATACTCCTTTACATTCACCAGATTCATCTGGAAAACAAGCTAATTCCTCTCCACCACTAGCAGTACCATCTGCAAATACACTAATAGCAAATAAACTTACCAAAAACATCAACACAATAAACAAACTTAATTTTTTCATTTTTATATTACCTCATTTTTTATTATTTATATTATGAACTTGATGGATCAAATTATCTTCACCCGTTTCGGGGATATCATGTTCCAAATGTTTAGTCCAACCCGCAAGTTTTTTATCATCAACTTCAATTCCAAGAATCAATTGTTCAATTGCCTTAGCTGTGGGTTTAAAATCTTTCAAATAGTTCTCGCAAAATAGAGCATATCTTTCCTTGTCTTGACTCCAATTATTATCATTAGAAAACTTGCCTGCATAATTCTCCAACCCCCTAAGATATTCTGCCAAATGGTTTACCTTTAAGGCAAGTAAGTTATTCAAAATCCCAAGATTCTTTAAATCTTTTCTTTTTTCCATGTTTTTCATAAATTTTTTGTAAAAATTTTTCCACTTTTTTCCAAAGACTCGTTTATGGGTAACATCGTTTTCAATACGCCAACTAAAACTATCATATTCATCATTAATTTCCTTAATAATCTTCTGAATGAACAAATCATAATCCTTCTCTTTGCCATCAACTACCATGGCTTCTCTTAGTGAATTAGCTACCTCTCTCCAGTCATTATTACTTATTTCCTTAGGTTTTTTACCTTTAGTTTTAAACCAACCAGAAGAAAATATCTTTTTATCTACTACTTTAATACACTTTTCTACTCTTTTATTAAATCGCCAAGTTCTTCTTAAAGCTCGAAATAATTTTCTCAGATCATCTTTTAGAATCTCAAGATGTTGATGAAGTGCGGCTGCCTTCTCCTCTGCTGTAAATGTGGGATTACCCTTAGTATGCGGTCTAAGTGTATCACCTTGTGGTTCAGCAGATTGATTTATATTGAAACTTTTTATTTCTGCCAATAGTTCTGAAAATTTAAATTTATCATTTGGATCTGCTTTAGAAAGTATCTCGAGAGATTCTATAATCACATTGTTCAATTCCGATAGTTTATTTTCTTCGATTGTCATTCATTTCATTTTTAATATCATTAATCAGGTTTTTGTAATAATTATAACAACCTGGTCCAAACTTATCGTCCTTATTTAAGTATAATTTAAGACTATCAATATTAAAATTTTTTAATTTATTCTTCAAATAATCTTTCGCATATCCAAGTTTTTTATTCCAATCTATTTCAAAATTTAGTTCAATAGACTCGGGTTGTGGTTCAGGTTGTACTTCTGGCTCAGGCTCTTTTGCTGCTCCTTGAACCTGTGTTTCAGTAGATTGAGATTCAGCAACTGGTTGTTGTGCTTCTGTAGGTTCTTCTGCAGCTTGCACCACTGGTTCAGTAGCTTGAGGTGCTTCGGCAGGTTCTTCAGATTTAGGTTCTTCCTTGGCTTCCTCGACAGCAGTTTCTTCTTGATTTTCTTTTATTTCTTCATCATTTTCATGAATCTCACTTTCAGCATTTTGTTTTTGGTCATTCAATGCTTCCTGTTCTGAAGGATCTGTAGTTTGACTTAATCGAGCTTCTATCTGATTCACCCTTTCTTTTAGTTCATTGTTCTCTTGTAATAGTTGATTATTCTTTTCATCCCTTGCCTTCTCTTCTTTATCTTCCTTCCTTCCCTTAACGGAATAGACTATTGCAGTAATCAGTAATACGATAGATAAAATACCAAAGCTAGCACTTGAATATATTGTTATTTGACTATCAGTTGAACCGCTCGTAAGTTGTGCAACAGCCAATAAACCTAAACAAACAGCCACTACAATTCTTAAAAGAATTTTTTCTTCAAACCACCCGGTATGTTTAAGCCCCCTAAATATTAAAGTCGAAACAAAACCTACTAAAACTAAACTTCCCCAAACTCCAAAAATATTAAAAAATCTATCTCCAATCGCTACTCCACTAACTTTATCTGAAATAGATAATCCTAATGTACTTAACATTGCAGCAGCAAAAGCAAACCATTTACCAGAAGTGCTTAATTCGTGACCATCTCCAAAAAATTTTATTTTTATTAGTCCTTGAACATAAATAGTCATAAAAATGATAAAATAGCCAACTATAGTTAACAAATACGCACTGCCTTCATTTTCTCCGGAAAAAACACCTATTAACCAATCGATAAAACTGCTAAGTATTTCCCCAGGAGCAGGTACTCCAGCAGCCATGACACTGAAAGAACCAATTAATAAAAACACTGCAAGTACTAATAAAAACTTCCTATTCCTCATTTTTTTATATAAAAGTCACGAGAAAATTGTTGAATGAATGTGATTTGAAATTCATAAACAAATTTCTGTGACACCAGTAAAGCAGAAGTTTAACACACTAAAATAATCATTCTGCTTTACTTAGTGTAATAAAATTAATTATATAAGCTTTTCTATTGCCCGAGTCACTATTCTTAGTTTAATAAGTAAGAAGATAGTTAGAGATATTAATAATTATTTATGAGTATTTATTGATTCAACGTTTCCTCAATCTTTGTGATAAACTCTTCTGCATCATCTAATGCACTAATCGCATTCTCTCGAGAAATTCCAGGAGTTGCATCGTATTGCGCAGTCTCTCGTCTCATTTTTGTTTGAATTAACTTATTGATCAAATTATCGCTCAAAAAATAAGCTTTTGTTAATTTATAAATGTGTTTTGATTCAAGATTGTTGTTTTGATGAACATAATAATATTCCAAAACACTAATCGTAGCAGCGTGACTCTTAGACTTAAAACCAAGTTTTGCTAAAGCAGCAAGAGCAGAAACATACATAGCATAATATGAAACAACAATTACCCATTCATACATTTCAAAATCCTCAGAAAGTGTAAGTGTTTTCTTTGGTTCATCTTCCTCGGAGATTGTAAGCATAACATTGGCAACAGTAAAATTCTTACGCGCTTTTTTCAAAAATAATTTTTCCAATTTAAGATGTCCTTCATTTTTTATCAACTGCTCTCTTTGTAGATATAAATCAATTTTATTTTTCAAAACACTTATTCTGACCATGAAATTATCCTCCAAAATTGTTCTAAACCATAAAGTGCAATACCATACTTTTTCGTTTCTTTCCCAACATTCATCTCTTTTGACTTTAACATTTTTTTAAATTCTTTTATATCTGCAATAAGAGGACTTATTTTAACACGATGCGAACGTTGATAACTTACACACTCTCTTTCTATTTTATCTCGTACTATTTTATCTTTAATATCACTTACTATAAACAATAGATCAACATCAGATGACTTTGTTGCGGTTCCTTTAGCATAACTACCAAATAAAATAATACTATGAAGTGACGCGACTATATGGTCCATAATTTTTGGGAAGAGTTCTTCAAGAATTGCTTTTATCTTTTTGTTATTTTTATATAACTCTTCTTTTCTTAATAAATCGACTTCCTGAAGATAATGTCGTGCTTGTGTATTCTCTAACCTAAGAAAACACTGTTTTGAATGACCCACTTTTTTAATCAAAATAATTTTATTTTGTCCTAATTCAGAAATATGATTATATGCTGGACGATAACCTATATTTAACAATTTAGAAATTTCAAGAATAGTAAATCCTTTACTTAAATCTCTTCTTAATAATCCAATAATCTTCAATACTGTTTCTTTTCTCATTTCTATTCACTTAATGAATAATATTATTCACTTTAGTATATAAATCTTTCTGTTAAAATGGACTATTAAAACACCCTTACTTCTTTACCTGCAAACATGATTATACCTCTAATGTATCTTCAAACATTTTTTTCAAATGTTTGGGTTCAGAATAAATCCATTGAATTCCTCTAGGCCCATAGATTATCTTTCCACTTCTCCAAAGATATTCTAGAATAACTTTCAAAGTTTGATGCATAATCTGTTTAGGCAAAGATTTTCTTAATTCTGATAGTTTAATAGGTTTGTTACTATGTTCTCTAAGAAAATCTTCCACCATTAAGACAGTATTCAGATTAGGATATCTTTTAGTTTTACTTTCCTCTTTAGACAAAATTACATCTTCTTTAAATTGTAGCGCTTCCATGTATCAATTGATGTATAAAGGATATGATTATATGGGCTTTTCTATTGTTAAAAAAGGTGAAAATAATATTAAAACCAAAAAGTTTTTATAGGGGAGGTAATTTTAGTTACCAAGTGGTAAGATAAATGAACACCATATTTAAGACCAATTCGTACAAAATTTTAGAATTATTTATTAAATTCCCAAATAGGGACTTTTTTATTAGAGGTATCGCCAGAGAAATTAAACTGAGCCATGTTACAATTCTTAAACATATTGTAGGATTACAAAAATCGAACTTAATAAAAAAGAAAGAAGACTCCCTTTACCCAACATATTATGCAAATACTGAGAATGAACAGTATAAATTCTACAAAAAGAACTATTTAATTTTAAAATTGATCAACTCAGGTTTAATTGAAGAGATTAAAGAACAAACTTTAGCTTCTTCAATTGTACTTTTTGGTAGTGGTGCAAAAGGAACATTTACGCCTAAAAGTGATATTGATATTTTTGTGGAAGCTAGACAAAAAAAACTAGTATTATCAAAATATGAGAATAAAATAGGATACAAGATTAATCTTTTATTTGAACCAAGTGTTAAAAATCTAACTCCAGAATTGCGCAACAATATTATAAATGGAACTGTCCTTTATGGTTTCATTAAGGTAAATTAAAATGAATTGAAAAGAATGTATTGATCAGAACATAATCACAAAAACTGTCCCCGATGAAGAAAGAGCCAAACAAATGCTTAATATGGCTAATCTTCGTCTAGAGTTTTGGGATAAAAAAATAGAAGATAAATTTACTGCTATAAAGGTTGAAGCTTATTATGATATCATTAAAGAATTGATATTTGCTCATCTTTATAGAAATGGATTCAATTGTATAAATCATTTATGTTTGATTGCGTATTTAAAAGAAAACATCTCTGATTTTGATTATGAAATTGAGAAAATTGATGAACTCAGAAGAATAAGAAACGAAATAAATTATCGGGGATTTACCGTTCAAAAAGATTTTTTAGATAGAAATGAGCTAGAATTTAAGAACATTATCAGAAAATTAAAGGAAGAGTTATAAGATTTCTAAGAAAACTTTATAAAGACCCCTCATAAAAAGAGTAGAATGGTACATATACTAACAGTAAACCCTAACGACTTGGTAAATAGGGCAGCTGAAGAGCTGAAAAAAGAACAGTTGGTCAAACCGGAAAATTGGTCAATTTTCGTTAAAACTGGACACCATAAACAAAGATTACCAGATGACGAAGATTGGTGGTATTACCGTGCTGCAGCTATTTTAAGAAGTGTAGCTAAACTTGGCCCAGTGGGAACACAAAAATTAAGAAGAAAGTATGGCGGTAAGAAGGATCGTGGCCACAAACCAGAAAAGTTCTTTAAAGCTTCAGGCTCAATTATCAGGAAGGTCTTGCAACAATTAGAGAAATCTGAACTAGTTAAGCAAGTTGAAAAAGACGTTCACAAAGGAAGAGTATTAACACCGAAAGGCGTATCTTTTTTAGACAAGATTGCAGTTAAGTTAGCTAAGGAGGCGCGTAAAAATGGCAGTGAATAAACATCCGTCAAGAAAAAAGCGTCTTATTAAACTTAGTAAACAAACTAGGTGGGCACCTTTTTGGACCGTGTTTAAAATTTACGGTAAAGGTAGAAAAGTGCACCCTTCCCGACACACAGAAGTTAAACGTTCATGGAGGAGAAGCAATACTAAAGCTTAAATGTGAAAATGGCAAAAAAAGAATCTACAATTGAACGGACATATAACATCCCTCTAAGAAAAGAGTATCAGAAAGTTCCTCGTTGGAAACGTAGTAAGAAAGCAGTTACCGCTTTGAAACAATTTCTGCAAAAACACATGAAATCTGAAGACGTTAAGTTAAGTAAAGAGATTAACGAGAAAGTATGGCAACACGGAATTAAGAATCCTCCACATCACGTTAAAGTTACAGTAACGAAAGACGATAAAGGTGAAGTTAAAGCAGAACTGTTCGGATTAGCAGAAAAACAAGCACGTAAAAAAACTGCTGCTAAAAAAGTTCCAAAACCTTCTAAAAAATAATTTTTTTATTTTTAATATCTTTTTTATAATCAATTCTAGACAATAATGTCCCACACGCCCACTGGACAGGTGTGGGAAAGACATATAAAGGAGTTCTTAACTAAATTTGTTATGGCAAAAAGAGTTGAATCACCATCTTCAATTAATACATTTAAACAATGTAAACGGAAATATTACTACAACTATATTGAGAAACTACCAACATTAAGCAACATCCATTGTGTAAGAGGAAATATTGCTCATTCAACGTTAGAGGATTTTTATGATGTGGATATTTCAACATTTAATGAAGATAATTATCCTGAAAAATTTAAAGGTGTGATTCAAAAATTACTTCTTCACCAATGGAACAAGTACGGTCCAAAATTGAAAGAAGTTAACCTTACCAAAGATCAAGAAAAGTTTTATTTTGAAGAAACCATGTTAATGTTAATGAACTGGACAAACCATTTTCTTACTGACATGACTAAGTTAATGAAAAAGAAGAATATTCCTTTAGTAGAAGCATTCCAACAATTAACTCCAATTAGAGAACAAGAATATAAATCAGACAACTATTCTGTACGAGGATTTATTGATGCTATCCATCATTTAGAAGACGAAATTCATATTGTAGATTATAAAACTAATGCTCGGTTCAACTTCAAAGATAGTATTAAATTGCAATTAGCAATTTATTCTTTATTGTATCAAGAAAAACATGGTAAAACACCACACAAATTGTGCATATTTTTCTTACGTCATAAATTAAAATTTATTGATTTTGATCCAGAATTATTAGAGTTAGCTAAGAGAGAATTGGAACTGATTCATGCCCATACTTCTATCACTGAAGCAGTTCAAGATTATCCACGTACTGTAACACCGTTATGTAAATGGAGTACTGGCCAGTGTGATTTCTATGAAACTTGTAGTCCACACAAGAAGTAAAAAAATTGTTCAATGATATAATAAATAATTTTATCCTAATCCGATACCGGACATACTCATTTGAATAATTTCTCTGTACAGTCCAACATTATTTAATACAAATGTTTCTACCACTGCTCCGAGAACTAATACAATTAAAGCAAACAGAAGTAAATATAAGTTTAGCCCGAACACTTCAAAGAACCTGTCGGAAGCGAAACGTTCGAGTATTACATCTTTAGATATTACCGAACCCGAGATCGCGGCTAAAAAATATGCGAGCGCTTCAATTATCATGTGTGGGAAAACTATTAACATAATGAGCCCAAAATATACAAAAGGATGTTTACCTGCAAAAATTCCTGCACCTTTAGCAGTAATACCAAATATTGTTCCCCAGACCGAGGCGTTCCATGTTATCAAGAAGATGGCACCATCCCCGGTGAGTAAAGCCATTACAAAACAGGCTAACATAACTAAAAAATTATTACTTAACAAATCTAAAAATAACGCACCAGAAAATGCTCCACCTGTTGCTTGACCAGCAAAACCTTGTCCGAACCTAATTTCAAGTTGTTCACGGAAAAGATTGTTAGTTTGCATCTCTGGAAGAATCATTGTACCCACAGAATAAACTATTAAGATACCTAAAAATAAAAACACATAAATTCTTACCATTTCAATATCGTCACGCCAAAGAGTTCTGAGAGAAAAACCACGTTCTACACTTTCTTTCCTTTCCTCTATGGAAAATATTTTGTACAATTCTGGTAAGATTAACAAAGAGGTAAAGGCAACCGCTACTAGTGCTGGATCACCTGGGAAAAGTACTTTTGCAATAACTAACCCAATGATAGAATAAATTACTCCTAATAAGAATGCATAACGTCCTTTCTTTTCCAACCAATCTTCTGGAAATAAGTGTTCTAATACCAATCTATAACCTCTTTATCGATTTTAAGAAAGTTACTTTTGTTTATATAGTTTGCTGTTTCTAAAAAATAATTTTAAAATTTATCTTATCAACATTAATTAACTTTATTAACCCGAATAGATTTACTTTATGTATGACCTCAATTTGTATATTTGGAGACAGTATCGGAGAAGGATATTACGATTCAAAGAATGGTGGCTGGGTAGCACAATTAAATCAATTTCTTAAAACACCTAATGAAAAGTTACATATTTATAATTGTAGCATTTCAGGAGAAAGTACGAGAGAAGTTTTGGCTCGTTTTGATGTTGAAATTGAAGCTAGAGGTTCTAAAACAATTATCTTTGCGTTAGGTATTAATGATAGTTGGTATTTTAATAATGATAAAAATAAACCAAATGTTTCTTTAAACAATTTTAAAGAAAATATAAATTTACTGATTTCTAAATGTAAAGAAAGAAAAGCAACAATCATTTTTATTGGTCCAACAATGGTTGATGAATCTAAGGTTATGCCCGTACCTTGGAGAACAGAAGTGTTTTTTGATAATAAAAACATACAAAAATATAATCAAACGATTAAAGAAATTTGTAAGGAATATAAGTTAACATTTATTGAAACTTATTCACTTCTACAAAAGGAAGATCTTTCAAGAGATGGATTACATCCTAATACTACAGGACATATTAAAATATTTAAAAAGGTGAAAAAATACATTTAGTAAGATTATAACTGTTTCTGCACAAAATATATAAACTAAGCAACAAAATTAAACAAACATAATACAAAAACGGGGGTTTTATGAAAAATGGTCGCAACATGGATTATAATTACAATTATAGCAGTAGTTGTTGTCTTATTAGTAGCTTACATATACAACAGTTTAATCAGGTTAAAAGTACGTGTAAATAATGCCTGGGCACAAATTGATGTACAACTGAAAAGACGGTACGATTTAATACCTAACTTAATTAAAACTGTTAAAGGATATATGAAACATGAGAAAGGTGTTCTTGAAGAAGTTACCAAAGCTAGGACAAGTTTAATGTCCGGTTCAGTAAAAGATAAAGCTAAAGCTTCTAACCAAATTACTGATGCATTAAAATCTATCTTTGCAGTTGCAGAAAATTATCCACAACTTAAAGCGAACGAAAATTTTAAAATGTTACAGGAAGAGTTATCTGGTACGGAATCAAAGATTGCTTATGCAAGACAATTTTATAACGATTCAGTAATGCAACTTAACGAAGCTATCCAAGTATTTCCTAAAAACATCTTTGCAAAAATGTTTGGATTTGCTAAGAAAGATTTCTTCAAAACTGAAGATAAAGAACGTAAGAACGTTGACGTTCAGTTTTAATTTTTTTATTTTTAAAAAATGAGTTTTTATGAAGAAATTGCTGCAAATAAAAGAAAAACTTACTTATTAGTACTTGTTTTTATAGCGTTCATTGCATTCATTGGATATGTAGTTGGGTTCTTTTACGGTAACAGTTATTTCGGATTAATTTTAGCTTTCGTTGTAGGAACAATTTATTTCTTAATTAGTTATTATGGTGGATCAAACATGATTCTTACCATGACTAGAGCTAAAGAAGCTAAAAAAACAAAATACGCTCATTTAATTAATACTGTTGAAGGATTGTCTATCGCAGCAGGACTATCTAAACCACCAAAGGTTTATGTGATTAAAGATTCTGCTTTAAACGCTTTCGCTACCGGAAGAAGCCCTGAACATTCTAGTGTAACAGTAACCACTGGATTACTCGAAAAATTGAACAGATTAGAATTGGAAGGAGTTATTGCTCATGAACTTTCTCATATTAAAAATTATGATATCCGAGTAATGATGCTTGCTTCAGTAATGGTGGGTATTACTGTTTTATTATCGGACTTTATTTTACGTAGCTTCTTATGGGGACGAGGAGGAAGAGACAGAGATAGTGGTGGAGCTACAATGGTGTTTATCGTTGTAGGAATAGCTTTAGCAATTCTTGCTCCGTTAGTAGGAGAAGCGATGAAATTAGCTATCTCACGTAAAAGAGAATACTTAGCAGACGCTTCAGGAGCAATGCTTACAAGATATCCAAAAGGGTTAGCTGATGCGTTAAGAAAAATTAAAGAAGATCCAGATCCGTTAGTTGACCACGCAAATAAAGCTACTGCACATTTATTTATCTCCACGCCATTTAGAAGAACTAAAAAATCTTTCATGAAAAACTTATTTTCAACTCATCCGGACATTAATTCTAGAATTGCAAAGTTAGAAAAAATGTGAACCAAATCAGAATTATTTTGATTTGAGCTTATTTTTAACAAAACATTTTAATACGATAATGTATTGTCTATATTAAAAGAGAGGTGTTAGATTGAAAAAGAAAAATAATAACCGTAAGGTTAATTCTCGAGATTTAGCAGAAGAACGCTCAAAATTATTAGATTTAATTGTTAAAAAAGCTAAAGATGCTATTTTTATTAAAGACAAAAATAGAAAATATATTTTTGTTAATCCTGCAATGTGTAAGATAATTGGAAAAAGTGTTAAAGATATAATAAACAAAAAACCTGAACAAATATATTCAAAAGAAAATGCTAAAAAAATAAAAATAGTTGATGATAAAAACTTTACAGGAAAAATTGTAAGTGAAGTTCATGAGATGAATTTTAAAGGAAAAATAGTATATTTACATACTATCCAAGAACCAATTTACAAAAACAGAAAGATTGCTGGGATTACAGGAATTGTTAGAGATGTTACTAAAGAAAAAACAGCTGAAAAGGAATTAAAAAAAGAAAAAGATTTTTCTAATGCAATCCTAGAAACGGCACAGGCAATTGCGTTAATACTTGACAAAAACGGAAAAATTGTTTATTTTAACCCTTATATGGAAAGACTGTCAGGTTACAAACTAAAAGATATGAAAGGAAAAGATTGGTTCAGTAATTTCTTACCTAAAAGGGATTGGTTAAAAGTTAAAAAAGTGTTCTTGAAAGCAGTAGGTAATATTCAAACTAAAGGAAATATTAACCCAATTGTTACAAAGGGAGGAAAAGAAATAGTAATTGAATGGTATGATAAAACATTAAAAATTAATGGAACATTTGTTGGTTTACTCTCTATTGGTCAAGACGTTACAGAAAGAAGTAACAGTGAGAAAGAATTGAAGGAAAGTAAAAAAAAATTACAATTAATGGCTGACACCATTAACGATGTTTTTTGGATAGTTGATTGGAAAACTAAACAAACTACTTATGCTAGTAAGGCGTTTGAAGAAATTTGGGGTATTCATCGTAAAACATTATATCGGAACCCACACCTGTGGGCTAAGGCAATCCATAAAGATGACCAGAAAAAGGCATTAAATACCTTTCTAAAATTAAAAGAAACAGAAAATTATGATGAAGAATATAGAATTGTAAGGCCAAATGGTTCAATTATTTGGATTAGAGATAGGGGTTTTATTGTTAAAAATAAAAAAGGAGTAATTAAACAAATTGTAGGGGTTGCTCGGAATACAACATTAGAAAGAAAAGCAAAACAAAAACTAATTGGAAGCGAGAAGCGTTTTAAAGATTTGGCATTGAGTTCAGCAGATTTATTTTGGGAAGTTGATAATCAAGGTAAGTATACATTTATTTCGGGTAGAGTAACAGAATTATTAGGTTATACTCCTAAAGAAATGATTGGAAAAACTCCATTTGATCTTATGCCTAAGGAAGAAGCACAAAGAATTGGGGAAATTTTCAAAAAAATAGTTTCAAAGAAAGAAAAAATTGTTGATTTAGAAAATATTAATCTTACTAAAAAAGGTAAGAAAGTAGTGATTTTAACTAATGGGGTTCCGATTATCAATAATGAAGGAAAAATTACTGGTTATCGAGGAGTTGATAAAGATATTACTGAAAGAAAAAAACTAGCAGAAGAACGTTACCATAATCTTGCAAATAATATTAAAGAAGGACTATTTTCTACCAAAAATGGAGTTTTTATGAGTATAAATAAGGCAATGTGTGACATATTTGGATATTCTGAAGAAGAACTTTTAGGGAAAGTAAGTTGGAATTTGGCCATACCTAAGAAAAGAAAAGAAATTAGTAAAATTATTTTTGAAAAAACTAAAAAGTTAGATCATTCTCCAATAAAATGTCCTTGTTTAAGAAAAAATGGAAAGAGAATAGATGTAGAAATTAAGATTAGTGGAAAAGAAAACCACCATGTATATGGTCTTGTATCTGATATTACAAACAGAGAAAAAATAGCAGAGATTGTAGCAGAATCTAAAGAAGAATTAGCAGAAAAAATTAAAGAATTAGAAAAATTCAATAAAATTACGATTGGTAGAGAAATTAAAATGATCTCTTTAAAAGAAAAAATAAAACAGTTAGAAAAAAAGGTAAATAAACAAAATGGTAATAAAAAATAAATTTAAAAAAATAGGAATGATTTTAATTTTAGTGATGTTTTCCATGTTTATTTTAGCATGTTCAACAGAAAAAGTAACAGAACTTACTCCCGTAAAAGTACAATTAAAATGGGTTCACCAAGCCCAATTTGCAGGAAATTATGTTGCCCAAGAAAAAGGATTTTACCAAGAAGAAGGAATAGAAATTATAGAATTAAAACCGTTTGATTATGTTAATTGGCCCATTGATCGAATAGAAAATAAAGAGGTAGATTTTGCTATTACTGGTGGAGATGAATTAATTTTAGCCAAAGCTTCTGGAAAAGCAGACCATGTTAAAGCAATTGCAGTAATTTACAAAATTAATCCCGTATGTCTGTATTCTTTAGCTGAAACAAAGATTACTCAGCCAGAAGATTTACTTGGAAAAACAATTGGGATAGAAAGAGCTGCTGATGGTTCAGAAATTAATGTAGGAATATTATATAAGGCAATGATGAGTAAACTTAATCTTAATAAAGAAAAAGTAAATGAAATAACTATTGGGTATGGTGCAACTGAATTATTAGCTGGAGAAACTGATGTTTCAACAGGTTATGTCATCAATGAACCACATCAAGCAATTGAAGCAGGACAGGAAGTTAATATTATTCTTCCGGCAGAGTATGGGGTAAATATGTACGCAGATATAATCATTGTTCATGAAGATATGATTAAAGAAAACCCAGAATTAGTAAAAGGTTTTATTGATGCAACATTGAACGGATGGCAATATGCAATAGAAAATGAAAAAGAAGCAGTAGAGATAGTATTAAAATATGCCACAGAGAGATCACAGTCTCATGAAGCGTATATGCTAAAAGAATCAGTTCCATTAATCCATACAGGAGAACCTCTTGGTTTAATGAAAGAAGAAGAATGGAAAAATATTAATTCCATATTAATAGAAAACAACTTGTTAGAACAAGAAGTTAGTTTAGAAGAGATTTACACTAACGAATTCATAAGGTAAATTAAAAATAATGAAAATTAGAAATAAACTAGTTATAGCTTTTGTAATTATAACTTTAATTGTCAGTCTAATTAGCGGAATAGTCTCTTTTGTTTATGGAGAGAAAGCAATTTCTGATCGTCTTGACAGTCAATTGCATAGTATATCTGTATTAAAAGAAGCCCAAATAAATACATTCTTAGAAGAAAAGATAAAAAATGTTAAAGAAAGTATACATTGCATTTTAATTAATGGATCAAAAGAACATAGCAGAGAAGAACTGTTTAAAAAAATTAGTGATGATGAAGATATCACAGAACTATTTTTAATTGATTTAAACGGAAAAGTGATTATCTCTACAGATTATACTCAAGAAGGAAAATTAAAATCGCAACGAGAATACTTTATTGAAGGAAAAGAAAAAACTACCATCAAAGCGTTCTATTACGCTTTGGCACTAAAAAATCCAGGTATTACTATTGCCACCCCACTTAAAGATAATAATGGAAATACAATAATGGTAATTGCAGCAAGGATTGACTTAGAAAAAATAAGTACAATCATGAATGAAAGATCTGGTTTAGGAGAGAGTGGAGAAACTTACTTAGTTAACAATTATAATTACTTAGTAAGTGAGTCGCGTTTTATTGAAGGAATTGAATTTAAGAAAACAATTCACAACAATATTATTAAAGATTGTTTAGAAGGAAAATCAGGATTTAAAGAATACCATGATTATCGAAATGTAATGGTTAGAGGACATTATCACTTATTAAAAAAAGAAAGTGTTTGTCTTCTTGTTAAACTGAATTATGAAGAAGCTTTTGCACCGGTAAGAAAATTAGCTTTAACTATTTTAATAATTGAATTAATTGTTATAATTATCCTTATTTTTGTAGCAATATTATTTGCCAACTCTATCGCTAAACCTATTCAAAATTTAAAAAATGCAGCAATAAAAGTTGGTTCTGGAAAATTAAATACAAAGATAAATCAACGTTATAAAGATGAGATTGGAGATTTAGCTAAATCTTTTTCAGAAATGACTGAAAATCTTAAAAAATCTGAAGAAAAGTTAAAGGATTATTCTAGTAACCTTAAGAAAAAAGTTGAAGAGAGAACTAAAGAACTTAGCACTTCAAAAAGGAGAGCTGAAATTAAAGCTAAAGAATCAGAAAGAGTTAAAAAAGCATCACTTAACATTCTTGAAGATGTAGAGGAAGCAAGAGAAAAGTTAAAACAATCTTATAAAAAACTGAAAGAATTGGATCTCCTGAAAACAGAATTTTTATCATTTGCTTCTCATGAGTTAAGGACTCCATTGACTCCGATTGAAACACAATTGCAACGGATGCTTAAAAAAGATTTACCAAAGAAAGAAAGAATCAGAAGTTTAGAGATGATTTTACGAAATACATTAAGATTAGATAAACTAATTAATGATGTTTTAGAAATTTCCCGGATTGAATCACGACGAATGAAGATAAATCCAAAAATGGAGAATCCAAAGTTAGTTTTAAATCAGGTCATCAGCACTATGCTACCTTTAATTAAAGAAAAAAATATTAAAATTAAAACTGATTTTAAGAACGTTCCATTAAAAATTAGAATCGATGCTTATCGATTTAATCAAGTTTTCATTAACTTAATAGATAATGCCATTAAACATGGAAGAGGTAGTGAGATTAATATTTCGGCAAAAAAACAGAATAATATGATTGAATTTTGTGTTAAAGATAATGGGAAGGGGATTCCTAAAGAAGAACAAACACATCTATTCGAATTATTTTATGTTGGAAGAGAAGAAATGTATATCCATAAAGGAGCCGGATTGGGATTAGCAATTTGTAAAGGAATTGTTGAGGCTCATGGAGGTAAAATTTGGGTAAAAAGTAAACCCGACCAAGGAACAACATTCTATCTAACATTACCATTAAAAAACAAAATAATTATAAAGAAGAAAAATAAGCACAAATAAATGTAGTTAAAAAGAGGCTTTTAAAAATGAAAAAATCAAATTTAATTTTAACTGTTGACGATGAAAAAGACATCAGGGATTCTGTTAAAGATGTACTTGAGGATGCCAATTTTAAAGTAGAAACAGCCGAAAACGGAAAAAGTATGCTTAAAAAGTTAGAAAAAATTAAGCCCGATTTAATTCTTTTAGATGTTTTAATGCCAGGACTAACAACAAAAGAAATTTTGACAGAATTGAAAAAAAGAAAAAATAAAGTTCCAATCATTTTTTTAACAGTAGTAAGATTCGCAGAAGCTACTAAAAAAGATATTATCAAAGGAAACATGGTAGATTACATTGAAAAACCTTTCAAAAATGAAGACTTAATTAAAAGAGTCAAGAAAGGAATTAAAAAATGAATACTAATACTGAAAAAATTAAAAAAAGTAGAAAACAAAGTAAAGTAATTCTTCTAGTTGTTCCTGCTGATACTTATAATCAAAGTCTTCTTAAATTTGTTAAAAAGATTGACAAAAATAAAATTTGTTACGTTTCTATTAACAAAGGACATAGTGCTTTAGTTGAAGCATTTAAAAGTAAAAAAATTAATCTTAAAAATTTATTCTTTATTGATTGTGTTACTAAAACGATTTTTGAACCCAAAGAAGAACATAACTGTGTCTTTATTTCTTCTCCGAAGGCAATAACAGAATTATCTTTAGCTTTAAATAAACTAATGGATGCATCTTTTCCATCAATATTAGTTGACTCTCTCTCAACATTGATGATTTATCATAATTCAAAAACTATTACCAAATTTATTCATCATTTAATCAATGAAGCTCGTGTCAACTCTGATATTTATTTAACTTTAACTATTTCAGATAAAGATAGGAATACAGAATTGTACAGCAAAATAGAAGTCTTGGTGGATGAAGTTATTAAATTAAAATAATCTTTTTCTATCAGTTAAGCAATTATTATTTTTAATCGCTAATCGTTGTCTAAACCACCAAAAATTTCCTGATCTGGATAAACTGTAATTCCATTGTCGGAGATTTGCATTGCTACAATTTTCTTCTGATGCTTCTCACCACGCATTTTTAGTACTTCTATGGCACTTTCTCTAACATCCCCTCTTTTGATATTATAAATTACAATAACCCCATCTGCAAGAAATTCTTCAACACCAGTAGTGGAAAAAATTTCAGGAATTTGTTTAGTTTCTGTGATTAGAAATGCCGTAGCTTCTAATCTTTCAAAAAATCTGAACAATTGTTCAATATAAATTCTGTAAGAGTCTTCTTTACCAGTAAAAGCTGAAGCGATTGCAGTTAATGAGTCTAAAGCAATAAAGTCTGGTTTGAATCCTTTCGGTAAAATAACGGGATCAACTTTAATCAGTAGTTCTCCTTTCTCTTTAGCAAGCATAGCATCTACATTTCTAGTAATCTCAAACGGTGAAATTCTTTTAATTTTTAATGTTCCTTTTTTAAGATATTTTCGTACGTCCCATCCAAATTCTTCCATATGTTTAACTAATCGCTCCTCAGATTCTTCAAAACTCATGTAAAAACATTTTTTTCCTTGTGAAACATGATTAAATAATGTTTGTAAACAAAAAATAGTTTTCCCACTACCCGCTCCACCTGCCACAATAATGGAGTTACCTTTAGGGATACCTTTTTCAAATAAATCATCGAAACCAGGTACGCCTGTAGCAATACGATTGATATCTTTCTTTGTTTTACTTAATTGGTTGGTTCTTCCAGCTAGTTTAAGACTGGATTGAATTTCTGATTTTATTGCTTTTAAATCCAGTTTATTTGATTTATTTAATTCATCTACTTTGCCTTCTTGAGCTTCTTGAGCTTCTTTCTGAAGTTCCAATTGAGGCTCTATAACTTGTTTCCTTTTTCCAGACAGTTTTTTCTTTATAGCTTCTTTAATAGAAGCAAAATTAATTTTTGGAGGTTTTTCCTTTAAACTTAGTTTTTCTTCAACAATTGAGTTTTTATTAACTGTTGATTTTTTCTTGGTTTTTCCTTTTTTTATTATGTTTTTTTTAACAAGTTTCCTTTTTTCTGGTTTTTTATTTTCTTGGAGAGGAACAATTTTTAAAATTTCTTTTCTCTGTTTTTTGATGTGTTCTTTAATTGTTTTTTTCTTTTGAAGACTAATGTGTTCAATGTATTTTTTTCCATCCTTAGTTAACTTTTCCAATAATTTAGCTCTTCTCTTTTCAGCTTTGTGTAATAAACCCATTTTAATTATTTAACACCATATTTATTCATAACTTTTTTGTATAATTTAAAATCATTTGACTTGGCAAAATTGTCTATTTCTTCTTTAGATAATTTTCCTACCAACTCATCAACTCCCTTAAGAAAATAAGTAAACTCTTTTTTATCAGTTGGAGAAACATTGGTAATTTTTTTATTTAGTTTTTGTTTTATTTTTCCTTTATTCAATCTTTTACTAATTACTAAACCTAATTGCCTAAGTTCTTCTCTCATAATAACATTTTCTTTGATTCTGTCAACTTTTTCTTGAACAACTTGTTTAAGTTCTTTTAAATGATGGTCTTTTGAAGCCAATAATGTTTCTATCCGTTTAATATTATTCTCTGCTACTTTTATTGTCTTATTTAACTTGACTGAATTTCTATCCACTTCTTTAACCGCTTTTTGTGACATAGATAATCTTTTTTTAATAATAATTTCCTTCTTTTCTAATGGTTTAATTTTGGATAGCAAAACTTGTTTTTTCTTTTGAAAAGCACTTTTTTCTTTTCTTATACTAAGAGAAAATTTAGAAAGTTTACTTTGCATTTGTTTAGAAATTAATTTAATTTCGTTATTCAACTGTTTAACCTTTTTGTTCAGTGCTTTAATGGTTTCTTTACTCTCTTTTTTCAACTCTTTTTGTTTTAATTTTTTAAAATTACTTAAGTGAATATTAGATTTTCTTTTTTCTTGAGATATTTGAATTTTTTTCTTTCTAATTCTTTCTGTAAATTCTTTATTCCTCTTTACTTGGATTTTCTTTTTAACTTTAAATATGCCTAAAAATTTTGAAATGAAACCTTTTTCTTTTTTATTCAGCTGTTGCTGTGCATATTTTAATTTAAGTTCCCTTTTTTCTATTAACTTTTCCAAACCTTCTTCTAATAATTTAATTCGTTCCGATTCATTTTTCTTCTCTTGGACAAACTTACTCGGTAAAGATCTAATCTCCTCATGGGATCTCTTTTTGAAGTCAGCCTGTTCTTTAATTATTTCTGAGATTTGAGAATGGAGTTCAGATTGTTGAGATCGGTAATCTTTGATACTTTCTTCTTTATGTTTAATAAGTGAATTTAATTTTTCTTGTAATTGTTTTTCAAAGATAGATTTTTCTATAACTTTAGCCCAAGCTTCACCATGGATAATTTCAAAAGTTCTTTGAATACATTCTAAAACTTTTCTTTTTCTTTTAATATGTTTTTTTATCGTTTTTAGTTTCGTCTTTGACCGATTTAAATTGTTTCTAAGATGATTTTTCTTTGATTTTAATTTTCCTTTTTTAATCCGCTTTGTTTCGGAATTGATTTGACTTTTTAGTTTTTTCTCTCGTTTAATTAATGCAGAGATGTCTTTTTTTTCCTGAGATAAACTTTTATTAAGAACAGAAAAAAGAGTTTTATTTGTACTACTATACAAACTACTGGGGTTAAAAGTATTTATCATCATCTTTTTTGAGCGTAATATATGTATATATTACCTTATTAGATAATATTTAATTGTTTAAAAAAGTATCTGTTTTTAAAACTAAATAATCTCAAAAATCAAGGGAAAAAATTAATTTTGATTACTATCCATTTATTAATGGATCATTTTTCTCTAACAAATATTATTTAACGAAAATTTTTCTTTTTTGATTGCTTTCCCTTTATTAATTTTAACGGTTTCTTCTTTACGGTTTGTTTCTTCTTATTAATCTCTTTGGCCCACTTCTCACCAGTTTCTCTTTCTTCTTTTTCCTTAAGGGCTTCTTCAACTAATTTAGGATCAATGTTTTTAGAGAACTTTTCTTTGATTTTTGTGAAGATACTTTTTTGTTCTCTTTTTTTAATAGATTTATTTTCCCTTAATTTCTTTGTTAAATCTCTTACAGTAGCTTGAAGAACGGCTTTATCTTTTAAGTTGAGTTTAGTTAAAGTTACTTCTGCTTTAAAATTAGAACCATTAAAACGTTTATGAGTCCAAGAAAAACGATGTGAGCCTTTTTTCATTGCTATACTCATCATCTTTTTAGCTTTTTCTGATGAGGGGATTCCATCTGGTTGTTTCTCTGGAGATACATCCCAAGGAGATAATTTAATAAATTCTCTAACAGATTTAATATTAAACATTTTTAGAGTTGCAGAGTTACAATCAATAAATCTTCCTTCACCAATAATAATCATAGCATCGCTGGAAGTTTCATATAATTTTTTATAAGTTTCTTCCGATTCTTTCTTAGCTTCAAAGGATTTTCCTAACCCTACTGCTGTTTTCTTCATCCCGGTTCTTAAAATCGCTAGCTTTAGACTTGTTAAAATTCTATTTAAAGAATCAGTTAAAGATTGAATCTCGGAAATGTTACTCCTTTTTAATTGTAAATCAAATTTTCCTTTTGAAACAGAATCTACATCTTCAGTTAAACTTTTGATAGATTTAGATATAACTCTTGCCACCATCATTCCAACTAAACCAAAAATAATTGTAATTACAATAATTATTATCAATGAGGTCTTCAATAATTCTTTTCTTTGCAATCCTAGAACTTCAGATTCATCAATCTTGGTTACTAACCCCACATTAATCTCATCAAGGTATCTTGTTACTGAAATTACTTCAATATTACGATAATCGTTTAATCCAAAAAATATGTCTTCTTTCTTTAATAAGGCCTGATCAATAGGTAATACCCTTTCTACATCTACATCTACATCTACATCTCTAAATCTTCTTTCAGTAAAAAATACGGCCTTTCCATCCTCTCCCTTATAGGCTAATAGACTTTCTCCAGTTTCTCCCAAACCAGTTCTATCTGAAACCAATAGACTAAAAGATTCCAATTGCACTCTAGCTACCAACACTCCTTCGTTAAATGGTGTTGCCACAGCAATAGATCCTTCATTAGTTGATTCTGATAAATACGCTGGTTTAATATAACTTTCATCTCTTGTATTAATGAAAAAAGAATCATCCGATTTATCTTTTCCTATTTGTGATTCATCAGAGGAAACAGTTACTATCCCGTTTGAATCTAAAACAAAAACTTCATCAAAACTAGATTCTAAATCTGTGATTTCTTTCAACTCTTCAATTGAAAGTTCAGAATGTGTTGCTGCTATTTTTACTTTTTCCACTTGACCTTCCAAAACACTATTAATAAAATTTTCTGTTGATTGCGCAACAGACTCTAGGTGGTTTTTTATCTCTTGTTCTAGAATCGCATTTGATTGTAAATAGAAATAATAACTCCCACCAATACTTCCTAGCACAGCTACAATAATAAACGATAAAATAATAATTTGGTTAAGCTTCATCTCTTTACCTCTTTTTTAATTAAGTAATCTTTTTTATTTATAAAACTTACTTTGTGTTTATATCCTCACTTTTATTATTCCTTCTATGATTTCCTTTGCCAGTCCTACTAAACAATAAATTATATGGTTTAGTTAAACCAACTTGAACAATTGCTTTATAGATTAAGTAAAAAGCAATAATCTTGAAAAAATGTCCAACCATATTAGAAAAACCATATACTCCAACATAAAACGTAAAGGCTAATTCTGAACCAATTGTAAAAATAATTGAAGCTACTAATAATTTAAATACACTTTTATCAAGATTCTCTTTATTCTTGTAAAGAAAGAAAATAGCTCCCAGTAAAATAATCGAGATTATATATTCACTTACAATTTTGAACGTAGTTAACCCCACTCCCTCTACATAAGCCGTAGGAAATATATTCCAATAAAGGACTGAACCCAGTAAAAAAAGAGTAATTAAAGTATAAAAAGGAATTATGTAAGTGTGTTTAAGTTTACGGTAAAAAAATATTGGAGCAATTAAAAGAGTAATCGCTTGAAAATAACGGGCAATAATCCACAATTGAGTTGGTAGGTTTGCGTCAAAACCATGAAAAATATTCATGCCTTTATATGCTAAAGTATGAACAAAATCAATTCCTGCAATGAAAATATAAGCAATACCAATGAAAATAAGGTAATCATTTTCAATAAAAACTCTCGCATTCCAAGCAATCATAAAGATTCCAGTAGCAATGACAACACTAAAAACTTCTGCCAAGCTGTGAAACAATAAATAATTGTAAAAACTAGTTAAATAAACTCCCAATAAAATTACTAAAAATATTAATACTTCTTTGTAATTGAATAATTTGTTTTCCATTTTTATCTTCCCTTTTTTATTTTAATATCATATTAAGTTCGCGCTTAAATTCTTTAGCGTTTTTACTTGTTAGTACAGATCTTGCTTCTAATAAATCAATTTGAGGTATAATCACATCTAAGTTCAAATTACTTTTTATTTTTTCAAAATAATTTGTTCCTGCTGAACCAAGATATTTGCTATAACTAATTCTTACTTTTTTTTCTTCCCAATTTTTTGTTTTAATAAACTTCTCTCCAATCGTATCCTCTTTACCCACTAATCTTCCTCCTAATTCCTGTTGCCTAAATAGACCCATAACGACGTCTCTAAAACTACTAGCTTCTTTAGAATTTAATATTTTTTTATTTTCTAAATCATTAATATCTCCAATGATAATATTTGTCTTAACTGCTGACAATTTTTTAAACCTTTTTTTTCCTAACGGACCCAATATATTAAGATATAATTTTTCAATTTCTGCAGAAAGATTAATTTTAATTCTTTTCTTCCCTTTTTTAATCCCAAAAATAACAATTAACTCTCTAATCATATCAATACTAACCGATTCATTGATAATACGTTGTTCAAATAGTTGATTGATATATTCGATTATAAATTCATATTTCAAACTTTGCTTATTTAGCAATTCAAATTCTTTCTCAGCTATTGGTCCTAAGAAACGAATTAATAGTTCCTTTACTTTTCCTCCAAGACTTTCCTGTTCTGAAAATAAAATCTTAATCGCCTTAATTTGTTTTACCGGAACAAAAGGAATGGTAAAGTAAAAGGTTGTTCCCTTTCCCATCTTTGATTCTAACCAGATTCTACCATTTTGTGATTCTATAATTCCTTTACAAATGGCTAATCCTAATCCTGTCCCTCCTTTTTTACGGTAAATGGTTTGTTCTGCTTGATAAAAAGGTTCGAAAATTCTTCTTTGATCCTCTTCTTTCATTCCAATACCATTATCTTTGACGCTAAATAAAATGTGGTCTGCTTCTCTCTTAGCAGATACGTTGATTATACCAGATTCTTTACTAAATTTAATTGCATTATTAAGCAAATTCCTTAATACCTGTAAAACCCGGTCGGAGTCAACTTCGATGATTGGAAGTGGATCAATATGACTAACAATTTTAATATTCTTTTCAGGGATAAAATTTTTCATGAATTTAATCAACTCTTGCACTGGTTTGTTTAAACTCATTTTCTTAAAAACAAATTTTAACCGAGCAGCTTCAATCCTACTTATTTCTAGAAAGTCAACAATAATTCTGTCTAAATGATTGGCATTTCTAACAACAGTGTTAATTGACTCTTTTTGTTTTTCATTTAATTTCCCAAAATATTCTCCATTTAACATCTGTAATTGCGCTTTCAAAGGAGTCATTGGACTTCTTAATTCGTGAGAAGTAATAGAAATAAATCTAGTTTTAGCACTCTCTAGTTGTTTTCTTTCTTCATCCATCTGAGCTAAAGCTTCAATCATTTTATTGAAAGTCTGTCCTAATTGTTCTAATTCATCTCCAGTTTTAATGTTAGTTTTAGCTTTGAAATTACCTTCTTGTATTTGTTTAGTAACCTGATTTAATTGTACTACTGGTGTAGATATATTACGTTTGATAAAAAATCCAATGTTTATTACTGCGAAAACAAGAATCAAAAAAACCACTAATAAAATAATCCTAACTGTTTGCATAGAATTAACTATTTTTGTAGAATCAATTAAAGTGAATACTGCACCTACCTCTCTATCTCCGGCATCGATTAAAGGAAAACCACCACAAATGAACTTTTTATCTTCAATTTGAACTCTTTCTAATATGTGCTCACCATCAAGAATTTTGTTAACATTTTCTGTACGAAAACAATCAACAATTTCATTAGTTGTACTACTGATTACCAAGTGGTTTTTTAGATCATCAAAATTATTTCTTAAGTTTGCTGTTTCTCTAACAGACTTCCATTTCTCTTGATCAATATATATTTTTTCTACTATTAAAGCAAATTCATGATTAGAGTTTTTTTTCAATATCTCCAAAAAAGAATCAATTTCTTGCCCTAATTCAACATAACCAATCAATTTATTTTCAAAGTAATAGGGCATCACTACACGTAAAGTAAAAGCCGTTTTACCTAACTCTATACCTGTTCCAATGTTTTTATTTTTCTTTGCTTTTTCAAATGTAAACCGAGTAATTAAATCTCCATATTGTTCTTTATTATGCAATCTTACAAAGTTTGTTCCGTTGGGTAAAATAAAATAAAAATGAGTCAAATTATATTTATTTTTAAAATTTTCAAATAAAGATTGTCCAGAATAATATAATTTGTCTCGATCATTTTCTAGATAAATCTGTTTAAAATTTTGATCTTGTAAAACTACCTCTAAAGCAACAGATAATGTCTTAGTATTTTGTTCTTGAAGATTAATAAAATCCTCTTTTATCCCTATAATCCTTTCCGAAAATTCATAATTAAGATTCTGATTTTGAAAAAATAATATAGCTAATCCAAATAACATAATTATAATCAATATAATGGTAATAAGGAATAAAAACTTCCGATCTATCCTTCCAAATAAAAACTTTTTTAGATTGAAGTCCTCTCCCATAACCATTTATCTAACTACCTCTTTTTTGTGATATTATTTGTGATATTATTTTATAATATTATTATGTAATATTAACAACTATCTTTTTTCAATTTCCTTTCATTTACTTTTTTTATTGGCAAACTGAACCAAATTGTACTTCCCTTACCTAACTTGGAAATTATTCCAATTTTTCCACCATGCAATTTGATTAGTTCTTTACAAGTTACTAATCCCAAACCGGTCCCTTCTATTTTTTTGTTAACCCTAAAAAATTTAGTGAAAAGGTGTGGTAAATTTTTCTTAGCAATACCAAGCCCATTATCAATTATTTTAATCATGACTATTGAACCTTTTTTGAGTGTTTTTATTTCAATCTTACCATTTTTATTAGTAAATTTAATAGCATTATCTAATAAGTTATTAATTACTTCAGTAATCTTGTTCTTATCAGCATTTATATGAATAATTCCTTTCAAATCTAATGTTAATTCAATATTTTTCTTTTGGGCAATTGGAATCATTCCCTGCTTAACAATATTAGTAATTAAATTATTTAAGTTAAAATTTTCTAAAAGTAAGTTTCCTCTTAATTCTGCCCTAGTTAAAATTAAGGTATCTTGAATCGTTGCTTGAAGATGCTTAGCATTTTCTAAAATGTGTTTCATTTTATTTTTGACTTTAGAAGACATCCCGTTAGAATGTTCTTTAAAAAGTAATTTGATGTCATTTAATATTATATTGGAAGGGATCTTTAATTCGTGAGCAGCAATAGATGCAAATTGGTTAGTTATTTTGTTAGCTTCTTTAAGTTTAAGATTTTTTTCATCTAATTTTGCAGCAAATTCTCTTAATTTTTCTTCAACTTTTTTTTCTTCAGTAATGTCTCTTACAGTAGCTTGAAGAACAGATTTTCCGTGCAATTTAATTTTTGTTAATAATACTGTTGCAGGAAATTCTTTCCCATTAATTCTTCTGTGTGTCCATTCAAAGAAATGAGACCCTTTCTTCATTGCAATTTGTATCATTTGCTTCACTTCTTTAGAAGATAACTCTCCGTGAGGTTGTCTATTTGGAGAATACTCCGAAGGAGATTTAGAAGTAAAAGCTAATTCATTCTTTGCTCCAAACATCTTTAAAGTAGCAGGATTTCCAGCAGTAAATTTCCAAGTAGGTGGTTCTAAAATCATAAGTGCATCTCTAGAACTTTCATAGAGAGTTTTATATTTTTCTTCGCTCTCTTTTAATTTTTCTTCTGCTTTCTTTTGTTTAGTAACATCCATAAAAATACCTAAAAGAACTTCCTGATTGTTTAATTTTTCTGGTGAAGAACTAATGTCGCAATAAATTAATTCTTTGTTTTTTCTTAATACTGGGATGTTTTCTGCGATTTTTATTTTTCCTTTACGCTGCAATTCAAATTGTTTCAATACAAAAGGAAGATCTTTTTTAGGATGAATCTTTGAAACATTTGAACCTAAAAGTTCATTTTCTGAATAACCAAACATTTTACAAATTGTAGAATTAACGAAAACAAACTTTTTTGTTTTGGGATCTGCGGCAAGAATTCCAACTGTAACACTATTGGTTATTGTTCTAAATTTATTTTCACTTTCTATTAATTTTTCTTCAATTTTTTTTCTTTCAGTAACATTAAAGAAAGAACCAATAACCACATCAGTGTTACCAATTTTGCCATTTGATGAAGAGATTATTACAGGAATAATTTTACCCTTTTTAGTAATCACATCAACATCAAAAATAGGATATTCATTTTTAGTATGGGTTCTAAACAACTTTTGATATTCTTTAGATTTCTCTGATGGATGTAATTCGGACTGATGCATTAATAAAAGTTCTTTCCTTGTTCGCCCAACTAACTTTTGAGCTGCTTTATTGGCATCAAATAATCTACCTGTTTTTGTGTCAGCGATAAAAATAGCAACGGCCGCTGAGTCAAAGATTACTTTTAGTTTTTCTTCATACTCTGCTCTTTCTTTCCTTAACCTTTCTTTAACAAAATCTTTCACCACATTACACCCTCTTTTTTAAATAAAAAATTAATTAAATTTTGCACTTATTTTAGTGTGATCACTTTATCTACAAACATGCTACATTCTTGAAGCAGTTTTTCTTGTCCCTCAACTTTTACGGCATAAAAAACCGCTTTAGTTTTGTTGCTTCTAATTTTATTAATCAAGCTGGAAAGAAATTTAGCTACTGGAGCTTTCTTTTGATAAATTACCAAATTAGTAAGAGAATCGAAAATTAAGTACTTAAAATTGTGTCTTAAAAATTTAGAAGTTACCAAGGAGAGTTCAGTTAAAGCTGCAGGAGAACTAACATAATAGCATCTATCACATTGGCTTGGTGCAGATTTAATTGTTTTAGATATGGCATCAATATAAACAAGGTTTTCTGTATTAATTTTCTTTTTCTTAAACGTTTCTTCTAATGCATCCCTAGTTTTGTTTAAAGTGACGTAACAAAGACTTTCTTTAGAAAGCTTTTTGGTTACATCAACCGAAATTTGATTATATTTGGAACTAGGAAGAACTAAAAGAACTGTTTGGTTCTGATCAAGCTCTTGTTTTATGTCCATTTTATTAATCACCCACTATTTTTTTAACTCGCTCTACCAATTTCTTAATGTCAAATGGTTTTTGAATAAAATCTACAATATTTTTTGATTTCATCAAATCTTCTTTCTCCGCTTCAGAAGTTCTAACTACGCTTAAGTAAGCTATTTTTGTACCTTTTATTTGGGGCACTATGTCTTTAACGGGAGTACCCGGCATCATGATATCCATTAAGATTAAAGCAGGTTTAGTAGTTTTTAATTTTTTTAAACAGTCATCACCATTTATTGCAGTTACAACAACATAACCTTCTTTTTCCATAATCATTTTGACCGTTTCTCGGATATCGGGTTCATCATCAACGACCATAATTGTTTTTGCCATTATTACACCTCTTGTTTTAACATTTTCCAAAAGCAGGGAAAAGGATAGTTTCCTCAACTTCTACTCTTTTTTTAATTACATTAATAATTTCTGCCAACTCATTAACAAACTCTTCATTATTTATTAAATCCGATGATTCTGTAGAGTTATATTTATCAAAAAAAACTAATGCCGCTTTAGAGATTGTACTCATCTCTTCTGAAAACTTTTCTCCTAAATTTTTGCACTCTTCACTTTCTGAATTTTTAAATTTTGGATAAAGTGCTTCATCTTCTAATTTTAAATGTTGGATTAATACCTCTTTCCACTCATTCATACTAGAGTTTAAGTTTGAACCATTGGGATTTTTCCCAGATGCATATGATTCTGTTTCTTCAAATAAACGAACAATTTGAACATGTTCTTCTTTCAATTGTGCAATTAAGTCCATTTTATTTACCTAGTACAGTTTTAATTTTATCCAAAAGATCTTCTGAAGAAAACGGTTTCTGAACAAACCCATCTATGTCAGTCATATCTACCTCTTTCTCAGGTACGATAGAAACATAAATCATTTTTACTTTGTGGTTCAACCTTTCTCTCAACAATCTTAATAAATCATAACCAGAAAGTGTTGGCATTCTAATATCAATTAATACTAAATCAAAACCGTTCCCAGTTAGTTTATCTAGTGCCTGTGCTCCATCCGTTGCAGTTTCTACAATATAATCTTCTTTTTCCAAAATTTTCTTTGTGTTATCTAAATCTTCTTGTTCATCATCAATGATGAGTATCTCTTTTACCATCTTTATTCACCTCATTTAAAGTTATAATCAAATAATATTGTAAGGCATATATATATGTATATATATTTAGGTGATTTATCTATTTTTCTTTGTTATTTTTTTCTTTTTATTAAACTGAAAAAAACTTCTGGTTTCTTTCTCTCTTCTTAACTTTCTTTGTAATTCAGCTTTCTTAACGGGAAGAGTATGATTAATTTCATCTAATCTTTCTGAATATTTTTCAATCCTAACGTTATAAACCATTCCAGGTATACTCCCTTCCTTAAACCTTTGAAACTGTGTTTTTTTGATTAGTTCTTTTAATGATTCTTTTTCTGTTTTTAAATGGTGAATTCTGGATCTTAGCCTTTTAATAATGAATTTTCGCCAACTAAAACCGATAATGATTCCTAAAATTAAAAGTACTATCAAAATTTCCCACCAATATTTGATAAAGAAATTTTTTCCAGAACTTACTATTACTCTTAATGTTGTCTGTTCTGCCCTTCGAAGTTCTAATTCATTATCAATCTGTTCAATTAGTTCAGAAGTCTGTTGGTACCTCTCCAAAATAAATTCTTCATTGGCTTGAATTAATAACTCTTCTGCTAATGTTATATCAACGTTTAATGATAAATATTCATTCTTTTTAATTTCTAAAGCTGATAAATGATCGTACAATTCAAAAGCAGTATCTCTTTTTTCTTTAATTTGTTTAGTATAAATTAGTACATCAGTATAATTAAAAGCCACATAATTTAGACCTTCTAAAGATTTACGTGCTTCTTCTGCCAAACTTCCAGTGATATTTTTTTTAATTAGTTCTGCAAATTCTGCTCTCTCGTAAGCAATCTCAGCTTCCTTTAACAAATCTTTTACTGCAATAATCGATAAACCTTCGTTTTCCATCTCAAAAATTAAGTCACTTGCTTCTTTGATAGTTTGTTGAGCTTCGTATTTAGAGACATCTTCAGCATGGATTAAAGGTAAGAGTATTAATGAAATCAGTAGTACAATCAAGGGTAATGTTTTTTTCATTTTTTTGTCCTGATTTTTAACTTGAATGATTTTTTTAATCTTTTTAACAGTTTTCTTTTCCGTAATTTTAGTATGATTTTTTTAATATATTTTTTACTTTTTGTTTTTCCTCGTTGAATTAGTTTTTTTATCTCTTTCTTAGTAAGTTTATTGTTCTTAATAGCATTGTTTTTAGCTGATTTATTGTATTTTGGTCTCTTCAGTGCTTTCTTTTGTAATTTCATTTCTAAAGTTAGCTGTTCTGATTCAATTTCAGCTAATCTTTGTTGATATACCTTAGATTCACGTTCATAAGTAGATTTGCTTACCTTACCATATTGGAAATATTTCTTTTGTAATCTAGTTAACTGGACCATTACTGTTTCTCGCTCTTGTATTAAATCTAATTGTAATTTACTTGGATGTAATATCCCTACACGTTTATGTCTTAACTGGATTACCTGTTGTCGTGATTTAGCCAGGCGATCTTCATAATGTTTCATTGTTTTTTGGAACATCGTGGAACCCAACGTTTGTTTAGTGAAATGTTTAGTTTGTGTTTCTTTAATCAAATTATTAATGGTGGTTTCTTCATTTTCTAAATTTTTGATTTTATTAGTAACTGTAAGTGCCTGGTATTTTTGATGTCCAAATATAAATAATAATCCAAATAATACAGACCCCAATATAATTGCCCACCAATAGTCAATTAAAAAGAATAGTACCCTAAATTCTTTTCCCTCAATAGCAAGTGTAAATTCTGCATCTTTAATTCTTTGTAAGGCGGTTACATAATCACCACGCTCTAAAGCTGCCTTAGCTAACAAAATTAAATTATTAGTTTCAGAATATTTTTTTCCAATACCTGTTAATTTGCTAGATAAAGATTTAGATGCTCTTATTTTTGTTCTAATATTGTCAATTAAATCTAGTGTTTCCAATGCTGAATCCTTATCATCAATAATCTGTTGTGCTAATCCATTGGCTTGTTCATAATTATTTTTGTTAAGTTCATTTTCACCTTTACTTAATAATTGTTCTAATTTACTTACAGATAAATTTGCTTCTCTTAATTTTTCAATTGCTCTCCGAGCATAATCTAAACTTTGATTAGCTTCTTCCTGACTAACTTCGTGAACAACCAATGTGATTTTCTTAGTCTCTAAGAAATCTTTCTTATAAGATCTAAAGTTTTCTATACCGTGCAATTCTCCAATAAGATAAGCAGTTAAATCGTGTTCTCCCAATTCTAAATATTCGGGAGAGGTTATAGTTACTACAAATTCTCCAGTATCGCCATAATTTATTTGAGATATTTTTTGTGGTGACACTTGCAAGTATTGAGACAAAAATCCATCCAAATCTAAATAAATTTCTTTTAGAGTCGCATCTTCAAAAATATTTTTAATTGAAATTATGAATGAATCTGTTTCTCCCCTAACTAGATCAAACCTTTCTTGTGAAGAAACTACTGTTTCTCCAGATAGAATTGCTTCTATTAATCCTCCACCACCAGAATTTCCACCAGTACTACCCCCACCACTCGGGCCAGTGGTTCCACTTGAAGGAGTAGTTGTTACAGTAGTTACTGCACCTAAAGTTGTTACTTCACTAACAGTAACGTTAACAACATCAGCAAAGATTAAACTATAATTCTGTAAATCATTTCCAGTAGCGTTAATACCTGTGGCATTTGCAACCACATCAAAAGATCCAGCAGTTGCGTTGCTAGGAATATCTACTTCAATGTTAATTTCTTCACTATCGCCAGAATTAAACTGACTAAAGAAAGAACTTGCTGTTCCAAAACTTAAAGTCCAATCATCAGGATAATCAAATGAAATGGTGACATTTGTAGCATTACCTTCACCAACGTTAGTAATGGTAGCAATAAAAGATATTCCTGTATCTCCTTGAGTGATTGTTTTTGTTTCCGTACTAGGAGTAGTAATGGTAGCAACTATAACTGGTTGACCGGGAGCTACAATGATCTGGCCAGTCGTTTGTAAGGTAGTAGGTATAGTTTGGTTATCGGTGATACTTAAGGTAACTGTTTTTAGTCCTCCAGCTGAAGCACTATCATTTACCAAAATAACTTTTACCTCTTTTGGTGCTAAAGAGAAATAAGTAGTGTCGTTAAATGTGGTTGTATTTGAATCTGAAGTGACGTTGTAAGTTAAAGTAAAATCACCAGTATTGTTAATAGTAAGATTTCCTAGAGTAATATTAGTGTCCACATTTGCACTAACTGCAGTAAATGAAGAAGGAACTCTTGTCCAAGTATAATCTGTTTCTACAGTGATATTTATCACATTACTTAAATCATTATTTCCCGCAGTGTCATTAGCATACAATCTTAGATTATAAATTCCACTATCTGTTGCATTGAAAGTTCCGAAATATATTCCTGAAGTTGCATTAAGTATTAAAGTTAAGTTAGTATAATCAGATGCGGCACTTAATTTTCGCTGTAAAAATACAGTATCTATTGCAGTTTTATTATCAGTGATGTTTGCATAAACGGTTACATTAACATTTGGATCTAAATCATCAATTGAACTAGGTGAGGTAACTAAACTAATAAATTGAGGATTACTGGAGTCTATAGTGATAGTTCTAGTTTCGCTAATATTACTATTATTAGATTCATCAGTACAATTAATGTCCCAAGTATAACTTCTCTCACTAAATCCACTAACAGTAATTATAGTTGCAGTTCCATTAGTGACAGTAGGATTTGTTTGATTAGTAGTTCCATTAATTGATAATGAACAATTCATGTTGGTCAAAGCATCATCTATAGCAGTAAAATTGAATCCAACTGAATTACTAGAGGAATTATAATTGTTAATTGGATTATTTAAAGTAATAGTTGGTTTACTAATATCACTAATGTTAAAATTGTCATTAACTGTTTGAACATTACCATCAGTGTCGTTAGCCCACCAAGTCACAGTGAATTTACCTATAACTGAAGAGTTTGTGAAATTAAAGAAATAATTAGCAGAAATATTTTCAATACTTTGTGAGTAACTATTTCCATCAGGGAAAGTTACATTTGCAGTTACATTATCAACAGCAACATTGTCGGTAATAGTAGCAATACATTGTGTTGATCCATCTAAATTTAAATTTGGAGGAGTACAACCCAGTACAGTTATTGTTGGAGCTGCAAGATCAACAATTGTAAAGTTGGTTGTTTCTGTATTGTTAACAAAGTTAAAAGTATCATTAGCAATAAATGTGACATTATATACCCCTCCAACGTCTGTAGTTTCAAAAGAAACATTATACTTTCTTCCCAATACATTAGTTAAAGTAATTTGTTCAATAGTTCCATTAGGTAAAGTTACATTAGCAAGTACCACACTTACATTAGTATCATCAGTTACATTAGCAGATATTTCAACAGAATTAAGTAATGTGAAATTACTATTAGCAACAGGAACCAAATTAAATACGTTCGGACTGGATGTGTCAATTACAATTGTTCCCACATTACTTTCATTACTATTTCCTGCAGTATCAATAAGAGTGAAGTTAAGAGAGTAATTTCCTTCTGTTAAACCACTAGGCAAAGTATAATTTTGAGGTAAATCAATTGCACTACCTAATGTTACTGATTCAGAATAATTTGCAATTCCTCCAGCACTATTGTATAAGTAAAATGTAAGATTAACTAAATATTCTGAAGATGTGAAATTCATCGAAATATTTTGAGTAGAGCCATTAATGTATAAGGGTAAGGATGGAGTGCTTGTGATAGTAGAGATTACCGGAGGAAGTGCATCAATCACAATTATTTGTGTTAAGGAAGAATTAATGTTTCCTGCTAAATCAGAAGCGCTTGAATTAAGATAATAAGTGCCATCTGCTAAATTAGTATAATTGACATAATAAGGGGTGCTAGTAGAGGAATTAGATTGGTTCAAACTACCATCGGAATTGTAAATGTAGATGGTAACATTTGCAAAGTAAGTATCTACAGCGCTAACATTAAACTCCACATAATTCTGAGAATAGTTTCCAGAAGAAGTGTACGAATTAACAAGAGTGATATTAGGGAAAGTAGTGTCAATAACGATTGCACCCACATTACTGGTACCGTTATTTCCAAGTGAATCTGTTATGGTAAAATTTAAACTATAATTTCCTTCCGCATATCCACTAGGCAAAGTATAATTAATTGGTAAATCGTTCGCATTATTAACTGCAGTTGGTCCAGAGGTGTTAATTAAAGTTCCAGTGAGATCGTACAAGTGGAAAGTAAGATTAACAGGATATACACTAGAGGTAAAGTTCACAGAAACATTTGCAAGAGTACCATTGTTATAAAACGGAGTACTAGGGGTACTAGTAACACTAGAAGCTATTGGAGCACCAGTGCTTAAGATAATTGTTTGTGTTGATGAAGATTTAATGTTTCCAGCTAAATCAAATGCTGTGAGGTTAGTATAATAAGTACCATCTACTAAATTAGTATAATTGACATAATAAGGGGTGCTAGTAGAGGAATTAGATTGGTTCAAACTACCATCGGAATTATAAATGTAGATGGTAACGTTTGCAAAGTTGGTGTCGGTAACACTAGCATTAACTTCAATATTAGTTTGACTATAAGTTCCTGATGAAGTATAAGGAGTAACAAAGTTTACTGTTGGAAGAGTTAAGTCCACAGTTACATTTCTTGTTGAAGTAGAATTACTGTTGCCAGCAGAATCACTAGTAGTAGAATTAAAATAATATAATCCGTCACTTAAACCAGTAAAATTGACGAAGTATGGTGAACTAGTTGAGGTACTAGATTGTTTAAGATCCCCGGTAGAATTATACAAATAAATTGTAATATTAGCTAAACGGTCGTCACTAGCGCTAACGTTAACCCAGACATTATTTCTCTTCAAATAATTTTCACTTGTTTCAGTAGATTCTTTATATTCGATTGTGGGATAGATAGTATCAATAAAAAGTGTATAGTTAGTAGCACCCCAAGCATTCAGATCAGAATTATCATAAACTAAACAGTTCCAACTATAATTTTGACTCTCTTTTAATGTTTTTATCCAAGTAGTACTATTAGATGTTCCAGTAAGTGAAGTAATGTTAGAATAATTTAATATCCCATTAGAGTTCCAAATATTAAGAGTAATGTTAGCTAAAGCAGAGTTGTCTATTGCTGAACAATTAAATATGATACTTGTAGTAGAGCTATTATAATTGTTTACAGGTAAATTTAAATCAACGGTTGGAGCACTAGTACTTGTGGTTATATTGTGATAAGTACTGTTAGCTGTGTTTTGAGCATCATCATAACAACCAACGGTCCAATTATATTCTCCATTGTTTAAAGTGGAAGTGAAACTTTGATTTATATTTTTAGTGATTCCACTTTCTGTTTCTGTTAAAACACCATCGATGTAAAGGGAACAGTTAATTATTTCTGAAG
>Ga0233431_1000839_pt1 | contig 60716 bp, 41 predicted proteins | sample SI_118_April2016_FD_179867 | JGI IMG/M metagenome (GOLD analysis project Ga0233431, IMG submission 179867) | Seawater microbial communities from Saanich Inlet, British Columbia, Canada - SI_118_April2016_200_MG | ecosystem: Environmental > Aquatic > Marine > Inlet | place: Canada: British...
CTGCTGGCGCTCGCCCATGGGTCCGCGCCTTTGTTGCTGCATTGAATCGGGCAGGGCGGCCATGCGTTCCTGCTGCCGCTGCATGAAGGCGGCCATCATCTCCTGCGTCGGTTGGAAGCGGGCGGCGGCGGCCGGCATCAGCAGCACGTCTTCGACCTGCTCGACGACGAAGTCCACGGTAGCGGTCATGCCGGGCAGGAGGAGTCCCGCCGCATTGTCGGCATCGACGACCACGGTGTAGTTGACCACGTTCTGGATCGTCTGTGGCTGCAGGCGGATCTGGCGGACCGTGCCCTGGAAATTCTCGTCCGGATACGCCTGCACGGTGAAGCGCACTTCCTGGTCTTCGCGAATCTGGCCGATGTCGCTCTCGTCCACGAGGGCCAGAATTTCCATTTGGGCCAGGTCTTCGGCAATGATGAAGAGGACGGGTGCCTGCAGGCTGGCGGCCACGGTCTGGCCTGCTTCGACGCTGCGCTGGATGACGGTGCCGTCGATGGGGGCGCGGATCTCGGCGTGCTGCAGATTGGTCTGCGATCGGGTCAGGCCGGCTTCGGCGGACTGCAGGCTGGCCGCGGCGGTTTCGACGCTGGTGGCCAGGGCGCGGAGTTCGCGTTCGGAGAGATATCCTTTTTCGGCCAGGGGCACGTGACGCTCGTATTCGTCGAGGGCCTGGTTGTGCTGGGCGCGGGCGCGGGCGACGTTGGCTTCGGCGTCGCGCACCGAGGCGGCCAGGGCCGAGGTGTCGAGCATGGCCATGAGCTGTCCGGCATCGACGTTGTCGTTGAAGTCGGCGTACAGATGATCGATGGTGCCGGATACCTGGGTGCCGACCTCGACGGTGCCGACCGCGTTCAGGGTGCCGGTGCCGGAGACGACGTTCTCGAGGTCGCCGCGCGCGATTTCGGCGAATTTCAAGGTGGACTGTTCTTCGCCGTCGGTCTTGAGGGCGAAGGCCCAGATGCCGGTACCGGCGAATCCGAGGGCGATCAGGATGATGAGTAGCTTTTTCATGGTTCCGGTTTCCGTTTGAGTAGAGTGTATTTCTCTTTCGCAAAGATGCTGCTATTGGCTTACGACTGTCTGCCGGATATCGCTGCTGCGCTGAAATTCCACGGCCAGCCGCGCCAGTTCTACATCGTAGACCGCCTCAATCCAGCTGCCGGCGGCGTCCACCTGCTGGGCGCGGGACTGGCTCAGTTCGACGAAGGTGGAGGCGCCGTTGTCGTAGCGGGCTTCCATGGCGGCCAGCGCTTCGGTCGCCGCCGCTTGCTGTGCGGTGGTGACCTCCAGGCGCTTGAGCGCGGTCTGGTAGTCGAGCAGCGCCCGCTGCACGGCGAGGGCGACGTCCTGTTCCAGGTTTTCCAGCGCGAGTTGTTCGTTTTTTACCTGCACACGGGCACGCTCGACGCTGCTTTTGGTCCGCGCCCTGTCGAAGATGGGGATCGACAGGGTCAGACCGATCGAGGCGTCGGGGTTGAGATCCAGCAACTGGTCGGAAAAGGTCGATAGTTGGTTGAGGCTGCTGTAGCTGGTGCCGACACCGAGGGACAGATTGAGTTTGGGGAGGAGCCCGGAGCGGGCTTCGCGAATCTGTTCCTCGGCTGCTGCAATTTGAAGCTCCTGGCTCTTCAGATCCGGGCGGCGTTCCAGGGCTTCCCGGAATAGCTGGTCGGCCCGGTAGTCGATCCGTTCGGTGGTCAGATTGTCCAGCGACGGGCCGGTGAACTCCATCTCTCCGAGCGGATTGATCTGGAGAATTTCCTTCAGGCGGAGTTCGGCCAGATCGCGGCTGCTCTCGGCGTTGACCAGACGGAGTTCGGCGCTGGCCAGAGCGGCCTCCTGTTGCAGCACGTCGGCACGAGCGCGGGTGCCCTGTTCCCAGTAGGCCTCAATCCGTTCGAGCTGCTGGCGCTGAGAGGCGATGTCCTCCTCCTCGACCTGGATCAACTCTTCGGTGGCGAAGAGGGTGAAGAAGCGGGAGGCGGCTTCGTAGGCGACAGTCTGGCGGGTGCGCTCCAGATCCTCCTGGCTGGCATTCAGGCCGAGGCGCGCCGATTTGAGAGTGGACTGGTCGGCGAAGCCGTTGAACAGATTGAGATTGGAAGAGGCGCGCAGGCTGAGGCTTTCGCTGCGCTGATTTTCGATCGTGCCGATGGTCTGGTCAAAGGTGCGGCCGAATCGCTCGGAGGGGGAGATCGACAGGTTGAGGTCGGGGTAGAGCTGAGCGCGTGCCTGATCGACGGTGGTCTGATTCAGGCTGACCTGGTTCATCTGGCGCTGGAGGTCGGTGTTGCGATCGAGGGCGATCCGGATCGCCCGGTCGAGATCGATCGGGCCTTCGACGGCGCGCAGAGAGGTGACCCCGAACAGGGGCGCGGCGATCAGGAGGATGGCCAGAAGTCTGGTGAGTTTGGGAAGATTGGAAAGATGCATCGTTTTCTCGCCGGTTCAAGTGGTGGTGATGATGGCGACGCTGTGGAAGCGTCGCACTGTCTGAGAAAAAAACTAAGATCCGGCGAGGGAAAAGTCTGTAGGAGTTGTGTTGCGGAATGTAACGAAATGTAACCGGGTTACTGTGGGGATGGATGTAGAGATGCTGCGTGCAGCCGGCGGGTCCGGAGGCAGCCCCCGGATCCGCTTGCGGGGGTTTACCGGCGGCGCTTCTTCGTCCGCTGACTATCGACGGTGCGCGGGGTTTTGGGAGATTCGGATCTGCGGTATACGGAGCCAGGTCTGCGGTATACAGGACGAGATCTGCGATGTGCAGGATAAGGTCTGTATACGGGATAGGGCCTGTAGTATCCTCGGGGATACCAGGAGAGGGCGAGGCGCGGGGTGATGTGCCAGTTGATGTAAGCTCCGGCGTACCAGTGGGGATATCCGTACCAGTAGGGATAGGGGCGTTCGTGATAGATCACCGTCGTCTCGGTCGATTCGTTCGGTCCTTCGAGCAGGCTGGCGTCGTAGTCGTAGACCCTGGAAATCGAGCCTGGGTTTTCGCGACCTTTGGGGAGTCGACCGGCGTCGTAGTCGTAGATGCCGGAGAAATCCGGATCGCTTTCCTCTGCTCCGTCGATCGACAGTTGTTCGCCCTGATGCACGGCCCGGGCGTTCTGGCGCGCCATGGCCAGGCCCAGAGCGGCTATCCGCTCTTCGAGCTGGTTGGGATTGTCCGCGTATACCTCGCCCAGCATGATCGTCGTCGCCATATCCTCGTTCAGGAGGAACAGCATCTCCGGCACCTGCAGCAGGGTGTGGAAATCCTGCTGAACGGCAGGGGGATTGTCCGCTATGAGTCTGGCGAAGAATTTTTCCGTTCCCACGTTGAGGCGGTGGATTTCGGCCAGGGCGTCGTATGCTCGACCATCCAGGGAACGGGCGGCCCTGTGGATCTCCCGGGGGTAATCCTCCAGAATGGCTTCGATCTGGCGATCGTTCTTGGGGCCGCCGGTTATCAGTGCTTCAATTAGTCCGGGGAAGCGAACCAGGTCCCAGAGCTGCTCCTGCTCTCCTTGCGGGAATTGTTCCACCACTCTAGTGAAGGCGGCGCTGGCTTTGGTCTGGAGGTTGGCCATTTTGACCAGAGTCTTTGGATACTGAGCCGCTGCGAACACGGCGTGGCGGATCTCTTCGGGGTAGAGGGCGATCGCCTCCGCCGTGGCGGGGTTCTCCTGCAGCCTCTCCGCCAGCAAGTCCATGTCGGTCTGGGCATGGGCAGGCGGATGGAGAGAGAACAGCGCGAAGGTTATGGCCGATATCGCCAGTTGATAGGTCGCTTTCATGGCCTGCTTCTCCTTGCTTGGCAAGGGCGCCGAGTAGAGTGGTAATCCAACGAGTATTCCGATCTGTTTCACTCGCGCGGTGCGGGCGTTTCGTTTTTTGAATCGACTTCATAGGGGGGGAATTTGCCGAGGATGACGTCGACGATCCTGTCGATGTTTTTCTGCTGTTCTTCGGGACCACCGACCGGCCGGAAAGCATCCGAGCCCCAGCCGCGCCAGATGAGCTGTCTGGTCCCGGCGTCGACGAAATCCAGCACCAGAGTCCCTTCCTTGTAGTGGTGGACGTCGACTTCCCGGGGCCCCCGGTAGCCGTAGCGATAGACGTCGACCGTTTTTTTCTTTTTGAAGGTGATGTAATAGGCGATCAGGAAGTCGGGATCTTTCCGGTCGGCCTGGAAACCCCTGGTCGCCAGCCCCTCTACTGCAGATTTTTTGATCCTCTTTTCCAGGAAGGGGTTCGCAAGAGCGGGGTCACCTCTCTTGTTGCCGTCCTTTCTGGGCATCCAGGCAAAGGTTTTGTACTGCGAAAAGTCGATGTCCGGGTCGTAGTCCCACTGCACGGCGACGGGCGCACAACCGGCCAGGAGTCCCAGGCATACAAAGCAGACTAAAAAGGGTTTTGTCGGGATCATTTTTTCCTCGCTTGCGGGCCGGCAGCGGCAGCCGGTCTTCCGGACGATCTTCCTGTAATTTAGACAAAACAGACCGGGAAGAGATCCCCGAATTTACAACTTGATACAATATTCAGCCATTTCTCCGGTTGGGAATTTACAGTGCGGATAATCTGGATCCAGGCAAAATGTCCCATCCTTTGGACGAGGTCGTCCGCTTCGAGCGGATTTTTTACTCGAGGACCAGCATGCGCCTGGTGAAGCTTCGGTCTCCGCACTGGAGCCGATACAGATAGACGCCGCTACTCACGTGATAGCCATCTTCGTCCATGCCGTTCCAGCTCACGGCGTTGTCCCCGGCGGACTGTTGCGCGTCGACGAGTCTGCGGATCTCCTGGCCGAGAAGGTTGTATACCGACAGGGTGACATGGGTCGCCGACGGGATTTGATAGGAGATCGTCGTAGAGGCATTGAACGGGTTCGGATAATTTTGCGCCAGAAGATATTCTTCCGGAAGAGAAGCGATCCGCCCTTTTAAGGGAGTTGAGATAGATGGGGCGAGGATTGCTCGGACGGCGTAATCGTATCCTCCTACTCGTTCGAATACCGGTTCGCTCGGCCGATATCTTCTCCGGGAGTAGGATGGTGTGTAGAGGTTCCAACTGCGTCCGGACACGGGGGCGCGATTTTCAGCACCGAAAAACGGGACGGAGGTAGTGCGCATCCGGCTGCCGTAGCGCGTGGAGAGGGTGGTGCTCGTGGTCTGGAACATGATGTGGAAATCGCTTTCTATTTCGATACTCCACTCCCGCAAATCGACGCTGAACCAGCCGGTTTCGGTCGCTTCTACCTTCAGAGGAGATATCAACTCCCTGCCGGGTTTTCCAGTGCCGTCGTCGGCGAATATGCGGACCAGGAAGGCCCGGCCATACTGGATGCTGCTGATGAAGAATTCGGCGGAGAGCAGTTCGGCAGAAGAAGAGGGTGGAGTAAAACGGACGCCCGAGCCGTTCCCCTCGGATGTCCAGTACAGGTTGAAGCGGTGATCTCCGTCGTCGTAGGATAGCGTGGAGGTTGCGGATTCCACTTCGGGGAAAGAGGTGGGTAAGGGATCGGTGTCGAATTTCTCTTCGGTAGCGAGATCTTCAATCTCTTCCTCCTTCGCCGCGTAGGTGTAGGATGCGGAGGAATATGCCGCCTGATTCACAATGGGGATGAGCACGATTCGCTCATAGCCGACAAAGGTGGAACTGCCGCTGTTGAGATCGTCCAGAGGGAATTTCGCCACTTTGGGAAGGGCTCCGGTTTTGTATTCGATTGTGCGGACGCTGAACTCGCTCCTGTTGTCTCCGTCGAAGCTTATCTCCAGGGCTTCTCCTCCGGAAAAGGAGAGGTAGTTGGCAGCGGTATAGCTCACCGCATGGGCTCCGGTCGTCGGGTAAGTGGAGTGTTGCCGGGTGTCGGTGAAGCGGTCCGTTCCCGACAGTTCGTAGTTGGCGTAGGCGTATTGTCCGTCCGCGATCCCGTCGTCGTCCAGATAGTTGGCGACCACCCAGTCGGCAAATACCTGGCTGAAGCCCTGCGAAAATCCCCGGTCCCGAAGAGCGGCGGTGATTCCTCGTTCTCCATGGGCAGTGTTGGTGACCAGCGTTCTGAGCGTGGCTTTGCCTCCCCAGTGCTCGAACAGGTAGTCCACGAACAGACCGGCCTGTTCGTAGTCGGCCATCTGGTCGTCCCAGTCGATCAGGCTGTCGTTTGCTTCGTCTTTGAATGCATCGGGCGCGCGGGCTCCGTACCCGCAGATCAGTTCGGCAAAGGTGGCACAGCCCTCATTGATCCAGGTTTCTTCCTCGGGATCGGCGTTGAAGTGGACGGCATGCTGCAGTTCGTGGGCGATGACGCCGTGTATCTCGGGTGAAGATGCGTTCGATGGATCGCAGTCCACGTAGAGCATTTCGGTCTGGTTGCTGCGGTAGCCCATGAAGCGCGCCTGGCGGTCGCTGAACTCGTTCACCCCGGAGAAGTAGCCCATGATGCGCGCCCCGTCGTTCCTGTCCAGGTCCCCTTCCTGTATGTCCAGCAGCAGGATGTAGATTCTGGAATCTCCATCAACGTCGGGCAGATCGCCAAAACCGTCGACGATTGTTTCGTAGATTCCCCGATCCGGGAATGCGGGCGTGCGGTGGTCGAGCGCTTCCAGGACGGCCTCCACATCTTTCTGAAAGACGCGTTTTTGCCACATCTCATCTTCGACGAAGACGTACGCGTGCTCGCCCACGGCCCGGCAGGTGGCAGAAGTCAGATAGGAGCTGCCGTCGCTCCAGACCTGCGCCCAAAATTCTCTTTTTTCTCCGACAGGTACCAGCGCCGCCGTCGGCTTGGCCGCTGCCTGCCTGCGCTCCCAGCCGAACTGCTGCACCATCTCTCGCTCCATCGCGGCTATTGCGGTCGGCTCTGCAGGTGCCGCCAGTCCGTCCAGCGCTTCGATATCGGCTTGAACCGGAGAGGATAGGAAAAGAACTGCGGCCAGGACGAAGGGGCCGAAAAATAAATTTTTACTCGTTCCAGTCATTCTTTGTTCTCCAGGTAGCGTTCTGGCAAAATTGTTTTTGACAGTATGGCGATCAGAATCTTTCGGTCAATTCGGAAAATCCAGGGAGAACTGCGCCCCTCCCAACGGGCTGTCGTCGATGCGCACACCGCCATTGTGAGCGGCCATTATGCGGCGCACGATGGCCAACCCCAGGCCGACCCCTCCCGATTCGCGGCTGCGGCTTTCGTCCAGGCGAGAGAACGGTTCCAGGATCGCCTCTCTCGCTTCCTGGGGAATGCCGGGGCCGTCGTCCAGGACTTCGATGCAGGTGCCGCCATCGGTGCTGCCGAAGCGGACTTCGACCTTCTGGTGTGCGTGGCGGACGGCGTTGGTCAACAGATTTTGAAACGCTCTTTTAAGGTATACGTGATGGGCGACGATTGCGAGCCCCTCTTCCGTCACGGCTGGGACGACGATGTCGATTTGCGGCCGCGTTGCGCCGATGCGGGCGATCGTCTCCAGTAGAACTTCGGGTAACTGTATTTGTTCCTTTTCCAGAGTCTCGTCCACCGCGTCGAAACGGGTGAACAGGAGCAATTCATCGACGAGCTGGTTCAGTTCGGTGAGATCCTCTTCCATCTGCTCGGTCCGCTTATCCCGCTCCGCTTCGTCTCTGGCTTCGGACAGCATCTCCAGGGAGAAGGCGATGCGGGCGATCGGAGTGCGCAGTTCGTGCGCTACCGCCTGCAGGAGGTGGCGCTGGCTCTCCAGCAATGCCTGGGTTTTGTCCGCCATCTGGTCGAAGCGCTGCGCCAGGCTGCCGATCGCATCGGATGAGGTCAGGCCGGCCCGGGCGGTCAGGTCGCCGCTGGAGATGCGCACGGCGGCATGTTCCAGCTGCTTCAGCTTCTTTGCTACTGGATAGGCGAGGAGGAAACCGGTGGTGGCGACGATAATTATGATCGCAGATAGAGTCAGAGGAAGGGGTATGGGCGGAAAGGGGAGGCGGTCGAAGGGAGGATCAGGCCGCCTTGGAGCAGTTTTGAAGGAGCCTGTTTCCATAGATGTCTGTGGAGGAGGTTTAGGCCTGAAAAATCCCAGGATTAATAGCTGATTCCCATCTGCGAGTGGCAGGATGGTGAGTCGTCGGTCGGAGAAAAAGAACGGCTTACCTGTGGCCAACTCCTCTCTCGCCTCTTCGGGTATCATCTCATCCTCTCGATCGACCAGTTCGATGTCGAGATTGATGCGGTCTCTTAGATAGTCCACCTCTCCGGGCCAGTCTTCTGGAGACAAGGGGGCGAAGCGGTCCATAAGCAGCATGGTTATGGTGTGGTGAGGAGGGCTGATTCTCTCTTCGATGTCGCGAATATGAGTCACATACTGCAGATAACCCGCCACCAGGACGGAGATCACCAGCGCCAGCAGAATGCCTGTGGATAGGCGCAGAAAGAGTCGGGTCATGAGTCCATCACCAGTAGATACCCTTCGCCGTGAATCGATTTGATGAGCCGGGGACAGCGCGCATCGTCACCGAGTTTCCTGCGCAACCGGGCGATGCGCAGATCGATGGAGCGGTCGACGCCGTCGTAGTCGATGCCCCGGGTGGCGCGGTAGAGCCGATTGCGACTCAATACTTCGCCGGGATGCTGGGCAAGAAAAAGGAGAAGGTCGAATTCGGCGGTCGAGAGAGGGATCGACTCTTCATCGATTGCCACTGTGCGGTTGCCGGCATCGACGACCAGTGAATTGACTGCGATGCGGAGAGGGGTTTCATCTTTCTCTTGCGCGGGGCTTCCCTCTGGATACATCTCCCTGAGTCGCACCGTCCGGCGCAGGAGGGCGTTGATACGGGACAGCAGCAGGCGGGGTTTCACCGGCTTGGACAGGTAGTCGTCGGCACCTATCTCCAGGCCGACTATCTGGTCCGCGTCCTCAACCAGGGCGGTAAGCATCAGGATCGGGCCGTCGAAGTGGGGGCGCACATCCCGGCAGATCGAGCGGCCGTCTTTGCCCGGCAGCATGATGTCGAGGATGACGAGGTCGGGATTTTCCTCGAGGATTCTCTCCTCGGCTCGATCTCCCTGCATCTCGACAGACACGGTGAAGCCGTTGATTTCCAGGTATTCGCGCACCAGCTTGGAGAGTTTTGGATCGTCCTCGATCAATAGTATGTGCTTGGCATCCTGGTCTTGCATAGTCGATGGGAACCTTCCGTTAGGTGGATCAATGGCTTCTGGTATAGGAAAGATGGTTGGATATGTCCGGTTGAATAGAAGATAGAAGAAAGAGAGGCAGTTTTCTGTTGGAAAACTGTATCGGAATGTATCAGTTTGTAAATACACTCGCCGTCAGAGATGTTCTCGCTCTGCTGTTGAAGTAACGAGTGTAATCCGCTTTTTGTTCTCTGTGAGATAAGATCCTGAAGGGGCGGTATCCAATATTTGATTGTTGCCATAAGGCACACATTGTGTCATATTTCCACTATGGCTATCTATCGCTGGAATGCCGAGAAAAATCTCCTGCTCAAGGAAGCAAGAGGTGTGAGCTTCGAGCAGGTTGTCATGCATATCGAACGCGGTGACCTGCTGGATGTAATCGCCCATCCGAATTCAGAGAGATATCCCAACCAGAAGGTTTTGATCCTGAACATCGGCGATTATATCTACACCGTCCCCTACGTCGAAGAAGGGGAAGAGCGTTTCCTGAAGACTATCATTCCCAGCCGCAAGCTGACGCGGAAATACTTGAGGTGAGGTATGGAAAAACGATATCTGGACGATGAGGAAAAGGATTTGATGGAATCCATTGAGAGAGGGGAATGGGAATCGGTGCCGAATCTGCAGGAAGAGATTGGAAAGCACCGGGAATACGCGCGGAATACGCTCAAAAAGAACCGCCGGGTGAACATCCGAATTTCATCCAAAGATCTGGAAGATATTCAGACGATGGCGATTGAGGAGGGCATCCCCTATCAGACGCTTATGTCCAGCGTGCTCCACAAATACGTCTCTGGACGCCTGGTGGAGAAAAAGAATAGTTGATCTTCGAGGGACGGTGGAGTTTTCCCGATCTGTGAGAACTTCAGGGGGATAGTCAGGTCGGAAGCGATAGCGTGAACCGCGCTCCTCCCAGCGGACTTTCATCGACGTGTACCCGACCGTCGTGGAGCGCCGCGATTCGCTGGACGATGGCCAGTCCCAGGCCGACGCCGCCCAATTCGGCGGTGCGGCTCTCGTCGAGGCGGATGAACGGCTCGAAGATTTTTTCGCGCGCTTCCCGGGGAACGCCCGGACCGTCGTCGTCGACGTGGATGTGGACGGTATCACCTGCGGATTGACATGAAATCTGGATGCGCTCGCGCGCATGCCGGGCGGCATTGGTGGCCAGGTTGAGCACGGTGCGGCGGAGCAGACGGGGAACGGCGGGGATCGACAGGTCGCCACATTCGACATTAACGCTCAGATCGCTGCGGAGGTCGGAGATCACGGCCGCCACGTCGTCGACCGTAGCGCCGAGGTCGACGGTCTCAAAGGCGGGTTTTTCCTCTGTCTGGCCGTCGAGACGCACAAAGGTGAGCAGCTCTTCGACCAGGTCATTGAGTTCCTGCAGGGAGCCTTCGATGCGACCTATATGCCGGTTCTTTTCTTCGACCGTCGGCGCGTCCTGGGCGTCATCGACCATGAAGAAGAGGCGTGCCAGCGGGGTGCGGAACTCGTGGGAGACGGCGCGCAGCAGCTCTTTCTGGCGCTCGATGAAGGTCTCGATGCGGTCGGCCATGTCGTCGAAGGTGCGGGCCAGGGCGCCGATGGCGTCGTCCCGCTCCACGCGCGCCCTGCTGTTCCACTTGCCGTCGCCGAAATCGCGAGCGACGTCGGCCAGCGCGTAGATGCGGCGCTCGAAGGGGCGCAGCAGCAGGTATACGGCGGCACCGATAACCACCAGGATGAACAGCAGCACGCCGATCAGGAAATAGGCTCCCTGGAAGGGGAATTTGCCGGCCCAGGGGAACGGCTCACCGGGACGCGGAGGTTTGGTTCCCCAGGGTTGCTGACCCCGAGGACCCCGGTGAAGCCCGGGCCCCCGGGGAGAGGGAGACAGCTGATCGCGCTGGAGAGGACCCAGCACCAGGATCTCGTCATCGTCGAAGTCTACGTAGGCGATGCGCCCTTCGTCGGTGTTGATGAGGACCGGACTGCCAGCGGCTAAGCGCTCGCTAGCCTCTTCCTGCAGATCCAGCTCATCTCTAGGAATCAGATGGACGGCGAACGGGGAGTTTTCGTTGATGCGTTCCAGCATGGCGGTGCGCCGTTCGGGATCCTTGCCAGCCCGTATCAGCCGGAAGCGGATGCCTCTGGCCCAGGAGGTAACCATCTCCTCCAAGCGCTGATCGACCACCTTGCGCACTTCGCGATCGACGATGAAAAGCATGGTGAGCGCCGCGGTCAACAGCACCAGGGCGATGCCCAGATAGACGCGCAGAAACTGTCGTCTCACGCCTCTTCTCCCACCAGCAGATAGCCGACGCCGCGCACCGTTTTGATGAAGTGCGGGGCGGCCGGATCGTCTCCCAACTTTTGGCGCAGCCGGGAGACGTAGACGTCGATGCTGCGGTCCAGGCCGTCGTAGTCCAGATTGTAGATCGCCTGGTACAGATCCTGGCGGCTGACCACCTGTCCCGCCCGTTCCACCAGATACCAGAGCAGGTCGAATTCGACGGTGGTCAGATCGATCTGGTTTCCTCCGTGGATGGCTTCCCGGCGGGAGGCGTCCACGGTCAACTCACCCAGCTCGATGCGCGAGGGCTTGTTTGCCGTTTCCGGCGGCGGCTGGATGCGGCGCAGCAGGGCGCGGACTCGGGCCAGGAGCACGCGCGGCTTCACCGGTTTGGTCACGTAGTCGTCGGCGCCCAGCTCCAGGCCCAGGATCTCGTCCAGATCGTCGTCGCGGGCGGTGAGGATGAGGATCGGGTTGCGGAAACTCGGCCGCACTTCGCGGCAGACCTGGAAGCCGTCCATACCCGGAAGCATGATGTCGAGCAGGACCAGATCGGGCTGCTTGTCGAGGATCAGAGCGCACGCCTTGCGCCCATCGACTTCGTGCAGGACGCGGTACCCCTCGCTCTCCAGGCGCTCCTTGATCAGCTCGGCCAGGCCGACATCGTCCTCGACCAGGACGATCGTCTCTTGTGCAGATGTGTCGTTGGACATGGTTCAACTATCCTTTCCTGGCTCATAATATGGAGTACTGGGGCTGGGAAATCTGTAGGCGTTTTGTTGAGAAGTGTAACAATTTGTAACGAGCCCCGAATGTTCGAGATTCTCAATGTGCGGCAGCAGGGCATCCCGGAGAGGGGTGCCCTGCTGCCGCAAGCTATGGTGATTCCGCGCCGAATCTACTTCAACAGCACGCAACCGGCGCCTAGCTGCTGTTTGGGCACCGAGGCAAATTCCATCTCGATGACGGCGATCTGGGCGACTCTGTCCGGATTCTTCTTCGGCAGCCCCTGTAGCTTCAACTGCTGGCCCTTCTGCTCGAATTTGATCGCCTGGCCATTGTCGAGGAACTTGGCGCTCCTCAGCTTGGTGCGGAAACCGCCCAGGACGATCTCCTCACCCGGCCAACGACTGACCCAGAGATAGGCGGTCTTGCCCTTGCGAGTCCACTGACCCAGCGGCCCCCACTCGAAACAGCCGTCGGTGCGGTCGGTTTGGCCATAGACCGCCTCGCCGTATTTGGCCAGCCACTTGCCGACCGGGATCAGGCGCTCGGTTGCCTCGGGAGGAACTGAGCCGTCGGGGGCTGGACCGATGTTGAGCAGCAGGTTGCCACCCCCGGAGCTGACCTGGCGCACCATGTCGAGCACCTTGCGGGTTGGGTGCCACTCCTCGGCCGGGGCGTACGGCATGTAGCCCCAGGAGCCGTTGAAGGTCATGCAGGCTTCCCAGGCGCGGCCGGCGTCCTCGGCGCGGATATGTTCTTCGGGAGTGCCGAAATCCTCGGGGAGCTGCGAGCGGTTGTTGATGATGATGTCGGGCTGCAGGCGGCGGACCATGCGGTTCATCTTGCGGCTCTCCCAGGCTTCGGGGGAGGAGAGCGGCCAGGAGACGTCGTACCACATGATGTCGATCTTGCCGTAGTTGCTGTTCAGCTCGCGCACGCAGCCCTGGGTGAAGTCGAGGAAGCGGCGGCGCGCTTTTTCATCTTTGGCGCAGCGGGCTCCGTCCGGGTGGTGCCAGTCCATGAGGGAGTAGTAGAAGCCGATTTTCAGGTCGAACTCGCGGCAGGCGTCCACGTATTCGCGGACCAGGTCGCGCTTGGGGCCGTGCTGTGCCGCGTTGTAGTCGGTCATCTGCGAATCCCACAGACAGAACCCCTCGTGGTGCTTGGTGGTCATCACCATGTACTTCATGCCGGCTTTCTTGGCGAGGCGGGCCCACTCGCGGGCGGGACGGGGTTTGACCTGCCAGCTGTCGGCCAACTGCTCGTACTCTTTGAGCGGAATGCGCTCGCGATTCATCACCCACTCGTGGCGGCCCAGCTGGGAGTAGAGCCCCCAGTGGATGAACATGCCGAAACGGGCGTCGTGCCACCACTGCATGCGCTGGGCGCGGTCCTGTTCCGCCTTGGTAAGCTTTTTCTTGGCCATCTCGATCTCCTTGGTAGTCTGTGTGTGCTTTTGCCGCTGTACGATAGCGGGGAATATCAACCAGATCATAGCGAAAAGGTAGGTGTACATTCGATATCCGAAATCAAATTTACACAAAATCCGGCTACAGCAGAAGAAGCATCTGCTATAGCCAGCGCTGCACAAATCTTCTTCTGTCCGGAGATTGCGGTGCATCGGATTGTGGAGCCGGTATCAGCAATGGTCAGAGGGGATCACCTGACTGGGGCGCACGATACCGACTTGTGCTTGACCTGGGGTTCATCCGATGATAGACTAGGGAAGTTTTTCCACGATGCAGTGTGGTATACCCACCGCAGACAGGACTGATTTCTGCCAGAGAAGGGGAGGTATGGATACGGACTCGGCGCGCGGGGTTTCCCGGAGGGCGGTGCTGATAGGGATTTTGCTGGTCGGGTTCATGAGCGTAGTCAGCCCCTGGGCGGTACTGATGGTCAAGGGATCGCAGCTGACGACCAATGCCGTTCCCATCCTCGCGGTGTTCCTCTTCTTCTTTGTAACGGCTGTCTTCGCACCGTTGCTCAGGAGGCTGAGACCCTCTCTGTCTCTGGCCAGGGGAGAACTGATAACCATTTATGCCATGATGCTGACCGGTTCGGTGGTGATCACCAACGGTTTCACCGGCAGCTTCCTCTCCATCATCTCCGGCCTCTTCTACTACGCCACGCCGATCAACAACTGGGAATACACCATCATTCCCCACGTCCATCCCTGGCTGGTGCCGACCAACCTGGAGGCGGTCCGCCTGCTCTACGAGGGACTGCCCGGGGGGATGGACATCCCCTGGTCGGCCTGGATCCTGCCGCTGTGTTCGTGGAGTTTTTTCATTCTTGTCTTCTACTGGGTTATCCTGTGCCTGGGTGTCATGCTGCGCGGCCAGTGGGTGGAGCGCGAACGTCTGGTTTTTCCGCTCACCCAACTGCCCATGGCGATGCTGGCGGAGGCAGACCCGGGCGGGAAGCGGCGAGTCTTCGGCAATCCTCTGCTGTGGCTCGGGTTTCTCCTACCCCTGCTCATACACTCATGGAACTCGCTGGGGAACTACCACAGCGCGTTTCAGAAAATGGCCCTGATCGGATCGGTAGCCTTCTTGAACGGGGAAATGGCCATGTCTTTCCGTCTGAATTTCCCCGCTCTGGGTCTGGGGTATCTGATGCCGCTCAACGTCTCTTTCAGCGTCTGGTTTTTCTATCTGTTGGGGGTGATCCAGAAGTTCTTCATTCTGCGCGTGGGAGGAGATATAGGCAGTCCGGACATCTGGACACCCGGGAGCTACCCGACGGCCATGATGCACGAGCAGGCCGGGGCGCTGGTGGCGCTGGTCCTGTTCGTGCTGTGGACGGGCCGAGGACATCTACAGCGCTTCTTCGTGCAAGCCTGGCAGGGACAGGGCAGGGGAACCGAAGAGATCCTATCTCCGAGAGTAGCCGTCTGCGGCCTGCTGAGCGGGGGGATATTCATGGTGACGTGGCTGGTGCTGACCGGGCTGGATCTCTACGTGGCGCTGCTGCTGGTGATCGGTGCGCTGGTCGTATTCATCGGCCTGTCGCGCATCGTCGGTGAGGCCGGCTTCCCCGGATGCCAGACGCCGATGGTTCCCCAGGCATTCATAATGCGCGGTTTTGGTCCGGCAACTCTCGGTATGCACAACATGACCGGTTTGGGCTTTAGCACGGTATGGATTGGGGAGACGGCGACCAACATGATGAATGCCGTGGTTCACAGCCTCAAGCTGATATCTGCCGGAGGACGGCCATTTCGCCGGCTGCCGTGGGCCATTCTCCTGGCCGTGCTCACGGGACTGATCGGCTCCATCTGGATAACCATGACTCTGGCTTATTCCTATGGAGGCATCAACCTCCACAGCTGGTACTATGTCGGTGCTCCAAAATGGCCTTTCGACTATATTACATCGGTGGCCGGCAGCCCGGAAGCTTCCTTTGTGCCTCGGTTCACCTTTACCGCCCTGGGGGGAGGCGTCATGACGCTGCTGATGTTTCTCCGGCAGCGTCTCGTCTGGTGGCCTCTGAACCCGATCGCTTTTCCGGTTTCGGCGACCTTTTTGATCAACTACCACTGGTTCGGTATCTTCCTGGCCTGGGTGTTCAAAGGTGTGATCCTGAAGTATGCAGGGGTTAAGGGATACCGCTTCATGCTGCCCTTTTTCCTGGGACTGATCCTGGGAGAGTTCTTCACCGCCAGTCTCTGGGTGTTTATCGATGGGTGGTTCGGGGTGGAGGGGAATATGATTTTCAATTTCTGATCTCGGGGAAGGCCTATTTCTTCGTAAAAGTTCTGCAATATTCACTTCTCATTATTGAAGGAGATGGTGTGTATGAGGACAGGTTCGGCTGATGGCGCGGTGGTGGTAGCCACCTGGGAGTTCGGGAAGGTGTGCGTACAGGCGGCCGTGGCGGCCCTGGAGAAAGGGGGGACGGCGCTCGATGCCGTGGAGCAGGCCGCCTGGGTGGCCGAGGAGGATGGCAGCAATGCCAGCGTGGGGTACGGGGGGAATCCGAATAGCGACGGGGTGGTACAGGTGGATGCGGCGATCATGTGGGGGGCAGACCAGGGGGGGGGGAGCGTGGCGGCGCTCGAAGGGGTTCTGCATCCGGTTTCGGTGGCGCGGCGGGTAATGGAGCAATCGTCGCACGTGATGCTGGTGGGGGAAGGGGCGCGGAAGTTCGCCGTGGCGCAGGGGTTCGAACAGGTCGAGCTGCTGACTCCGGAGGCGAGGGAGCGGTGGAAGAAATGGAAGAAGGAGCAGGGGGCCACCGAGAATCACGACACCATCGGCGTGGTCGCCCTGGACGGGGATGGGAATCTGGCGGCCAGCTGCTCCACGAGCGGTGCCGGGTTCAAGCATCCCGGCCGGGTGGGAGATTCGCCGATCATAGGTTCGGGTCTGTATGTGGACGGCGAGGTGGGGGCTGCTGCGGCGACCGGCCAGGGGGAGGATATCATGCGCCACTGCGCCTGCTATGCGGTGGTGGCGCACATGGCCCGAGGGTTGGCGCCCGATGAGGCCTGTCTGGAGACGCTGCGCTACATGGCGCAGCGGGATCCCAGGGGTGCCGATATAGCGATCGGCATTGTGGCCGTCGATAAGCAGGGGAGATACGCGGGGGCGGGTATGCGCAAGGGGTTCCCGTACGCCTGTGGAACCGCCGGTGAGATACAGGTGATCCAGGGCGTCTGGGTGAAGGAGAAGTAGAGCTTGCCCGGGACGGATTACAGGAAAGAGAAGGGCCGCGTCGGCGATTGGATTGTGGCCGCTGCGCTGCTGATCGGAACCGCGCTGATTCTGGTGTGGGGACCGGGGGGGGTGACGCGCTGGGTGGTGGAGGCGTTCGATCTGGAGATGCTGGCGAGGACGGCAGGGGGCGAGCAGGAGCAGGCGATTGCCCAGAGCGCGAGTGGGGTTGTTGTGCGCACCGAGGCCGGGTGGGCACTGGCACAGGCGATCACCGAGCCGCAGGTGGCCGCCACACTGGCGCGATTCGCCTCCATGCCTTCCCGGATTCCCGGATATCCCGGCGCGGAGAAAGCCGCCCGGGAGATCCGCGCCGCTTTCGAGCGGATCGGTCTGGAGCAGGTGGCGGTGGACACCTTTCAGGTCACCGTGCCGGTGGACAAGGGGGGGGCGCTGACCGTGGCGGCGACCGGTGAGCGGATCGCGCTGCACGCACTGTGGCCCAACCAGGTGCGCAGTTCGACCACGCCGCCCGGGGGGATTTCCGGCCAGCTGATCGACGGGGGCGAGGGGGCGTTCGCCGATTTCAATGGCCAGGTGGTGGATGGGTCCATCGTCCTGATGGGTTTTGGCTGCGGGCTGTCCTATCTGAATGCGCGGATGCTGGGAGCCCGGGCGATTCTGTTCTACGACGACGGACAGGTGAGCAGGGAGCAGGCACTGGATAAGTTCATCAAGGTGCCTGCGGATGTCCCTCGTTTCTGGATTGCCCGGGAGGATGCGGAGAGGTTGTTACAGGAGGTGGGCGCCGGCGAGATTCAGGTGACCCTACAGAGCCGGATGGATTGGGAGAGTGTGCCGGCGCACAACATCCTGGGATACCTGCCCGGTCTGGATGAAGATCTGCCCGGCGATCCGGAGCGGAACTGGCAGGACGACACGCTCGTGCTGTCGGCGTACTACGACGGTATCTCGGTGGTGCCGGCGCTGGCGCCGGGGGCCGAGAACGCCTGCAGCATCACAGCCCTGCTGCAATTGGCCGAGTATCTGGCGGAAAACAGACCGCACTATCCGGTGCTCTTTCTGGCTACCGGAGCTCACTTTGAAGGGCTCTCGGGAATCAACGACTTCCTGTACCGGCACGCCCGCAGGAGCGACTACTTCCGCGAGCGCATGGAGGAACCGATCGACTTTCGGCTGTTCATCGGGCTGGATCTGTCCAGCCAGAATGACCAGGTGGCGGCTTTTGCCCAGGGGACGTTTTACACCGGATGGGAGACCAATACCTATCTGAAGAATTTGCTGACCCCGTACGCCCGGCGCTTTGCAGGCTATGTCGAGGAGATCTTTCCCGGTGACCGGGGCACCGACCGGTATCTGGATGCGGTCGCCCCTTCCAAGCAGACCTGGAAAGATTTCATGCCGGTCGGCCTGGGACTGGACAGCGAGGCGCCTATCTTCGTGGGGCTGAGCGGATTGTCCCTGGTCACGCCGCACGATCTGCGGCATCGGGTGGACACGCCCCTCGACCGCCTGGAACAGGTGGATACACAGGCCCTGACCCGTCAGATTCGGACCATCGGGGGGATCCTCACCCGGGCCACGCGCGACCCGGAACTTTTCGGCGAATCGGCGCTGGAACTCAAGGACCAGGGTCACAGCCTGTCGGGCAATATCTACTGGTTCGATCGCGAGGTGAATTTCGCCGTGCCCCAGGCTCCCATTGCCGGAGCGGTGGTCACCTACCAGCAGACGGGAGCAAACAGCATCGCCGGGGTGCGCACCCTGATGGTGACCCGGACGGACAGCGCCGGTCGATTCCGCTACGATATTCTGCGCAATACGCGCGCCAATAAGGTGCTGGCGTACAAGCTCGACGAGTTCGGGGAGATCGCCTGGGCTCCGGATCTGGGGGGGGAGGGGAATGCCATCTTTCCGATCACCCAGAATTACGTCTGGTGGGAAGACGAAATGGTGGAGGTGCTCTTCCCGTGTCGCAGCCTCACTCTGCTACAGACCGTGGATGCGCGCCAGCTGGTGGCTCTGGACAAGCCCACCATATTGGGGGAGAACGACGCGCCTCCCCAGTGGTACGGCGAGGATTACATCGCCAATCAGAGCCAGATACAGGGCAAGGTCACCCTGGCCACGGTAGTGTACGCCAGATCGGGCACGCGCATCAAGATCCTGATGAGCACCGGTCTGGTCGGCATCAAGTATCTGTTGACCGACGCGCCCAAGCATTTTCTGGAACAGCCGATTGCGGCTGCCCAGGCCACGCCCGAACTCCTCGAAGAAGCCAAAGGGCGGGGGCTTTTAGTCGATCGCGGATTTATCTCCTACCCACTGTTCCGCAGCACCGCGGATATGTGGATAATCGACGATGTGCGCATGAAGATCCTGGAGCGCTACGGGGTGCGCAACGACCGGATGATCCGGCTCCACGAGCAGACCCGGGCAGCTCTGATGGAGTCCAGGAAAGCGCTGGATGAGTTGCAGTACGACCGCTCGATTGCCGCCCTGCGCAAGGCGGCCGGCTTCGAGAGCAGAGCCTATCCGGACGTCAAGGCCACGGCCAGCGACACGGTCAACGGCATCGTCTTCTACTTCGTTCTGCTGATTCCATTCTCCTTCTTCATGGAACGGCTGCTCTTCGGTTTCGCCGATATCAGGCGCCAGCTGGCCGCTTTTGTGGGCCTCTTCATCCTGATTTTCTCGATACTGCATCTGGTGCATCCAGCTTTCAAGCTGAGCAGTTCCCCTTACATCATTCTCCTCGCTTTCGTCATCCTGGCCATGGGCATCGCAGTCATCGGACTGATCCTGACCAAGTTCAAGGAGGAGATGCGCAAGATGAAGCGCCAGGCCGAGGGGATTTTCGAGGTGGATGTGGGGCGTCTGGGGGCTACCATGGCCGCCGTGCTGCTGGGGATATCCAATCTGCGCAAGCGCAAGGTCCGCACCGGGCTCACGGCCGTCACCCTGATTCTGGTATCCTTCACGACGCTTTCCTTCACTTCCATCAGCAGCACCATCCAGTTCTACCGCCTGCCGCGCGGCGATGAGGTCGCGTACGAAGGGGCGCTGGTGCGCGAGCGGAACTGGAAGGGGCTGCAGCAGGTGGCCCTGGATTACGTGCGCAGCAATTTCGGCGAGAAAGCCGCGGTCGTGCCCCGCGCCTGGTATCTGCTGCCCGAGGCCAAAGGCCGCGCCCACATCCGCTTTTCGGTGGCGCGCTCCAGAGCGTCCAGCTCGGCGTACGGGATCGTCGGGTTGAGTTCGGAAGAGCCGCGCATAATGGGTATCGACCGACTTCTGCTGGAAGGGGGGCGCTGGTTTCGGCCGGGGGAGCGTCAGGTCTGCATCCTGCCCGACGATCTGGCCGCTCTGGTGTCGATCGGGCGCGAAGATGTGGGGCAGGTCCAAATACGCATCCTGGGCAAGGAATACACGGTTATCGGGCTGATCGACGCCGAAGCCTTCAACCGGATGCAGGATCTGGACCAGGAGAAACTCACCCCGGTCGACATGGTGACCGAGTCGAGTGCCATGATCGCTACCCAGCAGAACCCAGAGGTGGCGCCCACTGCGCCCATTCGCTCGTTCATCCATCTGGAGGCGAGCAACATCATGCTTCTGCCGTACGCCGAGGTGATGGAGATGGGCGGTAGTTTGCGCAGCATCGCCATTGCCGAGTTCGGCGGGAATTTGCCCAGGACGATCGAGTCGTTTGTGACCCGGGTGGCGCTACCCACGTTCGTGGGGCACGAAGGCAAGGTGACGGTGTACAGCTCCCTGGGCACTGCCAGTTTTTCCGGTCTGGGCAATCTGATCATCCCCCTGCTGATCGCCGCACTGATCATTCTCAATACCATGATGGGATCGGTGTACGAGCGCGTGCGGGAGATCGGTATTTATTCATCTCTGGGGCTGACGCCTCTGCACGTGTCCGCCCTGTTCCTGGCCGAGGCGAGCGTGTTTGCCACCATCGGTGCGGTGATGGGGTACCTGCTGGGACAGACGCTGGCGATCGGTCTGGCTTCCTTCGATATGCTCCAGGGGATCACGCTGAACTTCTCCTCGCTGTCGGCGATCTCCTCAACCCTCATCGTCATGGTCACGGTGTTCCTCTCCACTGCTTACCCGGCCAAGAAGGCGGCGGACATGACCGTGCCGGATGTGAATCGCAAGTGGGCCTTCACCGAGCCGGAGGGAGACGATTGGGCCTTCGATTTTCCATTCACCGTGGCCGGGGCGGAGGTGCTGGCTCTGTACGCGTATTTGACCCAGGTTTTCGCCTCTTACGGCGAGGGATCGATAGGGGAATTTCTCACCGAAGATGTGGCATTCACAGTCGTCGCCGAAGAAGAGGAGGAACCCGGTTTCCGGATTGCGATGCAGGCCTGGCTGGCGCCCTACGACCTGGGGATCGCCCAGCAGGTGAGCATGGAGGCGATTCCGACCGGGGAACATCGCATCTACCGGATCGAGATGCATATCCGCCGCCTCAGCGGCGACGTGGCTTCGTGGAAGCGGATAAATCGGGGGTTTCTCAATGTGCTGCGCAAGCGCTTCCTGGTCTGGCGGACGATTCCACCGGAGATCAGGAGGCAGTACGCGGCGACCGGGGAGGAGATGCTAGCGGCACAGCGGGCTTTGAGTTGATGGTGCAGATGTCGTCGGCCGGTTCTGGAATATACGCAATCCCTTTGAAAAAGGGTGGAGATGTCTTCGAAAAAGGACACTGAAGAACAGTATCAGATCGTCCCCGAGGGGACGCCGTACGAGTCCGGGTTTAATATCAAGACGGTGTGGGCCTCGCTGTTTGTGGGGTTCATCATGCTGCCGGGGGCGATCTATCTGGGACTGGTGACCGGGCAGAGCATGGCCGGGGCTTCGGAGTGGGTGACGATCATTCTCTTCCTGGAGATTCTCAAGCGGGCCTTCATCAAGCTGAAGACCCAGGAGATCATCATCCTCTACTGGGTGGCGGGGGGGCTGATCTCGATTGGCGTGAAGCTGGGGACCGGAGCAGTGCTCTTCGGTGGTCCGTTCGCCGGGCCGATATGGGACCAGTACTTCATACAGTCGCCCGAGGCACAGGGGCTGGCCCAGTATGTGCCGGACTGGCTGGTGCCGCCGCCCGGATCCGAGCCGCTGGTCGAGCGATCGTTTTTGCATGCGGCCTGGATCAAGCCGATTCTGGTGCTGGTTGCGGTGATGATCCTGATCAAGGTCAACAGCCTGTCTCTGGGATACGTCATGTTCCGTTTGACCAGCGACCTGGAAAAGCTGCCTTTCCCGATGGCGCCGGTGCAGGCGGGGGGAGCCACGGCTCTGGCCGAGACGTCGGGCAAGCAGGAGGGTTGGCGCTGGCGGGTGTTCAGCATCGGCGCGTTTATCGGGTTGCTCTGGGGAACGGTATATGTGGTGGTGCCCACCCTCTCCGGAGTCTTTCTGACGCAGACTATCCAGATTCTGGAGATTCCGTTCATCGACCTGACCGACAAAATCAAGTCGGTCGTGCCGGCGGCCATGCTGGGGATCGGCACGGATCTGAATCACCTGCTCATCGGCTTCGTGCTGCCGTTCTGGGTGGTGGTGGGCACCTTCATCGCCGCGTTCTTCTCGAACTTCGTGGCCAATCCGATTCTCTATCACTACGGCATCCTGCACACCTGGTCGCCGGGGATGTCCACCATTCCCACCAAGATCGCCAACGATCTGGACTTCTGGCTCAGCTTCGGGATCGGCACCTCGCTGGTGGTGGCGGGGGCCGGCCTCGTCCTCACTTTCCGTTCGATCCTAAAATCTCGCAGAGAGCGAGGGAGCAGGCGGAGCGCGCTTCCGGATCCTCCCGAGGGACGGGGAGATATGCGCATTGTCCCGGCTCTGGGCATCTGGGCGGTCAGCACGGTTCTATTCGTGGTTCTCGTCTATTATCTGGTGCCGGATTTTCCCTGGTGGATCACCGCGCTCTTCGGTTTTCTGTGGACGCCGATCAGTTCGTATATCGGGGCGCGCATGATCGGCCTCACCGGCAGTCCTTACGGAGCCTCCATCCCCTATCTGAAAGAGGCTTCCTTCTATCTCTCCGGGTATCAGGGTGCGGCGGTCTGGTTTGCGCCGCTGCCGATATTCGACCACGGCGGCATGGTGCCGCAGTTCAGGCAGCTGGAGCTGACGCGGACTACGTTCGGCAGTATAGTGAAGCTGTCGGCGCTGACCCTGGTGGTGATGGTGGTGTGTAGCTTCATCTACTGGTCGGCCATATGGAAGCTGGCGCCCATTCCTTCGGCAGCCTACCCTTTTGTCCAGAAGATGTGGCCGATGCACGCCACCTTCCAGGCGATGTGGGTCAAGTCGACGCTGCCCGGGGGCGGTTCGCTGATCAAGGAGATCATCAAGTGGCCCTACATCTTCACGGGGTTGGGGTTCGGCTCGGCGTTCTACCTGCTGCTGGCGGTGACGCGCGCGCCGACGATTCTGTTCTATGGATTCATCGGGGGGCTGGGCACCTTTCCCCACTTCGCCTTTCCTCAATTCGCCGGCGCGCTGCTGGGCCGGTACTACTTTCGCAAGCGATTCGGCGAAACCCGCTGGCGGGCGTACGCGCCCATTCTGCTGGCCGGGTATTCCTGCGGCATGGGATTGATCGGCATGACCGCGGTCGGGGTAGTGTTGATTTCCAAGGCGGTCTCGCAGATCGTGTATTGAAAGAGGATTATGACGGTATCTCCAGAGGATGACATCGCCCGGCGTCGGGCATCGGGACTGACCGCGCGCGCCCTGGGGCTGGGGATGTTTCTGGTGGTGTTGGTGAATTTGGCGGCCCCCTTCTCGCTGTATGTGGTGCGTTCGAGCCTGCTGGCGTCGGACTATATGCCGATCGGGGCGCTGTTTCCGTTCTTCCTGGTGGTGGTGCTGCTGAACCCGCTGCTGAAGACGATCTCGCCGGGGTGGGCTCTGCACCCGGGGGAGCTGGTGATCGTGTTCATGATGGGGCTGGTGGGCGCCTCACTGGCGACGTATGGATTGACGGGTTACCTGGTGGCGGTGATCGCCTCGCCCTATTTCTTTGCCACTCCGGAGAACCAGTGGTCGCAGTATCTGCACGATCACATTCCGGATTGGGTCGTGCCGAGCGGACAGGGACAGGCGATGCAGTGGTTTTTCGATGGTCTGCCTTCCGGAGAGTCGATACCGTGGTCGGTGTGGGTTGTACCTCTGTTCTGGTGGCTGAGCCTGATGGCGGTGGTGGTATTCGTGGCGTTTTGCATCATCGTCATCCTGCGCAAGCAGTGGGTGGAGCACGAGAAGCTGCTGTTTCCGCTGGTGGAACTGCCGTTGATAATGGTGGAGGATGCGGAGAAACCGCAGCGTCAGCCGCGGTTCACCAGGGATCGGCTGTTCTGGACCGGCTTTCTGATCCCTCTCTTCGTGATCCTGTGGAACTCTCTCCACTACTTCTCCCCCTTTGTACCGCAGATTCCCATCGGGGGGACGGGGGTCGATCAAATAAGCAATATCCAAATCGCCCGCGATTTTCCCTCCATCCTGGTGGCCATCTATCCGCCGATTATCGGTTTCAGCTATCTGATGAATCTGGAAATTCTGTTCAGTTTCTGGTTCTTCCACTTGCTGGCGCTGATCCAGGTGGGGATCTACGCGCGGACGGGATTCAGCCTGGGGCCGTCGGAGTCCTACAGCTCGGAGTACGACGCGTCGATGGGCTGGCAGAGTATGGGCGCCTTTGTCGCCATGGTGCTGTGGGGGCTGTGGATGGCGCGCCCCCATCTGCGGGCGGTTTGGCGCAAGGCGTGGAGGGGGAATGCCGATCCGCTGGACGACTCGGAGGAACTGCTGTCGTATCGTCGGGCGGTGCTGGGTCTGGTGCTGGGTATGGTCTATATCGCGGCGTGGCTGCACGCGGCGGGGATGGCCTGGAAGGTGGTGGCGGTGTTCCTGCCGACGGCGTTCATCATCTACCTGGGAACGTCGCGGATCGTGGCGGAGGCGGGTCTGGCGTTCGCGCGGGGACCGATGCTGGCGCAGACGTTTACGGCGTTCGTGTTTGGATCGTCGGGGATATCGGCGCAGAGCATGACCGGTCTGGCGCTGTCGCACGGGGGGTTCTGCGAGATCAAGAATTCGTTTATGCCGGCGCTTGCGCACGGCGCCAAGCTGAGTGATGCGCTGCGAGCCCACCGTCGGTCGGTGGGATGGGCGGTGGGGCTGGCGGTGGTGGTGGCGGTGATGGTGGCGGTGCCGTGGACGATCTATCTGGGATATCGGCACGGGGCGTATAACTTCGAGACCTGGATTTTTACGCATGGGGGCAAGCTGCCGTTCGAAAACGTCGTGCAGAAGATGCGCAATCCGTTCGAGGTGGACTGGGGTCGTCTGGGCTTTCTGGGAATCGGTGGAGCCATCTACAGCGCGTTCAATGTGCTGCGCGCCCGCTTTGTCTGGTGGCCGCTGCACCCGATCGGGCTGACGCTGGCTTCCTCCTGGCCGATCAAGATGTCGGCATTTTCGCTCTTTTTGGGGTGGCTGTGCAAGTGGATCATCGTGCGGCTGGGGGGAATCCAGCTGTATCGACGGGCACGGCCCTTCTTTCTCGGGTTGATTCTGGGATATTTCACGGGGGTGGCGGTTTCGAATGGGATCGATTTCCTCTGGTTCCAGGGGCAGGGACACTGGTTGTACGGGTTGTATTGAGAGGAGGGTGGGATGTCCATTTGCGAACGAGGAAATTTGATCGATGACGATATCGTACGAGTCCCTAAGTCATGCCACCGGTCCGTTACCTTCACAGCGAATGACCCTGGCGACGGGTGGGGATTGCTGGCTGGTGAATCGGCGCCAGTCCGCAGCCGAAATCGACGCGGCTGCCGCAGAGTTGGTCGATTATATCGGTCGATGCACCGGAGCCCGTATCGAGATGGGATCGGGCGACAACCGGAGGGGCTCGCCCGGGTCTCCCGTTATTCACCTCGGCCGCGATGCCTGGGTGGAGCAGCTGATCCCGGACCTGGCCGATCTCGACGATGATGGTTTTGCCATCGAGACCATCGATGCCTGGAATCTCGTCATTGCCGGCCCTTCATCTCGGGCTACGGGATACGGCGTGCTCGAGTTTATCGAGACCGTTCTCGGGGTGCGCTGGTTGTTCCCCGGGCCTCTGGGTGAGTATATCCCGCAGCTGGCTCCATTGCCGTTGCCCGAGATCCACATCCGTCGGGAGCCGGCTTTCGCATCTCGCACCCAACCGGGGCTCTCCTCTCCGGCACAGATGCAATGGGGCTGTCGCCAGCGCCTTCACGAGCGCCTCTGTGGGGCCACCCACTCGCTACATTCCATCTTCGCGCCCGAAAAATACGCGCTGTCCCATCCGGAGTTTTTCCCCGTGGTCAACGGTAAGCGCTATCTCGACCCTGGGGGGTGGGATTGGCATCCCTGCTTCTGCGCCGAGGGATTGGCAGAGGAAGCGGCTCGTCTGGCCGTGGAGTACTTTCGCGACCATCCACAGGAGCGCTGTTTCAGCATCGCCATCTCCGACGGCGCCGTGCACTGCGAGTGCGCCCGCTGTGCGGATGCTGAAAAAGGGCGCCGGAACTGGCTGGGGATGCGGCACGTATCGGAGCAGTATTTCCGCTGGGCAAACCGCGTGGCGGAACTGGTGGCTGCCGAGTTCCCGGACCGCTATCTGGGCAGTCTGGGCTACGCCAATCTCTTCGATCCGCCATCCGAGGTCGAGCTGCACCCCAATCTCGTCGTCTTTCATACCTACGATCGGCACAAGTGGGTCCATCCGGCACTGGAGCGGGATGGCCACCAGCTGACGGAAGATTGGCGCGCGGTCTGCAACCATTTGGCGTGGTACGACTACACTTTTGGCGCTTCCTTTTATATTCCCCGCATCTATTTCCAGCGCATGGCGACCAACTATCGCTACGCCAAAGAGATCGGCGTCGAGGGCATCACCGCCGAAACCTGCCACAACTGGGCCGAAGCACCCAAGTATTACCTGCTGGCCAGACTGCAGTGGGACCCGGATATCGATGCGGATGCCGTTCTGGCGGAGTGGTACGCGCTGGCCGTCGGCGAGCGAGCCGCGCCCTATCTCGCCCGGTACTATGACTATTGGGAGAGCATATGGGCCGACCGCATGCTGAGTTCCCGGGCTTTTAGTCTGCGAGCACAGCAGTGGCTGCCCATCCAGGACGACTCCTATATGGATATCCTGCGACCGGAGGATTTCAGCGAGAGCAGAGAGCTGCTGCAGCAGACGGTGAACGAAGCGGGAAGCGACATCGAGAGGGAACGCGCCCGGTTGCTGCTGCGCGGCTTCTCCTTCTACGAAGCGGTGGCGGCGTGCCGCTTGCCCGACTGGCAGGCAGGCCGCAGCAGCGTCACCGGTGCGGCTGATGCCATCGCCTCGATCGAGCAGGCCGTGGTCGCGACAGCGGGGGCCGCGAGCAGCTATGCCATCGATGAATCTCTTGCCGAGGACGAGGTGCTTCAGCGTATCACCGTTCCCTTCTGGAACGGTGTCGATCGCCGTTTCTGGGGGATCTATCCGCTGTGGCGCGTGTTCGAGTGGGTTGCGGCGAACACCGAGGTGCGTGGCGCGGTAGAACGGCTGGCCGACTCTGCCGGAGATCTCGGGCGCTGTGCGCACTCGCTGCTGCAGATGGTCGATGGTGAATTACATTCCCTCGTCGATCTCTCCATGAGAGATGAAGTGGAAATCAGGACGGTCGGCGACGCCACGCGACGCGCGAAAGAACCGGGCGAGGATATGGACTCCCGCAGATGGCAATTGACGGTGGGGAACGACGTCGAGCCGTTCTGGAATCCACCGCACGGCGGAAGATCGGGCCGGATGCGGTGCGACGCGACAGGGGGGCGCAGCGGCCGGGGCGCGATTTTCTGCGAGGGTACTGGCTATGGCACCGTGCGCCGCAGGCTGGCGCCGATCGAAGCTCTCGTGACCGCGCTCTGTTTCGTCCGGATGTCGGCACCTACCAGCGCACAGGTGGAGCTCAGACTCTGGCAGATCTGCTGGACGGGGCACAACCCGAGTCCCTACCGGACGACGGTCTGTCCTCAAGCGGGGGAGTATATGCCCGTGGCCGTCACCGCGGATCTGAAGTCCTTTGCCGGCCGTCGTCTCGATTATCTGCTGCTGGAGATCGTCGTACAGGGGCTCGAAGCGGGGGAAATATTGGAGATTTCCGATGTGGCCATCTGGCTTGGGGCTAAAGCTACACCGTCCGGGTGGGAATCTCCACGTGCTGTGCCGCCCGCAGCATGGTGCGATCGGTCGTGAACAGTGGGAACTGTCGATGGGTCAGGCAGGTACTGAGATGAACGGCATCCATCGTCCGCACGCGGGCCTTGCCCTGGCAGCGCCGGATCAGGTCGGCTGCAGCGACCAGTTCATCCCGCGTGCAGGGAAGCAGGCTCCAGTACCCCTCGTCGACGTGCTTTGAGAACTCGCGTAGCACCCGGGCCTGCTGGTCCGCAGTGATGTCGTTCTCGGCCCGCTTGCGGCTGGCGACTGCAGCGAATTCGGTGATGAGGATCTCCGAACACGCGAGACCATCAGCCGCCGACACTGCCTCCTGAACGGCATCGCTCTCCGGCTCCGGGAAATAGAGCTTGGCTACCATGCAGGTATCGACGTACATGGTCAACGCTCGTCGCGGTCCCGGCGGACAAGCTCTTCGGACGATGTCGAAGACCCCTTCCTCTTGCGCAGCGAGCTGCGGAATTCGGACAGATCTGGAAAGGGTTTGGGGGCAGGCTCGAGATAGGGGACGAGCTTGGCAACCGGCCTCTCGCGGTTGCGGATGATGATTTCGTGCCCCTGCTCAGCCAACTTGAGGAGCTTCGACAGGTTGAGGCGTGCGTCGCGAATGGTGGCGGACAGCATGGAGGGTCCCTCCTGGGATCGGGGTAATCTAGAAGATATGACTACATGTTGCACATTGCAACCGGAGATGGACCTGTTCAGAGGAGGAGGAGCATGACAGAAGAGATGGCGTACCCAACGGCTGGCGAGGGGTTTCGCGATATCTGCTGGGGCACGAGGCACAGCGGGATCCCCTGGAAGTGGAGCGATGATGGCTTCGGGCAGATGTGCTTTGTGCGCGAAGACGAGGAGTTCGAGGTCTGCGGGATTCGGGCGAGTGCGCTGACTTACACCTTTCGCAACTCCATTTTCTACGGTGTGCGTATAGATTTCGAGGGGGGCGAGCAGAACGACGGTGCCGAGCGGGCGCTCCTGGAGTTGTATGCCCCGATCGACATTGTCAGGGATCGCGGCAAGGGAGAGAGGTCCTGGCAAACAGCACAGACCTCGGTGTGGCTCACCAGGGCAACGGCGGAGAGGGCGGGCACCCTCTTTCTGTGGGGCCGTCACCGGATGTTCGCCGACGATGCGGACCGCCCGATCTACCACGCTTTGCCGCCGGCGCTGAACAGCTGGCCCGCAGGGTATCAGCCTCGCACCTATGTCTGCTATCGCGCCTCCGGCCCGATTACAATCGACGGCAAACTGGACGAGAAGGCGTGGCGGGATGTCAGCTGGAGCCAGCTGTTCGAGGATCACCAGGCGCCCTACGCGCCGGAACCGTGGAAGACGACGCGGTTCAAGATGCTCTACGACGACGAGTATCTCTACTTCGGTGCCCAACTGCAGGAGGAGAATGTCTGGGGCACGCTGGTCGAGCGGGACTGCGTCATCTACTACGACAACGACTTCGAGATCTTCCTCAATCCCACGGCGGATGGCGTTGGCTACTACGAGTTCGAGATCAATGCCCTCAACACGGCGTGGGATATGTTCCACGAGACCGACTACCATCGCGCCTCGGCGCTGCACACCCTCTACGACGTAGCCGGGCTGCGGCACGCGATCGACGTGCAGGGGACCCTCAACTACCACCACGACGAGGATATCGGCTGGAGTGTGGAGGTGCGCTGGCCGCTGGCCTCGCTGCGGGAATGGAATGAGCGGGTCAAACTGCCGATTGAGCGCGGGGATGTGTGGCGCCTGAATTTCAGCCGCGTCCAGTACATGCACATCTACGACCGGCTGGTGCCCGCCATGGTGCCGAAGAGTCCCTGTGAAGACTGGATCTGGCAGTCTACGGGCACGGGCGATTTGCACAATCCGGAGATGTGGGGCAAGGTTTTGTTTTCGGATCTGACGGCGGGTACCGTTCGCGACCGGGAGTTGGAGAGGGGCTTCCCCCTGCTGGCGGCGCCTTCCGTGAAAGTCGATCGGGAACAGGAAATGGTTCTGCTGCCGGCGTGTTCCTTTGTGATGGGACCGGATCCGACCGACGCGGTGCGCAGTCCGGGGCACCGGGTAGAGGTGGAGGCATTCTGGATGGATCGCTATCCGGTGACAGTGGCTCAGTACACTGCTTTCCTCAACTCTGGAGGCCAGGACGAGCAGTATTCCACCTGGATGCGCATTCCCGAGCACTGTGGCATCGTGCGGATGGCTCCGGGACGCTACGAGTGCATTCCGGGCCGCGAGGATTATCCGGTGGTCTACGTGAGCTATGAAGGGGCGCTGGCATACGCCGAGAGCTGTGGGAAGTCACTGCCGACGGAAGCCGAGTGGGAGCGGGCCGCCCGTGGAGAAGAAGAGCGGATCTACGCCTGGGGGAACGAGCCGATCGATCCGACGTATGCCAACTACGATTTCCACTACGGTGGAACGACGGTAGTTGGCTCCTTCCCCAGGGGGGCGACGCCCGAAGGGATCTTCGATATGACGGGCAATGTCAAGGAGTACACCACATCCCTGTTCGAGTCGTATCCCGGCGGTGAGCCGATGATCTACCTGGGGATGCGCGAGCCCTTTATTCGCGAGAATGTCACCAGGCTCCAGGTGGTGCGCGGCGGCGCCTGGACCAAGCAGGAGGGGTGTATGGCGGCGGCCTATCGGGATGCCCACGGTAGTATGAATCTGGGATTTCGCTGCGTCCGCTATGCCTGAACGTTTTGATTCGTTCGCGCGCCGTTGAAGGGATTTTCCACCCTCACGTCGTGATACGCCTGTCCAGCATTTAGATCCTCGGACAGGATCTTTGTGCAGCCGGCACGCTCTGCGGCAGATATGATCAAGGAATCCCAATAGGAAATCTGTGATTCCGTGTGTATGAAGACCGCTCGTCTGACCAGTTTCAGGTCTATCTCGACCACAGATAGAATGCTGAGCAAATCGATCACTTGTTCGGCCTGTTTGGCAGAGAGGGGCTTTTGAATGCGTCGAGTAACAACCACAAAGAACTCGCCCAGGACCTGAGCGGAAATCACCGTATTTTCTCGTTCGATTCCCTGGGTGAGCAGTGTCTGTGCCTTCGCCTGTTTTTCTGGTTCACTGCTGTCGTAGGCATAGACCAGAATATTGGTATCCAGGAAGAGTTTATCGCTCATAGAGATCATCCCGCGTCCAGGTGCGTGTTCCCATACTCCGGCTCAATCCCTGGAATGATTTCTGGAGCTTTTTGATTGCCTGTTTCTTCTCCGCCGCATCACTGTCGGCAACCGATTGCAGGAATTCCCGAACCATGGCCGTGAGCGTAGTTTCCTTGTCCACGGCGATCTTGCGGACCTTTTTGATCATTTCTTTGTTGACGTTGAGCGTAATATTGGGCATGCTGTCGTCTCCTGAAAACCATATTAAGTTTTACCCTTAAAATGGCTCATAAGATTGACAATGTCAAGTTCTCATATTTCAAGGAATACTGTGTGATATCCCATGATGAAGAGGATGTTGGGCTTTTCGTTCATTGCGATTTTCCTAACCGATAGTAAATGCTGAATTTAAGTGCAAGTGCGAAATAGCCAAAAAAACGCATTATCTAAGGATTATCTGATCTTCGTTTGAAAAAGCCACAGAGGGCAATATAGGAATCCCAAGAGGGGGAGTGCAAGTTTCGATGAAGAAAAGACTTAGGACCATCTTGGGCACCGAAGCCGCGGTCCACTTTTCGCCCATCTCAACCGCTGTCTTCCAGGTCGCAATTGATTTTGTGCGTAGAATCATCTCTTCCGCTCCGTAAATCGAAGATCGACATCTCGCCACTGCTTTCCATGCTGCGAGATCGATCGATGCTGAGAAGCCGGTTGATTTAAATGAGTTAGCGGATACAGTGAAGGGCGTGTTGGAGGAGAAGATCTCTTGATACTCCCAATGCAATGACGTAATTTTCTCTGTACATATCTGACAATGGCAAACAGGATCGAAAGACCGGGACACCAAGGCGCGGATCCTCATCTGACCGACTGAGAGGTGGGAACACCGGGGTCTGAGAGGAAACGCCGATCATTTCGAGATAGCCGCACTGCCGAAGAGTGAACCTGGTAGTGCGGTTTTTTTGCTGAAGAGGGATTGACATGGCCAAAAAGAAAAGCAGTCAGAATCGCAAAGAGCAAAAATCGGAGCCCCGGGAACGCCCACAGGATATTTCACCCTCCGAAGAAGATACAGCGTCCGCCCAGGGCGAAGAGACCGACGCTCCCATCCGTGACTCGATTTCTTTTCCCATCGTCGGTATGGGCGCGTCAGCTGGAGGTCTGGAAGCCTTTGAAATCTTCTTCCGCCACATGCCTTCCGATAGCGGCATGGCCTTTGTGCTGGTGGCTCATCTGGATCCCACCCATGTCAGCATTTTGCCGGAACTCATACAGAAACACACGAAAATGTCCGTCCTCGCCGTGGAGGATGGTGTGCAGGTCCGACCCAATACGGTGCATGTCATTCCTCCCCAAAAGGAGCTGAACATTCTGAATGGCGTTCTCTATCTCCTGGATCAGCCCCAACCCCGCGGCGCCAATCTGCCGATCGATACCTTTTTCCGTTCCCTGGCACAGGATCAGGGAAACAACGCCATCTGCATCATTCTGTCCGGCACCGGAAGTGACGGCACCCTCGGGCTGAAAGCGATTAAAGGGGAACTGGGGATGGCGATGGTGCAGGAAGAAGAGACGGCCAAGTACGACGGGATGCCCAGAAACGCCATTGCGACCCGTCTTGCCGACTACATCCTGCCGGTGGACAAGATGCCGGAGGAGCTCATCAAGTATGTAGATCACAAGGCGAGTAATGTCATAGCTGAAATTCCCGTTGTCGAAAAGGAACTCACGAATGTCTTGCCCAAAATCTTCCTTCTCCTGCGCACCCAGACCGGCCACGACTTTTCCCAGTACAAGAGGAACACGATCTACCGCCGCGTTGAACGGCGGATGCACGTCCATCAGATCGATGACATCTCGCACTATGCGCGGTACCTGCGGGAGAGTAAAGGGGAGGTGGAAATCCTCTTCAAGGAGCTGTTGATCGGGGTGACCAACTTCTTCAGAGACCCTCAGGCGTTCGAGATGCTCAAGGATCTAATATTGTCGTTATTCGAGGATAAGCCGGACGAGTATACTTTCCGCGTGTGGGTGCCCGGTTGCAGCACCGGCGAAGAGGCCTTTTCGATCGCCATGCTCCTCCAGGAATGTATGGAAGAGCGTCAGCGCCATTTCAGCATCCAGATATTTGCCACAGACCTCGATGAGGAGACGATTGCGATGGCCCGCCTGGGCCGTTTTCCCACCAGTATTGCCGCCGATGTGACTCCCGAGCGTTTGCAGCGTTTTTTTACCTCGGTAGAGGAGGCGTACGAGGTGAAAAAATCGATCCGGGATATGCTGGTTTTTGCCCCTCAGGACTTGATCAAGGATCCGCCGTTCACCAAGCTGGATCTGCTCTGTTGCCGCAATCTGCTGATTTACCTCAATCCCGAGCTACAGCAGAAGATTCTGCCTATCTTCCACTACAGCCTGAAGCCGGACGCAATCCTCTTTCTCGGCTCTTCGGAGAGCGTGGGATCGACTACCGATCTTTTCAGACTGGTTGACAAAAAATGGAAGATATACGTGCGCCAACCCTCGTCCTCCGTCGCTCATCCGATATTGAGTTTCCCCACTCCGCCGGATTCCGAGCAGGAGGATCAACCGGAGATTTCGGAGACGCTCAGAAGAGCCGAAGAGCTCAGCGCTTTTCAGATGGTCGAGACGATTCTGCAGCAGACCCAGGCTCCCCCCTGTGCGATCATCGACGCAGCGTCCAATCTCGTGTACACCCATGGTCGCACCGGCAGATATCTGGAACCGGTCGTGGGGAGAGTCAGCGTCAATATTCTGGACATGGCGCGACCGGGGCTGAAAGCCGAACTGGCGGCGGCCATTCGCCAGGCGGCCACGCATCGGCAGGAGGTGATCCACAAGGGGCTGCGCGTAGAGGAGAATGGGGGACACCTGTTCCTGGACTTGACGGTCAAGCCGATTCTGGAGCAGAGCAGCCTGCACGGCTTTTTGATGGTCGTGTTCGAGGAGACCGCGATTCCTACCCGAGAGGAACCGGGTGAACCCGAGCTGGTTGAGGGGGAACAGAAAAGTTCGGACGTCGACCGGCTTGAGCGGGAATTGCAGTATACCAGAGAGAACCTGCAAACCAGCATCGAGGAGCTGGAAACCTCGAACGAGGAGCTCAAGTCGACCAACGAGGAATTGCAGTCGACCAACGAAGAGTTGCAGAGCACCAATGAGGAGCTGGAGACCTCCAAGGAGGAGCTGCAATCGCTCAATGAGGAATCGGTCACCGTCAACGCGGAACTCCAGAGCCGAATCGAGGAGCTGTCGGCGACCAACGACGACATAAAGAACCTGTTCGACAGCACGGCGATCGCCACCCTCTTCCTGGACATGGAGCTCCAGATCCGTCGTTTCACCCCGCAGATGAAAGATATCATCCCTCTGTCCGACATTGATATCGGACGACCCATCCAGCATCTGGCTTCCAATTTGCTGAATGGAGACCTGAGTGAATACGCCGCGGAAACCCTCAGGACGTTGGAGAGAGCGGATCTGGAACGGTCTACCAGGGATGGGCAGCGATACCGAATGCAGATCCTGCCGTATCGTACCGCCACCAACGTCATCGACGGCGTGGTAATAACGTTTGTCGATATCACCGAGCAAAAGAAGATAGAGGAGTCGCTGCGGGAGAGCGAAGACGAACATCGCGTGCTCGCCGAAAAGCTGCAGAAAAGTGAAGAACGCTTTCGGATCGTCTTGAGTAATTCCCCCCTCATTATAGCTCATATCGACCGAGACCTGCGGTATACCTGGATCTATAACCCCCATCCCGATTTTGATCCGGCGTCCCTTCTGGGAAAACGGGATGATGAACTCGTCGTGGACGAGGGCACACAGCAGTTGGTTCAGTTGAAACAACAGGTGATCGAAACCGGCGCCAGGGTACAAGCAGAGATCACCTTTTCCCTGTCAGGTGGAGGCCGCACCTATGAGGTGGTCGCAGAACCCCTGAAAGACGCCGCCGGTGCCGTGATAGGAGCCACTACGGTTGCCTTCGACATCACCCAGCGCAACCGAATGGAAATCGAGCTACAAGAGATGCACGATGCGCTGGAACAGCGGATGGGAGAAGTCACGTTCGAGCTGGAACAGGAAACCGTCGATCGCCAGCAGGCGGAGAGCGGGTTGGTACAGCAGCGGGAGTTTCTGGAACAGGTGGTCGAAGCCGCGACCGAAGGCATCACGGTCAGCGATGAGGAGGGACATTACATACTGTATAACAGACGGATGTTCGAGATCACCGGCTATACTCGGGAAGAGGCGGAGCGTGCCGATTTCCCCACCCTTCTCTATCCCGACCCCATTTATCGAGAGAAAGCCGCAGCGGCCATTGCAGGGGCGCTCTCGGGTGAGGACGCCATCAACCAGCAGTGGGAGATGGCCTGCAAGGGCGGTCGGCAACGCACCGTGCTCATTTCGACCCGGCTCATCGAGCACGGGAAGAAGAAGTGGCTGTTGGGAATGGTCAGGGACATCACAGACCTGAGATCGTAAAGCCGAACAGGAACGGAGCGCTATCGATGGACCCGAAACGCCCTCCAGAGAATAAGGCCACACTGCGCCGGCAGGCGGAAGAAAAGGCGCGTCACCCATCGCACGGAGCGGTGGATCCGTCGGCGCTGTCGATGGATGAGATCCGGAATCTGGTGCATGAACTACAGGTCCACCAGATCGAACTGGAGATGCAGAATGAGGAGCTGCGCCAGACCCAGGAGGAGCTTCTCAAAACGCGCGCTCAAAACGCGAATCTGTACGATTTCGCGCCGGTGGGGTATTTGACGGTCGGTGAAAAGGGGTTCATTCAGGAAGCCAATCTGACGGTGGCCTCTTTACTGGAGATAGCAAGAGGGGACCTGGTCGGCAGGCCTTTCTCCACGTTCGTGGTCCCAGAGGATGAAGACACCCTCTACTTCCATCGCCGGCGAATGCGAGAAGGCACGGAGCAAGAGACCTGGGAACTGCGTCTGCGGAAAGGGGATGGAACCTTCTTCTGGGCGCAGCTGGACTGTCGGGCCATGGTCGATACAGAGGGCATGCTGTCAATCCAGGGAACCGAAGCGGGGCTGCACGATATCTTCACCAACTTCATCTTCAATCAATGCGCTAATAAGCGCTTCTGGCGCAGTTCGTCGATATTTGCGCCGAGTCCATCAGCCCACTTCTCTATCTACGGCGACAGGTCGAAGCTCTGGAGGGCGACTTCGATGGCCTGGAGGTCGCCCTCGCGCAGTCGGTAGGCGGAGTCGAGCCGGAGTTCGGTGAATAGCTGCCGTTTTCCGGCCGGCCAGGTCACTTCGACCTGCTCGATGGTGGTGGCGTCGCCCAGGCCGATCTCGCGGCGCAGGGGAGAGGAACCGAAGCTGCCCCCTGTGCGCACGGTTAGATAGATATCGCGCTGAGAACCGGCCCTGGTGCGGACGTGGACCCGGATCCGCGCTCCGATGGCATCGCGGTTGGACTGCACACCTTCCAGATAGAGGATCAGCCAGCGATTGCCGTGGCCCGGGTTCTCGAATAGCACATTCTCGTAGACATCCCCCTCAAAAGCGGCCCCCAATACGTGGTAGATGTCCTGGTCGCCGTCGTTGTCCAGATCTCCGAAGGAGACACCGTGCCCCTTCTGCAGAGTGCCGAAACCCCCTGAGGTGGTGACATCCTGGAAGCGTTGGCCAGCGGCGTTGCGGAGCATGCGGTTGGGCAGCAGGGTGCGCATGTCGGGCATGCCCGTCCCGAAGTAGCAGTCGAGATAGCCGTCGCTGTCCAGATCGCCGTAGTTGGCGCCCATGCTCAGGATGACCCGATCCATGTGGAGCTTCTGTGCCACTTCCTCGAAGGTGCCGTCGCCCCGATTTCGGTAGAGGCGGTTATAGTCGGCGCCGAAGGGTAGATCCATGTGAATGGCGGCCATATCGCCCAGATCGGCCATGTCGAAACCGGCTACGAGGATATCCTCCCAACCGTCGTTGTCGTAGTCCCAGAACCAGGTGGGGAAGCAGACATAGGGCTCGGCGACTCCGGCGGTGGCGGTGACGTCGGTGAAGGTGCCGTCGTCGTTATTGTGATAGAGGACGTTGTCGCCATTGAGATGGGACAGGTAGAGGTCGAGCATGCCGTCGTTGTCGTAGTCGCCCCAGGCTGCACCCTTGACGAAACCGACCCCGGCGACTCCGGCGGCGGCGGCGACGTTGGAGAAGGTGCCGTCGCCGTTATTGTGGTAGAGCTCGTTTGGATGAGGAGGCTTGGGTGGAGGGCTGGATTCGTTGCCGACGAACAGGTCGAGCATGCCGTCGTTGTCATAGTCGCCCCAGACACCGGAGTGGGTGGGGTGAAAGGCCAGGATACCGGCCTGCGCGGTGACGTCCTCGAAGCGCCCGTTTCCCTGATTCTGCAAAAGGGAGTTGGCGTGCTTGCCCGCCTCACCCATCCAGGCGCCCCGCCATACCGTGATGTCGCGGTCGCCGTCGTTGTCGTAGTCGGCGTGGGACATATTTAGGCCCCCGAGTTGGCCGATCAATCCCGCCTGTTGCGTCCGGTCGGAGAAGGTGCCGTTCCCCTCGTTGTGGAAGTAGCGCATCTGATCCCTCAAGCCCCTGGACGAAGTTACGATGTCCAGCAGTCCGTCGGCGTCGAAGTCCTCGATGATGCTGCCCCCGGCGTGGCTGGGGATATTGACTCCGGTCGTTGCGGCTATATCGGTGAAATGGCCAATGTCGTAATCGGACTCGAACACCGATCTGGGGATCAGCCACTGCGCAGGTACTCCGTTCGGGTGTTCTCCCACTGCCATGTAGGAGATGTTGAGCAGCCAGCGGGCGGCCAGATCTTCCGGATCCGATTCCAGGTTGGCGGTATAGTGTTCAATGGCCTTCCGCGCCCCCGCATCGAAAGGGGGTCCCCCGGGGGTCTGCATAGGGAAGATCCAGGAATGGGGCGGACGACGGCCGCTCTCCTCCTCGCCGACGCGCAGATTGGAGATGCCCAGCTGGTCTCGCAGCATGTAAAAATAGCTTTTGTCCACTGGCAGTTCCCGGTGGCGGATGGCCACCCGGACGTATTCCAGTTCCTCGATGCACTCGCTAAACTGCCCGGCCTTGAGGAACTCGCGGGCGATTTTGACCCGCAGCTGCATTTCCTGGATAGGCGACATGGGCCGGTCGAGCAGCGTGCTCATCCCCGCTGCCCTGGCCCGGTTGAGGTAGACGTTGAGGACGGGATCGGCGGTTTTGGCCACGTGGGCCAGGTAGGCGGCCATGCGCGCGGAACCGTCGGCGGTACTGCCGGATGCGGCAGGCGCACTCTGGCCGCTGGCACCTGCTGCCCAGAGTGCGCCCAGCAGCATCGTCAGGAATGTGTGGTGTAGCTTATTCATGGATCGGGTTTCTCCTCAACAGGTAGTTTTTGCACGAGGAGGCGGACGACGGCGCCGGGCCCCTCGTGCATGCCCTCATCGAGTTCGACGACGCAATCTTCGTAGTGACGGATGCGCCAGCCGGTGAAGGCGCGCGGCAGCTGATTGGGAGCCACCAGCCAGTTCGCGGAGCGCGGGCCGAACAGATTGGTGGTCAACTGGTCGATGGAGAAGTTCTGCAACGCGAAGAATCCCTCTGGTTTCAAGCCCGCTATGATGCGCTCGTAGAGCCCGGGATCGTGATAGTAGAAATTCGTAATCAGGTCCCAGCGCCCCTTCCCTATGTCGAAGGTATCGAGATCGGCGACGACGGTAGTCAACTGCACCCCGCGTTCGACTGCCAGAGCGCGGCACTTGGCCAGTCCCCTCGCAGATACATCGACGGCTGTTACTGCGAAGCCGCGCTGTGCCAGGTAGACGGCGTTGCGCCCCTCGCCTGCGGCCAGCACGAGCGCTGTGCCCGGACGCAGGCGATCGATGATGTCCACCAGAAAACGGACGGGCTCTTTGCCATAGACGTACATCTCGCGGTTGTAGCGCCGATCCCAGGTCTGGCCAGCTGTCGGGGTCTGCGGCTGAGCTTTAAGTGCGGCGACTGCGACGAGAACCCATAGCAGAGCGAGAACTGTGAGGCGACTGATTTTGGGCGGGGTCATCGATTTCGGATCGCACGCACGCCTGTGTTTCCAGTGCCCGAGGATTCCAGTCATTGGCGAAAAATCCCGTTTACATTCAATATGTTCACAACTCGTTCGAAAATGGGGATTCATGTATAAAGCCTAAGAAAATCCCCCATATTTGAAAAGTGATTAATTGCCGCTATGGTCCGTTTTGTGAAAAGTCCATGGATTTTTTGAAAAAAGAGATGCGGCTGGCACTGAACATCGGGCAGGTGCACGCGAGTAGCGACGCGATGCGCCGGGTAGTGCGGCGCCAGCTCGATCCCATCCGCAGCGCTTCGCGGTTCCCGGTCACTGGGTTGCCGGGGGGCTGTTTCGGTATTGGCGTATGGGCGGGCTTTATCTATATTTTTTGTCAATAACCTTCTCCAACCGCGATCGCTTCCCGCCGATGCCCTTCAACTCCGAAATTCTCCGATTTTTCCTGCAGCGCATGCCGGTTCTGCTCCTGCTGGGGATCACCGCCTGTCGGGAATCACCTCCGCCCGAACCGGTCGTCGCGCCGGTGCTCGAGTTGGTGAGCGAAACCAACGGCGATCGACTGGTGCGCGCAGGTCGCTATCGGGAAGCCGTTGAGGCTTACAGGCGCGCCGTGAGCCGGAAGCCGGATTCGGCGGATCTCTACAGGAAACTGGCTGAAGCCTGCGTGAAAAACGAGAACCTGCCCCAGGCGGTCGATGCCTATGAGCGGGCTATCGTCCTGCAACCCGACCACGCCAAGGCGCGGACCGAATTGGCTATTCTGTTCACCCGCCTCGATCGCTACAGCGATGCCTTTGCCATGCTCGAACGAGCCGTGCAGGACAGACCGGACTATGCCTGGGCCCATATGGTGCTGGGTTTGCTGCATTTTCGCGAGGGGCGCTACGAGGAGGCGATCATCGCCTACCAGGGCGCCATCGAGGCGGAGCCCGCCTACGGGGAGGCGTGGTTCAACCTGGGCGAAGTCCACCTGAAGCAAAACGATTATGCCGCCGCCGAGGTCGCCTATCGGCGCGCCGTCGCCGCCGATTCGACGGCGGCCAGATTTCGCAACGGTCTGGGCAGCAGCTTCTATCGCCGTCGCGACTATCCGGCGGCCGCAGTTGAATTCAGGCGCGCAGCTCAGCTCGATTCGCTGTTTGCCCGAGCCCACTTCAACCTCGGCAATGCCTTGCTGCGCACCGAGCAGAAGGAAGAAGGGCGGCGCGAATTGGCGATCTACAAGCATCTCGATGAACAGGAAAACCGGATCGCGGGGATGAAGAATACGTTGTTGACTTACCCCGATAACGCCGAGATATACCACGACCTGGCCGTCGTCTACGGACAGCGCGGCCAATACAGGGAAGCCCGCATTCGCTATCTGCAGGCGATTGAACGAGATTCTACTTTTGCACCTGCGTACCACAATCTCGGCAACATATATCTGCGACAGGGCCAGATGAAAGAGGCGGTGCGGAAGTTCCAGCAGGCGCTGCGGGCGGATTCTACCTACGCTCTTTCGCACCTGGCCCTGGGCAATACCCACATGTTGCGCAGGCAGTACGATCTCGCCATCGACAGGTTTCGCCGCGGTCTGCGATTCGATCCGGATAACGCCAGGCTGCGCCGCAATCTCGCCGTAGCGCAGGAGATCATGGCGAAATCCAGGGATGGACGATGACGCGACTGCGCACATCCTTCTGGTCGACCGCGTCGCACCGCGGCTGTGAGGGCGTGCCCCGGATGCTGCGCATACCGTTGCTGGCCTGTTGCTTCATCGCATTCACCTCGCCAATAGTCGGTGCGGCGGAGCAGATCGGGGCAATGGGACCTCAGTTCAGCGAGGTGACCAGGGAGGCGGGTATAGATTTTCGCTATATAAACGGGGCCAGCGGCAGTAAATACATGGTAGAGCCCATCGGTTCGGGCGCCGCCTTTTTCGACGCCGATGGGGATGGCTGGCTAGATCTCTACATCGTCAACGGAGCGGCACTGCCCGGTTACCGGGGACCGGTCGGGAGTAATGCGCACTACCGCAACAGAGGGGACGGCAGTTTTATAGATGCCACCGACGAGGCGGGCACCGGTGATGGCGGTTATGGCATGGGAGCAGCGGTCGGCGATTACGACAACGATGGTGATGCCGATCTCTACCTGGCCAACTATGGCCCCAACGTGTTGTACCGCAATAATGGCAAAGGTGTTTTTTCCGATGTAACTACCGCTGCCGCCGTGGGGGATTCAGGATGGGGGACTCACGCCACTTTCGTCGACTACGACCGCGATGGCGATCTGGATCTCTACGTCGCCAACTACATGGAATTCGATCCGGCCCGCAACAAGGACTGTTTTGCCGGCAGGGCCAGATCGTACTGCGGCCCGACTACCTACCCCGGACAGGCCGGCGTGCTCTACCGCAACGATATTGGAAACGAAGACCGCGCATTCGGCAAGGATGCAGCGACGCGTCCCTTTGTCGAGGTGACGGAGCAGGCCGGTTTGGACGACGATTCGGGCCGCCAACTGGCCGCCGTATTCGGCGATGTGGACAACGACGGCGATGCCGATCTCTTTGTGGCCAACGACAAACGGCCTAACTTTCTCTTCCTCAACAACGATGACGGAACTTTCACCGAAAACGGCATCTTCGCCGGAGTCGCCTATAACGAGGAAGGGTTGGCTGAGTCGGCCATGGGTGCCGATATAGGCGATTACGACAACGACGGCCTGCTCGACATCATCGTCGCGACCTTCCAGTGGCTGCCTAATACGCTCTATCACAACGACGGCGGCGGTTTTTTCACCGATGTCACTTTTGCCGCCCATCTGGGGATCGAGAGCGTGCCGTATCTGGGTATGACCGCCGCTTTCCTGGACTATGACAACGACGGGCATCTGGACATCTTCGTCGCCAATGGACACCTGGACGAGAATGTGGAGGAATACGATCCCTCTACCACTTATCCGCAGCAGAACCAGCTCTTCCGCAACCAGGGAGACGGCTTGTTTGCCGAGGTGAGTGGGCAAAGCGGACCGGGATTGCTGGTCGAGCGCGTCAGCCACGGAGCCGTATTCGGTGACTACGACAACGACGGGGACGTCGATATATTCGTGTCCGACTCGGACACTCCCCACTGCACTCTGCTGCGCAACGACGGAGGCAGCAAAAATCACTATCTGGTGATCAGGGTAGTGGGTGTGGAGAGCAATCGAGACGGTTTGGGCGCCCGGATCCGCGCTGTGGCGGGCGATCTGGTGCAGACGCGGGAAATCCGCCGCAGCTACGGCTATATGGGGTCCTGTGATGTGCGTCTGATTTTGGGCCTCGGGGAACACTCGCAGGTGGACTCGCTCGAGATCCGCTGGCCCAGCGGGGCAGTTCAGACGCTGCTGGAGGTAGCTGCCGATCAAAAAATTGTAATCAGGGAGGAAGCAAATAAATGAGAAAACAGGGGTCAATGGGACATTCCGGAACTCATCACGCACTTCGGGAAGTATGGGTATGCCTGGCGATTTTCGCTCTGGCCACAGCGGCTTTTGGCGAGCCGGATGACACGGTCGCGCGCATCGGCGACAAGAGGCTGTCGCTAGAGCAATTCGAAGCCCGGGCACGGGAGTTGAGGAAGACCGGATACCGCCACATCAACGAACTGAATCGACAGAACAAACGCGAGCTGCTCGATGGCATCATCGCGCGGGAATTGCTGGTAATGGAAGGAATCCAGCGCGGTCTCGACAGCGATTCGACTATCGCCACAGGATTGGAGAAGATCAGGCGTAGAGCGCTGGTGAGAAAACTCTACGAACAAGAGGCGGTCCAGGAGTCGTATGTCTTCACGGAAGAGGAACTGCGTGCATTTTTCGTCGAACGGCAGTACGATGCCGAAGTAAACAGCCAGCACATCGTCTGCGAAAGTGATGAAAAGGGACGTCAAGTCATAGCCGCCCTGCAGGGGGGGGCTCCTTTCGAATCGCTGGTCAGCACCTATTCCCTCCGCTCGATCCAGGACCGCTTTGGACCCGGTGGCTTTGTCGGTTGGTTCAAAGTCGGGGAACTTCCCGAGGAGTTAAAGGTGCCGTTGAGCACGATGACGCCCGGTGATTACTATCCCGAGCCGGTGAAGACCCCGGTCGGTTACCACGTCTTCCGGCTGAAAGCCAGGCGGCCTGTCGATTTTGCGGAGGTGCACGAGTGGATCGAGGCGCAGGCCCGCATTCAGAGTCGGGCGGATGATATGGAGCGCTACGTAGGAGTACTGCGCAGTCGCTACGATCTCGTTTTTGATCCCGAAGTATTCGCCGCCCTGCAAAAACTGCCTCTGGAAACGACGAAGTGGAGTGGAGAGGACAGACCTATCTTCACCTGGCGGGGCGGCCAATTGACGCCGCAGGATTATATGGACCAGGTGGGCAAGAAGAATGCCCGGCATCCCGCAGCCCTCGACAGCACGAGATTGCGCAAGGAGGCGGACAACCTCGCCGGGAGACAGATCATGATGGCCGAAGTCCGCAAGTTGGGGATCGATGACGATGCGGATATCCTCAGTAGCGTCGACAAAGAAAGGGCCAAACTGCTGGTCAAAGTGCTTTTTCAGGTCGAGACGAGGAAAAGGGCCAGGACGATCAGCGACGAGGCCATCAGAGCCTTTTACGACCAGAATATCGACCAGTTCACCCGCGAAGACGGCAAGGTCACGGACTTTTCCTTCCTGAAAGAGAGCATTCGCACGGCTTTGCAGGAACGGGGTAAGAACGAGGCTATGGACGCCTTTTTGGCCGAATTGAGGCAGAACTACAAAGACCAGATCGAGATCTTCCCGGAGGTTCTCGACCTGGCCTTCGCCGCTGATGCCGATCGTTAGCGGTCGGTGCCCAATCCCGCAAATACCGTGATGAAGGAAAACATCTCCGACGAGGCTGGGGATTCGTCGAAGTTGTTGCGCAGCCAGCGCACACCGACGTTGGTGGTCAGGGCATACCCCAGATAAGCCGAGTTATTGGAGACCTGACCGGCGAGAATCAACGTCCTGCCATCCAGGAGATAGCCCGAGGGCAGGGGATCGGGCTTGTCGCGCAGGTTGTTGAAGATCTCGTATTCGGCACCGGCGACGAAGCTGATATTTCTGTTGATGGGGCGCACCGCCAGAAGCGAAAAGATCTCCGTCAACTCCCGGGTCTTGAGGGTACTGCGCTGAGCCGGGACCCGGTTGCTGTAGATCTGCTTCCATCTCGGTTCCAACTCCCAGCCCCGAATGTCGGTGGTATATTTTCCCTTGGTCACGATGCCGAAAAATCCCTGATCTCGCAAATCGTCCTGCTTGGATCCCACCTGGTTGTAAAATTCGTGCTTGATCTTCGCCGTCAAAGGCAAGTACTGGTTGTAGTGCACTTCGAGATAAGAAGTGTTGATGAAGGCGTCCCTGGCTGCCAGGATGTCGCGGGTAAAGACCGCGCGTCCCCGCGTGCCGGGAAGATCTTTCCACAGCAAAACGTCGTCGGGGATATCATCCTGGACCTTGCGCGGATTGACGATCAACTGCACGGTGAGATCTTTTTCGGGGAATTCTTTCTTGGCGGTCAACAGAAAATAGGTGGACTGGTTTTCCCTGGCGGTCTGGAGCAAACGCTGGTCGAGACGGCCCAGCATAACGGTGGTATTGGGTATGACTTCCAGGGCGGTATATAGGTTGTATCCCCTGCGGCCGAGTTTGTACGGATAGTCCGCCTCGTTGTCGTCCTCAAAGCGGTCGATGACGCCGTTGCTGTTCATATCCAGGCCGAAGAGAAACTCCGGCGCTTCGACGTCGAAGCGCAGGAAGGGTTCTTCGTAGTCGGGCTGGGCGTTGAAATTGCGGTTGAAATCCGAGATGTCGTCGTTGTCCTCGTCGATCCCCGGAAAGACCGCGTTATCCGCCAGCAACCCCTGTCCCTGGCGCGTATTCACGCGGCTGCCGAATGTGCGGCGGGTCCAGTCGGCCAGTTCATCCTGATCGTCGTTATCGTCTACGAATTCGTAGATGTGACGCTGCTCGTTGTCGTAAAATACCTCCCCTTCGGCGTTGGGTATGAAAGCGCGGGTGGAGTAGTCGGCGTCGATGCTGAAGAGTTCGCCAAAGAATGTCCACGGATAGCTGCGTTTCTGCGCCGTCAGATAGAAGGCGTCGGCCTTGTTGGTCGCCAGGTTCTGGTTTTTGGTGATGTTCTCATTGGAAAAACGGCGGTATTGGAAGTTGCGGACAAACTCCCCTTTGAGATCGAAGCCTTCCACACCATTGATCGCCAGGTCGAAGCCCAGCATGCGGGTGCCCGTGGGCAGGCCGTAGTCGAACTTGTGAAAAGCCTGGTTCGAGCCGTCCTTGACGTTGCCGGGGGCGCGCAATACCGGCAGGAATACGGGAGTACCGAGGTTATTCGTCTGCTTGTTGGACGTAACGTCCACTCTGTAGTCGTTGGCCAGTACCAGGCCGATCTCGATCTGTTCGATCTCGCGAAAATCGTCGATCTCGTCGTCGATACTCGGAGAGAAATCTTCAATATTGTAGGTCAGCGTGATTATGTCCGTGCCGCTCGCTTCGATCACGCCGCGCCGCCGCAGACCGCCTTCGACCGTGGGGATGATATCGTCGGTATGCTCTATCCCGTTGATGAATATGCGCCAGCGGGACAGCAGGGCCCCTCCCTCGCCGTCTTCGGGGGAGTCGTCGGAGATGCGGACGACGATGGAGCGCACGAAATCCGCATTCATCGGACCGCTGAGCAAGCCATTCAACGAGTTGTCGCCAAAGGGCACGCTGGTGTTGCGGTGGGCGGCATTGACGAAGGTCATGCCCATGGAGGCGAAGTCACCGATCTGTACCTGCCCCTTGGCCGCCCACAGATTGGTGAAGGTATTCGCCTGGACGGCGCCGCCGATTTCGGTGCTGGAGATTTCACCCGTATTGCTGACGCGCGACGACAGCAGGGTCACGGCGTACTTGTCCGACAGGAGGTCCCACTGGATGCCGTCGAAGCGCGGTTTGGAAAATGTCAGAGGGGTCAACGTCGTGCGAATGGCGTCCCCCACCATCAGCGAGGAGTGGAATTGGCCGGAATGGCTCGACGATATCAAGAGATTGTCGAACCACGAGCGGAACCTTGGGTTTTTGGTGATGAGACTGGCGTTGTCTTCCGGATAGTCCTCCGTCCAGTCGTACACCAGCCAACCCTGGGTGATATAATTGCCGTAGATGTCGTAAAACGGCGAACCCTCGAGAAATACATTGGTGTAGCGCTCGTAGTTGTCTCGCGCGTAGTTCGAATATTGTTCCTGTCGCCAGTCGTACAACAAATACAGGCGCTGTGGCAAATACCACTTGCGCACTGAGGGCACCAGGGTAGCAGGAGAGATTTCAGTCCCCGTGGTGTAGTAGGGATTATCAAACCCGGTGGCACGCTGGGCGCCGGACTCTTGCGGCATTGCCTGGCATAAAGCGAACAGGCAGCTCAACACAATAAAGATGCGACGTTCCACATGTCCCTCCCATTATTGTTCGGAAAGGCGGTAAATGCTCAGAAACCGTCTTGAAATGACCGCGGCCACGCAGCTGCCCCGGTTTAAAATCGCTTCTCAGTAAACGACATGCACGATCCTGTGCATGCGTTCGTTGCGGGCATCCGTTTCCACCTCGATGCGAACGATGTAGATGCCGGGAGATACGGTACTTCCGGCACTTTTACCGTCCCATACGTAGCGCGCACGGTCCCCCTGAGCGTTCTGTTTTTCGAGTTCGGCCACGAGTTTGCCGCTCAGTGTATAGATGTGCACCTGCGGTTCCTCGTCGGTCTTCACCACGGTAAAGCTCAATTCGTACTGATCGTTGGTACCGTCGAGATCGGGGGTGAAAATTGGCGTATGCGCGACCTTGAGCACCAGCGAACTGCTTTCGACCGCACCGGGAACGAAGACCAGGTCGGCGCCAAACTCGGAGGGAACGACACCCTGGGCGTTTTCCTCCTGGGCGGAATTCAAAACGAACATATTGAAAGTAGTGGGGCTGTCGGAGACTCGCGTTTTGAAGGTGATTTCGACCGAATCCCGCTTGACCATCGGCGGCGGCAACTCGACGACGAGGGAATCTCCGTGCAGCAGACCGGTGGCAGCGACCGCATTGCCTCTCACGGTGGCACCTATGAAGGCGGAATCTCCACCGACGCCCGGGGGAAGCTCAATAAGGACCCGGTCGAATCCCGCATCGCTTCTGTTGAAAGTCCCCGGGAGCACGGTGTAGCGAAACTCCTGCAACGAATCGATGGCCGCCTCGCGCGGAAGGATTCTGCCGGTCAGTCCGGACGTGATTAACGGCGGATTGGCCACGAACCGCAAAGACCGCAAGAGCGGGAACACCTCCGGGTCATCGCTGTGCAAACGGATTCGCGTCCGCAACCACTGCCTGGGGGACGGCGACAGGAACTCCTGGCCCGAGAACCGGTGCGGCCGGCTCCAACTGCTCCAGGTATCGTCGCGAACCTTTTCTTCGACGATATCGGCCCGGTTGCGGGATTTCGCCGCATCGTAGGCTTCCTTGGTCACTTCCTTGCCATTTTTCAAAAAATAGCGCTTGATGATCGTGAAATCATTGCCGGTCTGGGTCTCCACCTCGATGCCGGTTCCCGGCGGCAGATCGGCATCCCATTCGACGAAACGCATGCTGCGGGCGCCGCCGAGGAAGACATCATCCGATTCCAGCTCGACCTGCGAGGGGTAGCCTTCGCTGTGAAAAATGAAGAGTTGCACTGCGCGCTGGAACTGACCGGGTTTCGTCACCCGCCACAGAACCAGCCGCAGGTCTCGCGGTTCGAACTGGTAGTCGAAGAGATAGCGTCCGCTGTTTGCCACCGAGGACAGCAATTCGTAGTGAAAGGGGCCTTCGACGACCGGATCGGCGCTGTTACTGGGGGTGCCGTCGGAAAGAAGGAATTCGAAATTGCTCCAATTTCCCTGTTTGTCCCGCTGAAAACCGTAGAGGAACGGGCCTCTACCCCCGACGATCGGCATCCAGATCAGGCGATCGACGCGGAAGACATTGCCGAGATCGACTACGGACCAGACGCCCGAGTTGCGCCAGTCGCCCTTGTCCGAGGCCTCGATATTCCAACTGCGGAACCCCACGTCCTGGTCGATGAGGGCGTCGGCCCCGCTGCCCTTGCCGCAGCCGTCGCAGTCGCGATCCTTGGAGGTCCACGTCCTACCTCCCCAATGGGGGAGGCCTTTCGCGAGCCGATCTTCGGTCTGCACTTTCGAGGCGAGGTTGAAACCGATACCGTCGACTTCTATCTCGGCCAGCGCCGCATCGGGGGTTATGCCGGCGGCTTCGAAGCGTATGAAGCGCACGATGTCGAAATCGAGCGTCTCACCGGTGACGAAATTTTCGCCTGTAGCAGACGCGATACCCGTCGTATTGAGATCGAACTCGACCACGCGGCTGGTATTGTTGTTGATCGGCCTCCCGAGCCGCTGATAGACGATGCGCTTGGTCTTGCCGCCGAAAACCGGAATGCCGGGACTGACGTAGACGGAGAAGAAATTGAAGGGCCTGGCGCCTTCGGTATCGGGGAAGATGACGCGCAGCTTATTGGCGACAACGGAGCGTCCCAGGTCGAGTTCAAGCCACCACTGCTGGACTGGATCATCGGGATCGGGTTGCCACCAGGTAGCGGGATTCTGGTCGCCCACCAGGTCGGCCTGAGGCTGATTGGACGGGGTGCGGGTGAAGCGGAGGCCATAGTTGCCGATGACGCTGGAGGAGAATTCGCCGGTGTTGGCTACGGCGTTGAATGTCTTGCCAAAGCGCTTCACCTGGATGCCTTCGGGCAGGACATTGACCAAACCCTTCGGATGGCTCCAGGAGGCGAAGTCGGTCCCCTCGAAAACCAGATCCTGGGCGCTCCCCGATGCGGGCAAAACCAGGAGGGATGAAACTAGCGCCAGCAGCAGTCTCTTTTTCATAGTTTTTATAGCGGTTTCACCGATACGGTCTGGTTCGAGATCAGTACGCGACCCCGACGGGTTCAATCCGGGTGAAAGTGCCCTCGTCCACCTCGATTTCGATCCGGATCAGATACAGCCCCGGGATCACCGGGTGTCCTTTCTCGTTCTTCCCGTCCCACGTTGGGGCATAGGGACCGGCTACGGCCCTGCCCTCCAGAATCGTGACGACGCGACGTCCGGCCAGGTCGTACACCCCGACGTTCAATCTCCCTCCATCGACGCCGAACAGGTCGAATCTGATCGAGGTATGTTCGTTGGCCCCATCGCCGTTGGGGGTAACGACGCGGGAGGAGAGTTGGGCGCTGCCGAGTACTTTGAGCCTGGTGTCACTGGCGACGACCTGAATGCCGTCGCTGGCCACGTCGCTGCGAGCGTTCCCCGCCTCGATTGATTGCGGCAGGCTGGCGACGGCGGCATCGGTATTGAAGATGCGGCCTTCGAGAAAGACGGAGGATTGGAAAATGGCGCTTTGAAAGCGTATGCGGAACGCCTTATTCTCTCTGAACGGTTCGGCGAAGGTGAAGCGAAAAAGGCCATCGACCAGGGTGAAGGAAAAATCCTCCTCCTGCACCGCCGGGATACCGTCGATTTCCAGATCGACGAAGCGGGCGGCCGGGGGGAAATCCAGTTCGATGCCGTCGAATCCCGCTCTGTCGGCCGCGTCGGCCACCGTGCGGATATCGTAGACGAAGAGCCGGTCGATGCCGAGGGGCACCTCAATGGCACCTTCCTCGACCGGATCGTCGTCGAGGGAGACTTCCGCCAGCACGCTGTCGGCCAGCAGGGGAGAAATCTCGAAGGCCACGCTGTCGAGCACGCCGAACGCCAGGGGATCTTCGGTGGTGATATTGAAACGGAACTGGAGGAAGCCGGCGCCGTCGGAGGAGCGCACTTCATCGCCCGACGCCTGGTAAGGGACGGACCAGTTGTTCCAGTTCTCGGTGTCGTCGGATCGCTGCGCCCTGAAACCCGCGATTCCTTCGGAGAACCGTTCGACTACGCGCGGCGCATCGAAATAAGTATTCTCGTCTACTTCCAGCGTGCGTCCCAGGTCGTCGAAGAGAAAATACGTTTTCGGGTCCGGATCGAATCCCGCACGGGTCTGCAACTCGAGTTGCACGGGGGCGGTCGGGTCTGCAAAGATCTCGCCGGAAAGAGCCTGGCGATAGCGGGTGAATTTCCACGTGACCCGACCGAAGCTCACCGGCTCAGCGAAGGCATGGGGGGCGGAAATGTAACGGGCCTCCTGCGGGTAGCCGCGCCCGAAGGCCTGGACCTCGGCCAGCAGAGTCGTGGTGCTTACTTCGCCGAATTTGAAGCGCAGAAAGCGGGTGAAACGGAGTTCCGGGGTCAGGGAAACGACGCTGGTATTGTTGGCAAAGGTGCTTCCCAGGATCTCGTCGAGCGCGTGGTAGCCCGTCGAACCGGTAGACGAGGTCTCGTCTTCGAAGATCAGCCATTCGACCGGTACATTCGTCCGACTCACCTCATACCCTCTGGCGAAGAGTTCGCGCTGGCGCTGGTTATCGCTGGTCAGACCGCTCTGGGGAGGGAAGAACACCACGCTGTCTATGGGGACCGGAACGCCCAGATCGAGGGTGATGAACTGGACGGAGTTGGGGCGGCCGTCCGATCGGGCATTATGGGAAAAGCCCGCAGTCAGCACATCCCCGTCCACCAGTCCCCGCATGACCTCTGTGGCGAGCGCGTTGGTTCCTCCTCCCTGCCACAGGCGCGGGTGCCACCCGACTTCCAGGGTGTCGGCCTCGATCTGCCGGGGCCCTTTGTGCAGGCTCCAGCGGTAGCCGAAGAGGTTGCGCTGGGTCGTGGCGATGCCGGTGCGCACGAGCTGGCGCGTGACCGTGTGTCCACGAGGGATTTCCTGCGGCTGGATGGCTCCGGGGTTGGTCGTGTCGTCGAGGGCGATCCAGCGCTCCAGGGCCTGCTTCCATGGCTTGCCATGGGCTCCGCCGATAACCCAGGAAGAGGGGGCCTGAGCCCAGGTCTGGCCTCCGGAGGCGACCAGCAGTAGCATCCATAGTAGCAGCCGGTTGCGTATGTTGCCTGCGGCGATCAATATACCACACCTATCAGTTGCATTTTTCCGTAGGTCTCGAAGTCGGCCTCGATGCCGACGCGGCAGAGATATATGCCCGGAGCCACCAGCGCACCCTGTTCGTCGCGACCGTCCCAGGCGTCGGCGTATACTCCGGAGGAGCGCGGCCCCGAGACCAGTTGCCGAACGCGGCGGCCCCCGAGGTCGAAGATCTCGACATCCACGGTGATAGCGGCGGAAAAGTGGGAAAGCACCAGGGATATGTCAGCCGCTTCGTTGATCCCGTCGCCGTTGGGCGTGATTACCGTTGAAGAAATGTCCACCTGGACTTCGGGCTCCGCCTGGGTCGTGAAGGCGTTGATGACGCCCGTGCCCACCTCGTCACTGGCGTTTCCCGGCGCAATCGGATGAGGTGGAACATCGCCATCGCCCAGCAGCCAGGCATTGATCGGCGTGTTGTGTTCCAACAAGCGCAGGCGGAAGGCAATTCGCAGAGGTTGGTTGTTCTGGGCGTCGACCGGCGGGAAAGAGAGATCGAAACCGTTTTCGGTCGTCTCGAGCTCGAAGTCCTGCACCTCCGCCAGGGGAGTGCCCATTTCCAGGCTCTCGAAGAGAGGCGCCGGAAAAGCCTCGATGCGGACCCCGCGATACCCGGCTAGGTCGGCAGCGGCGAACTCGGTGCGAATGTCGTAGATAAAGGTCGTGTCGATGCCCCCCTCCACCTCGAGAACGCCGCTTGCGGGATTGGGATCGGCGGCCAGGGCTACCTCGCCGATCCCGCCACTGACCAGTCCGGGCGAGAATTCCACCTGGAGTGTGTCGATGCGTATGGCGTTGTTGGCGTCGCCGTCGAAGAGGACGCGGAACTGCATGTATTCCCGCGGACTGGGCAGCTCCACGGGTAGTTCGATCGCGCCGGTGGAATCGATCCGGATCGCCGGCGACCAGGCGCTCCAATTGCCGACATCGTCGCGGATATCCCCCTTGACGAAATCGAATACGGGGCCCTGCTCCTCTACTGGCAGTTCGAGATAGGCGGCTCGATCCAGTTCCTCCAGGAGCGCCTCGGTGACGGGGTCCTGGCGGAACAGGGCGCGTCTGGGCAGATCGGTTTTGTATTCGGCGGCCGTCACCTCCTTTTGCGCTCCCGTGTCGCGATTCCGGCGGAAATAGGCCAGCGGGCTGTCGTCGGCGCCGGTGCGCATCTGGAGGATCGCAATGGGTGCTTCATCCGCTTCTTCTGCCAGCTCGCGTCTCAAACGGGTGGCATGTACGCGCAGGCGGCCATAGTTGACGGCCCCGCCAAACGAATGCAATTCCGACACGTAGCTGGCAATCGGCACGAAGCCCTGGCCGTAGATCTCGAACTCGGCCATATTGAACGCCGTCTTCGAGAGGACGAGAAGCTGCAGAAAGCGGCCCTGCAGAGGGGCGAATTCGATATCGACGATCTTTTCCTTGTTGACTTCCACCCGCCGCAGCAGCTCGTATTCCGGCCGATTGATGTCATTGAAGTTCTCGCCGTCGTTTATCCGAATTTCAAACGCCTTGATAAAAGCGTCGGGATCATTCGGGTCGGGAAAAAAGCGGATGCGGTCGATGGGAAAGGGGGCGCCCAGATCCCAGAAGAAGGTCGCTCCCGCCTGACTCTGGGCGGTCTTAAATACGCCTTTCGAGGAGGTTGCCGGGTCGCCGTCGATGAGGTCGAGAGGGCCCTTGAGCTGGTTGAAGAAGCCGTCATTCGACCACGTCCGCGGTTGTCCGCCGAGGGTGAAGTCCGTGGGCTGGCCGTTGAGAAAGGGCTGTCCCGAGGCGTAGAGCAACGCGATTAGATTTTCGCCCGCCTGCATCTCCAGCGGTTGCAGTGCTCCGCCGACGTCCAGCGCGCCTATCTGCGTCTCTGCCTGCGAGGTCCACGAGAGTCCCCCTTTGCCTATGCGCCACACTTCGATCTGGGCGCCACCGGCGGTCGGCCAGAGAAAGGCCGTCAGGACGGCAATACCAATCAATAAAGGAGAGATAACGCGCATGCTGTGCCTCTCCGCTAGCTCAGTTGTGTCGAGCCGCAGGTGCGGGGGTGTATCCTTGGTGAATTTCGCGCTGGAATGAAAAACTGAGATCGATCTCCTCCACGGAGACGTCCGCAAAGTCGAAGCGCAGGACTATATCCTCTATATGCACCTCGATCTTCCCGACATCGTCGTGCAATACGGGAAAGACCAGAAACCCCTGCTCTTCCCTGCCGCTGAAGATCATGGCATCGCTGTACAGCGTCCGTTTGAGCACATCCGTGCGATTTTGGAAGGCTTTCCGGCCCTGGCCGGTGCGGCCCTGCCAGTGGGCCCGGTAGTAGTCGTACAGCTGTGCAAAGCTCAGCGGTCTGTACTGTCTGTTGTTGGAGGTAGTAATGCGGGCTTTGAGCGGATCGATTTTGACCTTGGGATACTGGTAGTTGTTCACCTTGAGCCGAAAAACGGTGAAGCGGGCCGGCGTCCAATCATCGCCGGGAGCAGCCCAGTCGCCAAAGGTATAGGGATTGAGGGATAGGTCCGAGTTAACGGTGGTAAAGCGATTGAGCTCGGCGTCCGTCATCGGCTTGAGATCGATCGACAGACGGTCGAGATTGTAGGTGATCGAGCCGTCATCGTTGATGGTCATACTCTCAGTCTGATCGTCGGACGGCCGCAGTGGCGTGTGAAAATAACGACCGCAGGAGCTGAGAGTCAGAAGCATCACCAGTATGGACAAACCACGCATAGACCACGCCCCCCGTCTGAGTCGCTCATAGAGGCAGTTGAACACCGTGCAAACACCCGAAAAGAAAAAGCCGGGCCAATTGACCCCTCCAATTGGCCCGGCTTGCGAACTCGAGGATACCCTGTGCTTCCAGGGTTTTTCTACTGGAACGAATTCTTGATCTGTCCCCAGGTCGACGATTCGACAGCCGTGGCGCCACTGGTGTACTCACCCATCCGCAGCAGTTTGGCGACCGAGTAGTACTGCCGACTCGAGGCCTCGGGGCCGCGGGTGGTATGGTCGTTGGAACCGAGGTGGTTGCCGTCGTCGTCGTTACCAAAGCCCGAATCCGGGCCTTCGCCGTCTTCGTACCAGAAGGCGAAGGGAAGACCAGTGCCGTCTTCTCCGGCCACGGCATCCAGCTGCCACACCTCGCTCGCCGACGGTCCGGCGTCTTCCTGGAAGGCGAGGACCGTGACGGCCCACTCGTAATAGGTCGTGCCGCCTTCGGTCCACAGGTCGGCTGCCCACGCTTCGGGCGGATCGACGCGCACGGCAAAATCCATCCAGGGCTCTTCGCCGTACTCGAACCAGGCTTCCTGCTCGCTGTAGCGGAAGCGGACGTTGGTCGGCGGGCTGAGATCGCCCGGAGCCATCACCCACTCCATGGTGTAACCGGAAGCGGGACTGCGCTCGCGACCGTGGTCCTGCGGATCGATGCCGGCCTGGAGCATGTCGCCGTTCCAGCGCTCGATATTGGTGCCGTCGTGCACCAGCACGTCATCGGTGGCTTCCATAAAGCAGTACCACTTGTTGTCGTCTCCACCCTTCCAGCCCAGGAAAGTGGTGATGAAGAGGTCGTCGCGATCGGGGAGAGGCCGATCGCCTTCGTCGCGCCACTCGTCCATGGTCAGGGTGTATTCGGGATCGAACCAGGCCCAATCGTCGCTGTTGCCATCCATCGTCATGGCACCGGGATTCGGCACTTCGAGCATGTAGAACCAGAAGCCCTGGCTGCCGTTGCGATCCGCCAACGCGGGAGGATCAAACCACTGGGCGCTTGCCGTGCCGATAAGGGCCAGGCCGAGGACGCCCGCGATAATGAGTCGACGCATACTTACGCTCCTTACCCCTCAAGTGGGTAGGTTAGGTGAATTATAGTTGTAAAGGGCCAATCCACACAATGCGGAAGCCCCTTACAGGTTACTCTCCAAACGGAGGGAGATGGGATTGAATTCTCCGGGTATCGGCGCAATAACCCAACATCTCAAGCGTGAAAAATAATAAATAAATTCTTTATGGTCAAGGATTAATGTGAACAGGTGCAAAGTTAGTATTAACAATGTGATGTATCTTTTCTATAGTGGGAAAATCATCAGTGGGAAAATCATCTCTTGAATATTTTATTCTTATAGATCTGGCTGAATGATATTCTGACTACCCTTTCATTCCGGTCAGCGCGATCCCCTGCACGAAATACTTCTGTCCGAATATGTAGAGCACCAGGATCGGCAGCAGGCTGAGAACCGCCCCGGCCATAATCAGCGGGATGCGGATGTCCTGATGATTGGAAAGCAGCGCCAGGCCGACCGGCAGGGTCATCTTGTCCATGTCGCTCAGGTAGATGAGCGGGCGCATGAAGTCGTTCCAGGTGCCCATGAAGGTGAAGATGCCCAGCGTCGCCAGCGAGGGTTTGGCCAGGGGCAGCATGATGCGCCAGTAGATGCCGAACGGGGAGCAGCCGTCGATGCGGGCGGCGTCCTCCAGGTCGTTGGGCAGCCCCAGGAAGAACTGGCGCAGCAGGAAGGTGCCGAAGACGCTGCCGAAGAAGGCGGGAACGATGAGGGCGTAGTGGGTGTTGATCCAGCCGAGGGATTTCATGATGATGAAGACCGGGATCAGGGTCACCTGGGAGGGGATCATCATAGTCGACAGCAGGATCAGGAAGAGCGGTCGGCGTCCGGGAAAACGGAGTTTGGCAAAGGCGTAGCCGGCCAGCGAGCAGGTGAGCAACTGGCCGACGAGGACAAAGAAGGTGATCTTGACACTATTAAAGAGGAAGGTGAAGAACGGCATGTACTCGTAGATCTGGGTATAGTTCTCCCAGATAAACGGCCGTGGCCACCACTCGGGGGGGAAGGCCATCGACTGGGCGGTCGTCTTCAGAGAGGTGCTCAGCATCCACAGGAAGGGGATGATCATGAGCGCCCCGCCGCAGGCGACCAGTGCATAGATGCCGATCTGGTGCAGACGCTGGCGGCTCATTTGCGCTCTCCTTCGTAGTGGACCCATCTCGAGAAGCGGAGCTGGACCAACGATAGCAACATGATCAAGATGAAGAGCACCCAGGCTATGGCCGAGGCGTAACCCATTTCGAAGTACTCGAAGGCGTTCTGAAAGATGTACATTACCAGCGAGGTGGTGGCGAAGTTCGGTCCTCCCTGGGTCATGACGTAGAAGATGTCGAAGATCTGCAGCGAGCCGATGGTGCCCAGGATGAGCAGGAAGAAGGTGGTCGGCGTGATCATTGGAAAGGTGACGTGGCGGAACTTGCCCCAGACGCCGGCACCGTCCAGTTCGGCCGCCTCGTAGAGCTGTTCGGGCACTCCCTGCAGGGCGGCCAGGTAGATGACCATGTTGGTGCCAACCGACCACCAGACCGACATGACGATCACCGCCGGCATGGCTAACTCTTCGGAGCCCAGCCAGTTGAGGGGGGCTACACCTATCCAGGAGAGCATGGAGTTGAGGATGCCGAAGTCCTTGCTGTAGATCCAACGCCAGACCAGGGCGATGGCTACCGATGAGGAGACGGCTGGGGCGAAGTAGATGACGCGCCACCAGAGGATGCCGCGGATCTTGAGGTTCATCAACAGGGCCACGATCAGGGAAAAAAGAAGGCTGAACGGAACCCGGAAGCCAGTGTAGTAGAGGGTGTTCCACAGGGACTTCCAGAAGATCTCGTCGTCGGCCAGGCGGCGGTAGTTGTCCAACCCAACCCACTGTGGTGCGCCGAAGAGATCCCATTTGGTCAAACTCAGGTAGCCCGAGGCTACGATCGCCCCGATAGTGAAGATGAGCAGTCCCAGGACGTGAGGGGCAACGAAGAGCCAGCCATATAGTGACTCTTCGCGCATCAGCTTGCGTCGACCGGGCATCTTCTTCCTTTCGATAAAATCGCGATTTTCAGGTATGGTGCTGCGAGCCGGAAAGGTTTTGTGCTCAGAGCGAGTTTCCCCAGATCAATTCCGCCCGCCCTGGAGGATGCGGTCGATCCTGGGCTTCAGCTCCAGGGCCAGCTCTTTGAACGGACGCTCTCCGCTCCAGCCGAGGAGGAAAGTCTGGGTCATCATCTTTTCGATGCGGGCCCATTTCGGCTCCAGCGGTGGGCGGATGGCGAACTCCAGTGTTTCGAGCCACATCTGGTTGCCCTCCCGGCTGGGCGGGTTGTTGTCGAGGAAATCGGACGATTGGGCGACCGATTTGACCGCAGGAACGGCGCCGCCGATTTGACTGAGCACCGTCGATCCTTTGGCGCCGGAGATCCACTTGAGCACCTTCCAGGCCGCCTCGATGTTGGGAGAGTTTTGGTAGATGCCCCAGGCCTCGGAGTTCATCTGATAGCGTCTGGGACCGTCCTTTTCCGGAATCGGCAGCCAGACCGTGTCCCAGCGGAAATTGTCGCCGATCTCGCGTTTGTAGATGGCGGTTTGCCAGCGTCCGCCCGGCTGCATAGCCACTTTTCCGGTGGTGAAGAACAAATAGCTGGGCAGGCCGGAACTCTCGGTCTCTTCCAGCGAAGGGGCCACGCGCTCCACGTTGATGAGATCTGCCATCCACTGCATGGTTTCGTAGAACAGCGGATCGTCGATGTTGCTCTCGCTGCCGTTGTTGCGGGTCCATTCCCACCCTTTCATCATCGGGCCGTCGTAGCCGATGGTGATGGCGGAGGCCAGGCCAAACTGGTCGATGCGTCCGTCGCCGTCCGGATCGGCGGTCAGCTTGCGGGCCAGTTCGAGCGCCTCCTCCCAGGTCCAGTCTCTGGTGGGATAGGGGAGACCGGCCGCGTCGAATAGATCCATGTTGTAGTGCACGCAGGCGGGAGTGCTGACCTTCTTGGGCAGGACGTAGAGGGTGCCCTCGTAGCGGCAACTCTGGATCACGCTTGGGAACCACTTGTCCAGGTCGATGTCGTCGCGTTCGACCAGGGGTTCCAGGTCGATGAAGGCGTTCTTGGTGGCAAAGGAGGGGAAAGAAGAGGCGCGCTCCGGCACGCTTTCTAAGATATCGGGGGCGGTGCCGCTGGCAATCATCACCGGTAGTTTGCGGTTGTAGGTATCCTGGGGGAGGATATCGACTTTCAGGTCGATATCGGGATTTTCCTCTTCGAACGCCTTCTCCAGGATTTCGTATTTGGCGATGGTGGTGGTGTCGCCCCAGCCCATCAGCTTGATGAGGGTTCTGCCATCGCCCGTGCTTTCCTCTTCGGAGCCGCAGCCGCCGGTGAATAAAAGAGCGGCGATGGCTACGATGGCGAGCAGCTTGTGACGAATTGAATAGCTTCGCATCATGCCGTAACCTGGTTTCGATTGCCCGACTCCGGGGCGGTCGGCTGAAAATTGCGTCGACGGTGACCGCATCCGGAGATCGGTAGGGATAATATAGGTCGCTTGCAGGACTAGTGCACTGTAAACAAAGTTTCTGGCCTTCGGGAATTGCGTAACTATATTAATCTACTGGAAGATATAGATCGCAATTTTGTCGACGTTTTTTGTTGATAAAACACTAGCGAAATTGCCTGTTGCAGAGTGCAATCAGTAGCTGTGCGCTCCCTCGTGGCCATCGAGTTCCTGGATGACCGAATCTTCCCGCACCTCGCTGCTGCTCTGAGTGGTGACGGAGTAGACGAATCCTCTGTCCGTTCCGGCCGCTCCGAAGCGCCCCTCTCTGTCGAGGGCGACGAAATTGACGCTCAACTTCTCGCCCGCTGGCTCGCTGCTGGCGATGCGCTGGACTGCGGCGGCGCACGCCTCGGTCGGGCTCATCCCCTGGCGCATGTGCTCGACGACCAGGAAGGAGCCGCAGTAGCGCATGATGATCTCGCCCAGTCCGGTGGCGCCGGCCGCCCCTACCTGGTCGTCCACGTACAGACCGCTGCCGATGATCGGTGAGTCGCCGACGCGCCCGGGCATTTTGAAGCCCCAGCCGCTGGTCGAGCAGCCGCCGGCTATGCTACCGTTCGCTCCCAGGCCGAGAACGGAGACGGTGTCGTGGGTGGACGGCTGCTCCTGCCTGGCCAACCAGTCCTCCCATGCCGCGCGCGCCTCCGGGGTGATCGTCGGTGCCGTTGCGAATCCCTCTTCGAGGGCGAAGTCGCGCGCGCCCGCGCCGACGAGCATCACGTGCGGGGTCTTCTCCATGACCCGGCGGGCCACGGAGATGGGGTGGAGAATCCCCTCTAAGGCCGCGACGCTGCCGGCCTGGTGGGCGGGGCCCATGATGCAGGCATCCATCTGCACCACGCCGGCGGCGTTGGGCAGACCGCCGTAGCCGACAGTGCGGTCCGGGCAGTCGATTTCGACGACCCCGATGCCGGTTTCGACGGCGTCCAGGACGCTGCCTCCCTTTTGTGTCACTTCGAGGGCCGCCTCATTCGCCCTCTTGCCGTGGAGCCAGGTCGAGACGAAGAGGGGGCGATCCTCCGTCCGCTGTCCCGTTTCGGCGCTCCAGGCAGGGGCGCGCAGGGACGCGCTGCCGGCGGCAGCCAGCGCCGTGGCGCGCATGAAATTCCTTCTGGAAATGGCCATTCCTTCTCCTCTGATGGCGTTTGCGCCCTTTTACTTCTCTTCTTTGTAGGCGATGCAACTGATCTCGACTCTGAAATCGAAGACGATCTGATTGCCGCCGACGCAGGCCCGGGCCGGGAATTTCTTGTCGAAATACGAGGCGTAGGCCTTGTTCATCTCGTGGTAGTCCTCGATATCCTTCAGGTAGACGTTGGCGAAAACCACGTCGTCGAAGGTGTAGCCGTTTGCCTTGAGGATGCGGCCGAGGTTGTCCATGACCTGGCGAGTTTCGGCGTCCACCGAGGTCCTGACATCCTTGCCGTCGGCCGTGCGGGGGATCTGACCGCTGACGTAGAGGGTATTGCCGGCCTTGCGGGCAGCGCTGAAGGGAAGGGTTTTGATGGGCACGGCCTTCTGGGCCAGGGCGGAACCGGCGAGTAAGGCGCAGAGCAGGATCGCGATGGAAATGGATCTGGACATGACGGCCTCCTTGATGCGATGATGGTACCTCGAGTTGAAATTTCGCTCCCGTCACTTCTGGAATTTCCGGGGAGTGGCATGCGGCTTTCTGTTTTTGGTGCAAAGAGCCAGGTCACTGTTGTTTTCACTACCCATGTAAAGTAAAAGAGAGGGAAGCGCCGGACAACCGGAGATATTTTCCCATTGACGCCTGCGTAGGAATGGGAATATCATATGCGTAGAAATGGAAATATCGCAAGAGAGTTTATTTTTCCCTCAGGGGGGCGCATATCATGGAACGACGGATGTTTATCAAAAGCCTGGCGGCCAGCCTCGCCG
>Ga0233431_1000842_pt1 | contig 60523 bp, 58 predicted proteins | sample SI_118_April2016_FD_179867 | JGI IMG/M metagenome (GOLD analysis project Ga0233431, IMG submission 179867) | Seawater microbial communities from Saanich Inlet, British Columbia, Canada - SI_118_April2016_200_MG | ecosystem: Environmental > Aquatic > Marine > Inlet | place: Canada: British...
CACGGGAAAGTCCTTTCCCATCATCTTTTATTTCCACCACCACCTTACCGGCAGCGTGATAAGCAGCCAATTTCACAGTCCCGGCTCGCGGTTTTCCCTTCTTTTCTCTGACCTCGGGCATCTCGATGCCGTGATCCACTGAGTTGCGAACCATATGCATCAGGGGATCATTGATAACATCCACCATATTCCGGTCTATCTCGGTATCCTCGCCCTCGGTAACAAGGTTTACGTTCTTACCGACCTTGCGTGACACATCCCTCACAAGACGCGCCATCTTGCTAAAAGTCGCTTTGAGAGGTACCATCCGCATAGACATGCTGAGGTCTTGCATTTCTCGGACAATCTTACCTGTCTGTGCGATTTTTCTTAAAAGCTCATGGTCATTGGCGCCGGTCACCACTTTGTCCTGTGCAACAATAGAATGGGAAATTACCAATTCGCCGACCATGTCAATGAGCCGGTCCAACCTGTTCGTACTCACCCTGATTGATGATTCAACGGTCTTTTTACCCTTCATTCGTTCTTGTGTTCTAATGGCTTGAGCCACGTCTGTGACCGTGGCGGCCTTTGATTTTACCATCTTCACACCGATCGGCACCTCATCCTGACCGGCCGCAACTTCCTCCACTTTTTCTCTTTCGGCCTTTCCTTCGGCCACTAAGAGATCCCCGATCCGAGGCACTGCATTTTTCGTTTCAATTTCGTCGGATATTCCAGCACCTTCAGGGTTGATCAATACGCCCAACAGATCATCGTACCCTTCCGGCTTGGAAAGGGGAGCGCCGCCCAAGGCATCCTGAACCAGATCAATCATCTGCTTGATCATATCAAGGCTACGAAGAGCGAGATCGGCATATCCCCCGGCATAGCGTATTTCCTTATCCCGGACACGGCTCAGAAGCGATTCCGCGTGATGGGCTATTTCTGATATGAATGCAAGTTCAAGAAAGGCGGAAACCCCTTTAACCGTATGAAACGCGCGAAAAATCGACCCAACTGACTCGGTATCTTCCGGGTCGGACTCAAGGGTCAGCAAGGCCTCTTCGGCCTCTGAAATCAGATCTGTGCTTTCAGTAATAAACTCGCTCAATAGATCAAGATCAGCATCTTCAGGGAGGGTCTCGGGAAAAATTATTCCAGCGGCAGGCTTATCATCAGATCCGGAAACGAGATCCGAAGGGCGCTCGGGCGGCGTTTCATCAACAGATTCATTATCATCTTCAGGAATCGTATCGGAAAATTGTTCAGGGGGTTCCTCCATACCGGGTTCATCACCCTGCTCCCCAACCGGATTGGCGAGCTGGTCAACTGGCTCATCCTTCCAATCCTCCTCGATTGCATTCATGGCATCTTCCAAGAGCCCGCCAACTTCAGCAATGTTCAAATCCGGGTCAGAAGCGCTCGCATCAAGGATCGCATCAATTTTTTCTATGGCCTCGCCAATTTTACCCCTGCATGTTTCCGGATATGAGCTATCTGCTGCGATCGACGTTAACGATTTTTTCAGGCGGGAAAACTCCGAGAGATCATCCGGTTCGAGCAGGATTAAGCGGGCGGCAATATCATCGAGAGTCTGTGCAGTATCTTCCCCCGAATGGCTTTCAGCCTTTTTAGGCTTCTTGGGGTTCATCAGCCCCTCCCAATCAGTTGAAGGTTCTCCCATGATGCTCTCCAAGGCCTTTGCCGCCTCTATTACAGAAAACCCGCCATCCTCTTTCTTGTCAGTAAGGTCCTCCTCCAGGGCGATCAATGCCTCGGATATCCCGCCAACAAGGGATAAAGTGTCCTTGACCGATTTTTTGGAAAGGAGCGCCACACCTTCTCGGCAAAAGGCAAAAAGCGCCAATGCGGCGGTCCTTTCTGCCGGGATCTTGGAAATCAGCCCCTCCAGATCAGCAAGTATCTTTTTCCACGCCTCTTTGTCTTTCAAGTTAACGGTGTCGATGTCCTCAATGATTTTATTGAGAATATCTGCCGTCTTTTTTGCTATCCCGGCCATGTATAACTCTCCCTCTTCATATCCACATATAACGATGTAGAGTCAACGATATCATATCCAAAAGAGGCTTGCAAAGGATATGCCACACTGTCCGAATCTTAATTTGTCTGATATTAAACGATATTAAACCAATATTTGAATTGAGATGGCAATAGCGTCAGTTTTCTGACGCCAAAAGGGGAGGCCTCTGTTTGGCTGATGGCAGGTCTCGGAGTGGAATAGATATCCGGGGGGCTTGAATCCAGGCTATATGCTGCCACAAAGGACCTTTCCGCTTTGATCGTTTTGTTGCATCCTGCCTGATCTGTAATAAATGGCATTGGCGGCAATCAGATTATTCAAAAAGGCGAAGGAGCTCCTTACGAGCTCAACGGAATGCCTGAGCAACGCCTTGTTGCCATTATTTACGTCCCGGATAGTTTTTGCCAATGGCAAGAGATCTGAACACAACCTCTTGAATCGAACAGAGTAAGGCGCTTCTACGAATTCAGCTAATTTAGTGATCGTAAGGTCATGGGGAGAGCATCCTAAGGATTCGGCAAGATCCTTTATTATAACCTGCCGTTGTTCTTCCATTGTTCGAATCTTGAGGAGCAACTTCTCTTTTTCCTTACCGGTTTTCCCCAATTCGACAAGATTTGAGCTTATAATCGCTATTTTTTCCTTTTCGAGAAGAGACAACAGCGCTCGATAAAGGGTTGCCTCCCCATCCAGTAGATTGAGAAAATCATCATAAGCGTTCACAGGTTTAAAATCCTCTTCAAGACAGTGCGTCGAAAATAGATTCCCTTATCATCTTAAAGGCTATCTTTTCCCCGTCGACCGTATATGTTCCGGCCTCTATCTGCTCTTTAATCTCGGCTACCTTCTCTTCCCGGACGTCAGGAAGAGCATCAAGGCTCTTTTTGGCTTCTTGGATCTGTTTCGCCTCTGGTGATAAAGCAACCCTGTCTTCCGACAGGCCCCCCTTTGTCGCCTCCTTAGGTGAGCCTCCGACCCTGTTCTTTTCCTTGCCGACGTTTTTATAGGCCTCTAATCCGGCAAAAGGCTTATTACCTGTTATAATATCCATTCCCATTCGTAAGGACCTCCTTTCTTGTCTTACAAACCCGAGGTCGCAGGATGCTAACCTGTCAAAAAATACTGAATAAACAAAAGCTTAACAAATCCTGTTGATAAAACAACTTTACCGTTAATTTCATTATCGGTCAGAAAAGATTAAAACTTTAGTCTTTCGGCTCACTTTTTTTTGATTTTTTTCCCTCCACCTCTCCCGGCCGGCTTTCAAGCCGATCTAGAAAAAGTGACGAGAAGCCGATTCCCCGCTGAGAGGCCATTTCCTTTGATATTTCGGTATCAAGCATAGAGGTATAAATTTCTTCGGCCCTTCCCCCGCTGATGAGACCGTTCTTGGGAATAGTCGCCCGCATTTCCTTGAGAAGATAGGAGATAAAAAGGGACTCAAACTCCGCACATGCCTCCTTGAGTTTAGGCGCGTTTTCAACGGATTGTGAGAGTTTCCCGGACTTCAGGCTCTGTTGCATCCTCTCCATTTTACCGGTTACATCCATTGTTTCATAGGGTATGGCGGGTAGCGATAGGAAGTCTGACATTACATCACCTCTATGGTTGCGTGCAAGGCCCCTGCGACCTTGAGGGCCTGGAATATGGCCATCAGGTCCCGGGGGGTTACGCCGAGCGCATTCAAGGCTCTGACCACCTCGGAAATAGTCACCGTTGATTTCACTAAGAAAAGCTTGCTTTTATCCTCTTTTACACCGATGTCGGTGTCATAGGTAATTGCCGTATTGGCGCCTGGTGCAACTATGGCGCTGCCATCCCGGGACTCCACGGGCGGTCCGGACGGCGCCGATCCGCCGCCGAATACCCCCCCCCCCTGAGAAAAAGGCATCGGTTGAGAGACATTTGCGGTTTCCTTGATCGAGATACTCAGGTTCCCATGGGCAATGGCTACGGTGGCGATCTTGACATTTTCCCCGATGACCACCGTTCCGGTCCGTTCATTGAACACCACCATGGATGACTTATCCGGGGTAACATCCAATTGCTCTATCATGGCGACCAGCTCGACCGTCCTGCCGGAATACTCTTTTGGGACCTCAACCTCTATGGTTCCGGCATCCAAGGTCCTGGCCACATTACCTTTCAAGGCTGAATTGATCGTCTCCGTCATCCGGGAGGCATTTGTAAAGTCGGGCAAGGGCAAGGTCAAGAACAAACGCCCCTTATTAACAAAATCATAGGGGATCTCGTTTTCAATGATGGCGCCGCCCACAATTCGAGCCACATTGGGGAAGTTTTTGCTGACGCTGGCCGCCTTTCCCGAGACAGAGAACGCGTCGGTACTGACCGGTCCCTGGGCAACGGCATAAACCTTGCCGTCTGCGCCCTTGAGGGGGGTGACCAGCAGGGTTCCCGCCGTAAGGCTTTCCGCGTCGCCTATTGAACTGACCGTAACATCCATTCTGGAGCCCACATTTGCAAAGGCCGGCAAATCGGCGGTGACCATTACGGCGGCCACATTTTTAGCCTTTTCGATATCCTTTGCATTAACCGTAACACCCATCCGCTCCAACATACTCGCCAGGGACTGAAACGTAAATTTTGAATCCTTGCCATCCCCTGTCCCATCCAACCCCACAACCAGACCATATCCCACCAACTGATTTTCACGCACGCCCTTAACGCCGGCCAAATCCTTGATGCGCGTTGCATGGGCATAACTGGTCAAGACCAATAGCGCTATGAGTATCAGACTCACCTTGGCAAATATTTTTTTGACGTCAAAAAACAAAAAGGTGTTTTCCATTTCTTCTCTCCCCCGGTCCCCCCGGACGGAATTCTCAAAACGCCCTATATTTAGAATGGCCATATCACATTTACAAAGTTGGAAAGCCACCCCGGACGTTGACGCTGGGCCACAACGCCCCTGCCGCTATAAACGAATTTGGCATCAGAGATCCGGGACGATTCGATTTCATAGCCCCATATGCCGTTTTTGTCTTTTTTGTAACGAATATCTCTGGGTTGGATTATTCCCGACAGGCTCAGAAAATTTGTCTCGTCGTTCACCATCATCTCCCGAGACCCCGCAACCACCAGGTTCCCGTCGGGAAGCACTTTGACGACCCTGGAGGTTATGGTGCCCGACAGCGCTCCCGACCGGTCGGTTGACCCCTTCCCCTTATGTGCGGTGCCAAGGCTGCTACTGACATCGCCTTTATAGGCGCTGGCCGTTTTCCCAAACCCGGTAAAGGAGGAATCCATTCCGGCGTTCAATGAACTGTCTCTACTGGTATCCGTGTTGGCTCCGGAAGATCCCGTCAGTTTCTGATCTAAAATAATGGTCACGACATCTCCCACATGGCTTGCCTTGTAATCCTGGAACAGAGAACTGAGCGCCCCCTTTTTCTGCCAGAGAGATCCCTCATACTTTCTCGGTTTTAATCTTTGATTCTCGTCGACACCGAGAGACATGGCGCGATTCATGTTGGTATCCCTTAGTGTTTCCCTTTGCCCCGCGACACAACCGAAAAGGCTCATGGCGAGCAAAGTGGAAGACGCCCCAAATGTCATCAATCTTATCAACCCGCCGCGCTTGCCGAACATCTTCCCGAACCTCCCCGACATAACCCTGGAAATGACCCTAAAAATCAACCTTCACCGTCTTGGCATCCAAGACACGGCCGTACAGGCTCTTCTTTGAGTCGATATTTTCAATCCTGACCCTCTCTCCCCGACGGCCCTCTCTCTGCTTTACCATACCGAGGGTCGTAATCCTCAAGCCACCCGATTCCGCGATTAACTGGACCACATCGCCACGCTTGACCAAGGGCGGAAATTCAATGAGACCGGACCTCAGTACCCTGTTGGCATCGATATTCCGCTTGGCCCTTTTGCCCAGGACTTCTTCGCAATCAAGGATAATATTGGAGGGGAGTTCTGCCAAATTTTTTTCCCTTATCTCAATATCATCCTCGGTAATCCTCCGGTTCCTTCTCAAAGGCCTCTTGGTGACAACCACTTCCGCTAAAACCTCTATATCGGCTGTGACCAAGATCCTCTTTTGAAAGCTGCCGTTCACCTTGAAATGGAGGGGCAGGGGCACGCTCCCCTTGAAGTCCGTATTCTTGAGGGGTTCGACACTATAAGTAACCTTCCCCTTGGGGAGAATAACACTGTCCCTCACCCTGATAGTCCTGATCTTTACCTTCTCCCTGTCCCAGGGGATATTTGCATATATGAAATCGGAAACCACCCTGTTTATATCCTCTTTTGTAACCTCCACAAAACCTCTGGTTACCAGAATCCCCTTGGGGGCCGCCAACCTGATTTGCGACAGATCGATTTTGTGCTGTTTCAAGCGGAGTCGAATGTAATTTTCATTCAAGCGCCGGCTTTTTCCCGGCAGAGGGGCTCTTGCAATGATAATTTTTTTCAACCTTTGAACCAGGGCCGGATCATCCCCTCCAATCTTTGCAATCTTCCCCAAATATATAACATCACTGTTTATTTCCGCTTTTTCGAGGCCTCTTATGCTAATGACACCCGCCTCGGAAAGCTCGGGTCGTATCCCCGTCAGGAAGAGTGCAAACAAAATAACCAGGCAGAGAAAAAATCTATAACACGTCACAATTCACTCCTATCGTTTAAGATTATTCGCCATCTGCAACATATCATCCACGGTCTTAACCGCTTTACTGTTAAGCTCATAGGCCCTCTGAGCCGCAATCATACTCACCATCTCTTCAACCACGCTGACGTTGGACATCTCCAGGTATCCCTGGGCGATGGTGCCGAATCCATCCTCTCCGGCAGTGCCGGTCGTTACCTCACCCGAAGACTTTGTGGGAAGATACAGATTTCTTCCGATACTTTCCAATCCGCTCGGGTTGATAAACATGGCGAGCTGGACGGTCCCCACCTCACTCGGGTCGGTCTCTCCCGCCTGCTTGATGGAAACCGTTCCATCCGTCCCGATGGATATGGAAGTCGCATCGGTCGGGATAGAGATCTCCGGTTCTATTATGAACCCATCAGAGGTCACAACGCGCCCATCGCCATCCAGTTTGAACGACCCGGCCCTTGAATAAGCGGTCTCTCCATTGGGCTGTATAATTTGAAAAAAGCCATGCCCCTCAATTGCCATGTCAAGTTGATTCTGAGTCTGCTGATAATCCCCCTGGCTGAAGATCTTCTGTGTCGCCACCGGTCTCGTTCCATGGCCTATCTGGATACCGGTCGGGACTTCAGACCCCTGGGCCGAGGTGGTCCCTGCCGAACGAAGCTTATGATATAATAGATCTTGAAAATCCGCCCGGCTCCTCTTAAACCCGCTGGTATTCACATTGGCCAGATTATTCGCTATAACATCAATATTTAATGTCTGTGCCTGCATCCCTGTGGATGCGATCCATAATGCGCGTTGCATTTTTTCCTCCTAACCCTCTAACCCTGAATATTCAGCATTACGCCAATCTTCCAACCTCGCCAACAGATTTTTTGGTTGCATCGTTGAGGAACTGTATCGTTTTCTGATACGATTCATAACATCTTGATATATCAATCATTTCTGTCATTGCTCTTATGCTGTTTACATTAGATGCCTCGAGGTATCCCTCCCTTACTTTGAATCCTTCAGTCATTTCTTTGGCGACCCCGGTCCCACCAAGAGCAAACAGGGTATTGCCCATCTTTTCCAGAGACGCGGGCTGTGAAACCGAGACAACCTTCAAAGTGCCCACCTCGCTTCCATCCACAGAGACATTGCCCGCCTCGTCAACATGGACATTACCCCCGTCGATTCTTATTTCGCCCCCTTTGCCCAAAACCGGCTGCCCGCCCATGGTGGCCAGAACGCCGTCCTCATTGATTGTAAACCTTCCATTTCTCGTGTAATGCGTCCCCTCCGGCGTCTGGATGCAGAAGAAACATTCTCCCTCCAAGGCCAGGTCCAGGGCATTGTCCGTATGTCTCAAAATACCCTGTGAAAAGTCAGTTCTGGCGCCGCGTGCCATCGGGCCGGAAGGGCCTTGAAGGTGATCGGTTTGTGAATCCCCTCCCTTTTCAGCCCCAACAGGCACGTCGAAGTACAACTTGTCCTGTTTGAAGCCCGGTGTATTTATGTTGGCGAGATTGTTTGCCAAGACATCTAATCTCTGTTGATTATTGAATGCGCCGACAGAGGCCGCGTACATCGCTTGGGTCAGGCTCATTTTTCAAACCTCCAAAGGGCTGTGCGGTTCGATTTCAGACTTGGATATTGCTCATAATTGAAAAAGCGAAACCCGCACTCTTTTTGTAGTATTAAATATGCAAAATACGTGCCAGGGAAATCCGGAATATCTACTCGCCAATACAGGACGAAAAAGGCTTTTTCTACCGATGATAGATCCATATTTCGCTGTCCTTCTCTCTTGCGGTGGGAAATTTTTTCCCTATCCCACTTCTCCATTCTTTTTGCGGGAGTTATGGCCGAATTTTTTCAGTCTTAAGATGAGTTCAATTTCGCTCTTGGGGATACTCACCTTTTCGGAGATTTCTCCTGTGCTCAGACCCAAAATTGCCAACTGCTCTACGTTTTCATATGGGCCGGGACCCTGTTCATCAGAAGTACGAATATTCGTATTCCTTTTTTCAGATTGCTTTATCTTCTGAACAAGTTCTTCGTTAAACCCCCCTATGTTTGCCGTAGTCGCCTGTTTTTGGGAAGTTCGACCATATTTGATTGTCATGATAATCAATAATAGAACCGTAATAGCAAAAAAACAGATGGAGATAGTATCCATCGCTATTTCCAGTTGTTCCGCTGTAAAAGATGTCATTTACGATTCCCTCCAAGTGACTGAAACGACTATACCTGTATATCAACCCGTGTTCCTACCGTGCCATGGGTATTGCGTTTCTTAATATCAGCGCCCGGATCTGCCGATTCCCCAGAAAAATTTCCTTCTCCCCGTTTCTCTTTCTCATCACTCACTTTTGCCCTTTCAAGAATCGGGGTTCCTTGTTTCTCATCCTCTTTTTCTTCTTCTAGATCCTTTTCAAAGCCTTTTTGTTGCGAATCGGGATGCTTCTTTTTTGAACGGTGAACCCCATGTGTGGGAGATATGGGAGAAAACACTTTCCGAATATTCATGACGTCGCTCATAATACCCACCTCTCATAATTGCCCGGTCTTGTTCCGAGGCGCCATCCTTTCTGCCAAAACTGAAATTCCACAAGTCATCTGAATCTATGCCTTCCCCAATTTCAAATATCATCGGCACAGACGTCAGTTCATATTCAAACCATCTTTCCTCAACTTGGTTCTCAGATGAATAAGGGCCTGGGAATGAATTTGGGACACCCGTGATTCTGTTATATCTAAAACCTTACCAATCTCTTTCATCGTCAATTCATCCCAGTAGTATAATGAAACCACCATTCTTTCTTTTTCCTTCAATTGCTCAATGGCTCCGGCAATGGCGTTTCCCATCTCTTTTAACCCTGCCTGGCCCAGCGGATCATCGCTGTTGCCATCCACCAAAAGATGCATGAGATCGTCTTTTTCCTCGTTTGAAAAAGATCCGATTTCCTCGAAACTGACAAAAGACATGGTAGACATCTTTCTAATATCGTAAAATTCTTCAAGGCCTATTCCGAGTTTTTTAGCAACCTCATCATCTTTAGCCCCCCTGCCTAACTTCAGATTCAGGTCTTGGTATGCCTTCTCCAATTCGCGAATTTTGCTTCTATTGGATCTGGAAAGGAAGTCCCGAGACCGTAACTCACTCAACATGGCCCCCCTGATCCTGAACAGCGCATAGGTAATAAATTTATTTTCTCTAGTGGAATCATAACGTTCTATGGCATTCATCAAGCCTATGATGCCTGCATTAACAAGGTCATCCGCCTCTACGCTGGGGGGGAGGTGAGCTGCCATCCTATGGGCGATGCTTTTAACATAGGGGAGGTATTCGGTTATCAGCTCATCCCTTAAAGCGAAGTTCGCTTTCAACCCCTGCTCAATTTCCATTTTCGCCAATTCCATAGCCATTATTTACTCGTACCCTGTTCCATTGCGAACAAGTTTCCTCCAGAAAAAATTTGTATCTCCCTCCGGGACATTAGAGGGCCGCGATTCAAATACCTTTTTTGCAAGGGCGGCAAAACATTTGCTTGCCTTGGTATCGGGGTGGATTTCACTCACCACCTTTTGAAGCCTCACGCCCTTTTTGATATTTTCATCTGTCAACACATGTCCCATATATTCGATTTTTATATCCAGGAATCTATCAGCGACCAACTCTATTTGTTTATAAACATCGAGTGCTTCTTTGGGACTTTTGGCCAGATTTACGATCAGCTTAAAGTGCTTCCTTGAATAATCGAGAGAGAGGATCTTCATTAAGGCGTATGCATCCGTAATGGAAGTGGGTTCCGGAGAGGCGACAACCATTATCTCCGGAGCACTGCTGTTAAAATGCATCACATTTGACGAAATACCAGCTCCCGTGTCGATCAAGAAGAAATCAACGGAATCAATGAGTAAATCAAGGGCCGTGAACATCCGAATTTTTTGCTCATCAGTCAAATCGCTGAGTTCTTGGATGCCCGAAGGTGCAGGCAGTATCTTGACATTTCCCGGACCTTCTATCACGATTTCCGAGATGGTTTTTTCGCCTGCAATGGCGTGGGACAAATTATACTTCGGCGCCAGTCCCAGCAAGACGTCAAGATTGCCCAGCCCCAAATCCGCATCAAGAATCAGGACCTTTTTTCCCAAACGGCTTAGAACAAATCCAAGATTGGCAACGATATTAGTCTTACCCACGCCTCCTTTGCCACTGGTTACGGCGATGACACGTGTATGGGATTTACGGCTTTCCCTTTTCTTCTTTTCCATAGCAGTCTTCTTGCCTGCTATTCTCCGGGTCAAACTGATGACCTTTCTCGGTGGGGTTTTATGATTCACGGCTTTCATCTCTCCATTTTTATGAAGTCAGTTAATACCGGCGTGGAGCGGTTCGTTGGTCAAGCATACGATGATCGTCTCAAATACGGGCCGGATTCGCGATGTGCCTGCCTGTTCCTCGATTCTACTGACCTTACGGATACGCGTTCGATTCCTTTTTTTTGGACCAATATCAGATCCACCAATTTCTCCAAGGTTGCAACTTGTATGTCTTCAGGGACTTGTGGACCATTTGTAAAATATGAGACAGGTATTTTTGTCCGGATTAATTGATTAAGGAGATCTCCGTATTCACCGCTTTCATCAAGTTTTGTAAATATCAGACTGTCAATGGATATTACTCTGAACTTGTCTAATATGCGGTTGAAGTCCTTTTCTTTTGTTACAGCGCTCAAGAGGAGATGAATCTCTACAGGCCCGACATTATCAAGAAGATCTCTTAGCTCACCCAGTTGATGCGTATCTTTTTGGCTTATCCCCGGTGTATCAATCAGGACAATATCCTTCCTTTTTAACTTTTGTAGGGATTTCAAAACCTCTTCTTTGCTGGAAGCAACTTCCATCTGAATACCCAGAATCCTGGAGTAGACTTCGAGTTGAGCAATGGCCCCGATTCGTTTGTCATCCAAGGTAATCAAACCTATCTTTCTCTTCTTGCTGAGACCGCCAATGGCGGCTAACTTCGCAATAGTGGTCGTTTTTCCCACCCCGGTGGGGCCTATCAGGGCAATTATTTTTTGTTTTCCGCGTGCTATTCTTACAGGTCTGCTTGCAGCGCCCATTTTTTCAAGATTTTCGATCAGGCTCTGCCTGATCGCTTCAGGTCTAAAAAGCTTGTTTGAGGGTACGACGGCACCGAGTTTCTTGATCAAATCCAATGCTATGTTTTCTTTCACACCCTGGTTCTGCATTTCCTGGGAGAGATCGAAGAGATTCATTTCAACATCCCTCTGTTGAGGCAATGCATTTCTCGTCGTCGTCAGGTTGGCCCTGTTTCTCGAAGCTCCCGCTTCTTCTTTAACCAAAGAGATGGGTCTCCTCCAATCTCTCTGGCCCATAGAAACCGGTCCCACGGGCACACCCTTATGACGCCGCCATCTTCCGGCAGAAGCGTTTTCATTTTTCTCGTTGTGATAGCCGGCGTCAGTTGCCGCAGTTATTTCCACACACGGCCCTTTCAAGAATCCAAGCATCCCTGCGCCATTCTTCATCTCCTTAGCAGAAAGGATTACTGCCTGGTAACCAAACTCCTTCTTGACCAAACTCAAGGCCTCAGCCATATCCTGTGCTCGAAATCTTTTAATTTGCATTGTCCAACGCCACCGTTCCTATAGAGTGAATTTGTATATTATTGACAATCTCATTATATGACAGCACAACCAAATCAGGAATAAACCGGTCTGCAAGTTTTTTAAAATGTGACCTGATCAGCGGTGAACACAAAACGACCGGCTGCTGGTTGAGCTGTGAAAATTTCTCCAGATTTTGAGTAACTTTTTTCATTATCTCCCGGGCTACGTTTGGCTCAATTGGGAGAAAATCACCTTGTTCAGTATGCTGAACCGCCTGGGCCACGGTTTTTTCAATGTTCTGGTCCAAGGTTATTACCGGGATATTCCCCTCAGGGCTTTGATAGAGTTTGGTAATGGTCCTGGCAAGGGCCTGCCGTACATATTCGGTGAGCGCATCAGCGTCCTTTATCATCGGGGCCCAATCGGCCAATGTCTCTAAGATGGTCAGCATATCTCTAATGGGAATCTGTTCTATCAGAAGATTTTGAAGGACCTTCCCGACAGCGCCAAGGGGGAGTAGATTGGGTATTAATTCCTCCACCACTTTAGGATAGGAAGTTTTCAGATTGTCCACAAGCTGCTGAACCTCCTGCCTTCCCAATAACTCGTGAGCATGCCGTCTAATCACATCGGACAGGTGGGTTATCAAAACAGTGGACAGATCAACAACGGTATATCCCTTGGCCAAAGCGTCTTCTCTTGCCCCCTCCTTGATCCAAAAGGCCGGCAGTCCATAGGTGGGCTCCTTCGTGGGAACGCCACCGATCTTTCCATCCGCATTGCCGGGATCCATTGCCAGATAATGGTTCATCATCAACTCTCCCCTGGCCACTTCATTCCCTTTGAGCAGAACGGAATATTCCCCAGGCTTCAGCTTCATATTATCCTGAATATGAATGGGGGCGACAACAATCCCGATCTCCTTGGCGATCTGAAGCCGGAAAGACCTGATCCTTTCTAAAAGATCACCGGCCTGTTCAGCGTCCACCATGGGAATCAGGCCGTACCCAACTTCCAGGGCTAAGATATCAACGGGGGGGATCGATTCCAGACTTTCCTGCGGCCCGGTCTTATCTTCAATCATCTCCCTCTCTTCCACCTTTTCCTGCTCGGCCTTTCTTGACTGGGTCACGGTATACGCCACCCCTCCGGCAAGTATCGACAATACAATAAAGGGAATAGCGGGAAGTCCGGGTACCAGACCAAATCCGAAGAGGACTACAGAGGCAATGCCAATGGCCTTTGGCTGCCGCAAAAGTTGAGACAATACTTCTCTACCCATTGTTGATTTAGACCCCGCCCTGCTGACCACGATACCGGCGGCGGTCGATATCATCAGGGCAGGAATCTGGGTGACAAGGCCATCGCCCACTGTTAACAGGGTGTAGGTCTGTGCTGCATCGGCGATATTCATGCCATTCTGCAATACTCCGATAGAAAGCCCCCCCACGATGTTGATCAAAGTAATGATCACACCGGCTACGGCATCTCCCTTGACGAATTTACTCGCCCCGTCCATGGCCCCGTAAAAATCCGCTTCACGGGAAATCTCTTTCCGCCTCGCCTTTGCCTCTTCTTCTCCTATGAGTCCCGCGTTAAGGTCAGCATCGATGCTCATCTGTTTTCCGGGCATTGCGTCTAAGGTGAAACGCGCAGCCACTTCGCCGATTCTTCCGGACCCTTTTGTGATAACCAAAAGATTGATCATAACAAGGACGATGAAAACAATGGCCCCAACCACATAATTCCCCCCCACAACGAAACTCCCAAAAGCCTTGATCACACTTCCGGCAGCCGCGGGGCCCTCACTCCCATGCAACAGGATTATCCGTGTTGAGGCAATATTAAGGGACAACCTGAAAAGCGTGGCAATCAAGAGTACGGATGGGAATGACGAAAAGTCCAATGGCTTCATGAGATATGTGCCCACTAAGAGAATTGTCAGGGCAAATGTTATGTTGAACGACAGGAGCAGATCCAAAAGAAAGGGGGGCAACGGCATTACCATCAGGATCAGGATGCCTACAACACCCAGAGCAGCCACAATCTCGCTGTTCTCGGTCAGAAAGGAAATTCCCACTAAATTATCGGTTTGGTCTGCCAACTCCATATTTCTCCAGCCTCGTTACGGTCATCAGTTTCTTCTATGATGTGAACACATGCATTTTCCGTGCCCGATGAAAACTTTGCAGGTAGAACTCCGAGTTTTAGGCATCAGGCCCTTGAGTGCATCAGATATTTACAGGTGGGGGCAGCTTTTTGAAGCAGGATTTGGATATAGTATAGGAAGCGATAATAGCGATCTTACGGGAAGTGGCGAGCGCGCCCGGTTAACAATTTGACTATGGGTGTCAAAAATTCAACTACGCGCTGCTCCTCTTTCCCTTCAGCTTATAGACATATGCCAGGACTTCGGCCACTGCCTTATAGAGATCAGGAGGGACAAGGGCACCAATCTCCATCGATTTAAAAAGGGTCTGGGCCAGCGGTTTATTCTCTACGATGGGTACATCGTTTTCTCTGGCAATATCCTTAATCCTTTCCGCCATCAACTTGGCCCCTTTTGCTACAACCTGGGGGGCAAACATCTGTTTGGCATCATATTTGACGGCAATGGCCAAAGTGGTAGGATTGGTTATAACAACATCCGCATCAGGCACGGATTCCATCATTCTTCTCATGGCCATTTCCCTTTGGGCCTGTCTGATCTTTCCCTTGATCTGTGGGTCTCCCTCTGCTTGCTTGGCCTCATCTTTCACTTCTTGTTTGCTCATCATCAGGTCTTTTGTATGTTGCCAGCGCTGGTAAGTAAAATCTATGGCAGCCAGGACAAGCATTCCCAAACCGACATAAAAAATCATCTTCAAGGAGACTGTGCCCATATAGGTCAGGATCTGCCCCACACTCATCTCCATAAGCGACGGAATTGCATCCAGCTCCCCTCGCAGGACCAGCCATGAAATGCCGCCGATGAAACTAACCTTGAAAACCGATTTGAGAAGCTCCACCAGGGATTTCAGGGAAACGAATTTCTTCATTCCCGTAATCGGGTTGAATTTCGATAGTTTTGGAACAAAGGGCTTTAACGTGAACAAAAACCCCACCTGAAGGAGGTTAGCGGCAATTCCCAAAATCAACAAAACCAAAAGTAGAGGCATTAGGATGAGGCCTACCTGTTGCAAGACCTCGAACAAAAACGCCCTGGCCGAAATCCCCTCGAGATGCAAAGTCCCAAGATTTTGAAAAACGCCGTGCATAAAGTCTGAAAGAGCCCAAAACATCCATGGCCCTGCAAAGAGAAATACACCTAAAGCCCCAAATAGTATGAAGGTGGTGGAGATCTCCTGACTCTTTGCGACCTGTCCCTCCTCCCTTGCCTTGGAGAGCTTCTTGCCGGTCGGTTTTTCGGTCCTCTCCTGGTCACCTTTTTCAGCCACGACAAACCTCTATAATGATCCTATAGCCGTTACATAGCATTTAGAAGATTTAGAATGTCATTCCCTAGCCCACTGAATATTGATTCAAAAAACGACGTCATATATGGGAGGGCAAAAACAAAAAATATCAGCCCCACAAGGATTTTCAGGGGCATTGCCACAAAAAAGATATTCATTTGCGGAACGGTCCGTGCCGCCAGCCCAAATGCTACGCTCATTAAAAACAGCACCACAATGAGGGGTGCCCCGACCTTGACGGCGATAACAAATATATTACCTGAAAGAGACACCAACTGCTCCATCAGGGAATGGGTGAATTGAAATTCAAAGGGGGGCACCAACCGGAAACTTTCGACCAGGGCCCGCAAGAACCAGTAGTGGGCATTTATGGCCAAAAAAATCAGCAACGCAATGAGGTTATTTAACTGGGCAAGAAGGGGGACCTGCTCGCTTGTGGCAGGATCGATGATGTTGGCCATGGCCAAACCCATCTGAAAGCCCACCAACTGTCCCGCCAACTGTATCCCCACAAACAACATTTTAACGGCAAGCCCGATAAGGACCCCGATAAGGACTTCGCTGATGACACCGATGACAAGGGGTATGACCTCAAATCGGACGGGCAGATCTTGCAAATTCAAAATAGGGAACAGGATAAGACTGACAGCGAAACACAGTCCGACCTTAAAGAAAACGGGAATACTGCGGCTGTTAAAGATCGGGGCGGTCAGTAAAATAGCGCCGACTCTCAAAAAAATCAAGAGGAATGTTTGCACTTGCAGAAGGGAAATATTCAAAGATAACATGGGTCATTTGATCGCTTTTAGAATCATTGCCACCACTTTTTCAGCGTGCGTACATGGGAATGTTGCTAAACACGTTCTGTGTAAAATCGATCATGAGCTGAAGCATCCAGGGAAAAAATATCAGCAACGCCAACCCCACCGCTAACATCTTAGGGATAAAGACCATGGTCATTTCGTTAATCTGGGTTGCAGCTTGAAACATGCTCACCAACAGCCCCACGATGAGGCCGGCGAGCAACATCGGCATCGCCAAAAGAATCGCGGTCTGTATTGCCTCAACAAAAAAACTTGTTATAAATTCCGGCGTCATATGGGAATCCTCTAAATCATCCAAAACTCTTTACAAGTGAACCCACAATCAAATACCATCCGTCCGCCAGGACAAACAACATCAATTTAAATGGTAAAGAGACCATAACAGGCGGCAGCATCATCATTCCCATGGAAAGAAGGACACTTGCCACAACCATGTCAATCACCAAAAACGGGACATAAAGCAGCATACCGATCTGGAATGCGGTTTTCAGCTCACTGATGACAAAGGCGGGAATGAGAACGGTGGTCGGCACGTCATCAATGTTTTTCGGCCTCTTTATCTTTGCAATATCGACAAAGAGGGCCAGATCTTTTTCCCGCGTTTGCCTGATCATAAACTTCCTTATGGGTGTCGATGCAACTTCTAATGCCTGGTCTCTTGTTATTTTCTTTTCCAGATAGGGCTGAACGGCATTCTCATTAACATCTTGCCAGACCGGCGTCATGATGAAGATGGTAAGAAACAAGGACAATCCAATAATGATCTGATTGGGTGGGCTCTGCATGGTCCCCAAGGCCTTGCGAAGGAGAGAAAGCACAATGACGATCCTCGTAAACGATGTCAGGAGAATAAGGAGTGCGGGGGCCAGAGAAAGTACCGTCAAAAGGAGAAAAATCTGCAAAACAACCGCTACTTCTCCCGGGTTGCCGGCCTTATCTAAACCGATGTTTATGAATGGCAGAGAGGGGGCAGCGCCGGCGCCCCAACAAACATGGCAGCTTAAAATGACAATGAGCAGGGTGATTCCTGAACCAGTTAATAATAATTTCAAAGGTCTAATCACTATTTTGCTCCACACCGCGACGGGCAAGCTTGTTCCCTGTCAAATTCTTTTCTGTCGGCATTCACTGTTACTTATCTCTTTTGTATCTTGCTGAAAATTTCTGTAACTGACTCGAAAATGAACCCAAGGTCTTTTCGTCTTCAGACCCGCTGAATTTGTTTAATAGCTCAACGTCTTCTATCTTGGTCAGGAGAGTGATCTTTTCGCTCGTAACCCCCAAGACCAGAATTGCGCCCGGCACTTCGACCAAAGAGATATTCTTTTTGACCCCCACATAGGTGTTTGCCAAAACCCTGATCATTCTCCCCTTGGGCTGATTGCTGCCCACTTTGAATATCCGCTTCGCAAAATATAGGGCAACGATCAAAATGCCTGACAATATGACCAAAGCAGCTAACATTTTTAGGGCCGTCCATATAAAATCCGGATGATAATTCATTTCAGATTCTCAATTCGCTCCATCGGGCTGACGATTTCTGTGATGCGAAGGGAGTACTTATCTTTGACTACAACGACCTCCCCCCTCGCAATCAGCTTTTTATTGGCCAATAAGTCTAACGTCTGGCCGGCAAACTTGGAAAGCTCAACAACCGAGCCCTGACCGAGTGAAAGCAGTTCATTTATCAGGATCTCAGTGCGTCCTAATTCAACGGTGACCTCTAATGGGATATCAAGAAGGAAATCTAAATTTGTTGCTGATAATTGCTCGGAATTACTACGCAGACCTTTCTCGCCCATGTTCGCATATCCTCATATTGAGATTAACGTTTCTCGTTAGCCAGATCTATTATCGACACTGTTTTCCCGGCTAACACGGCTATTTATTTGAACTGCCCGGTTGCCTGCAACAACACCCGCATTGCCAAGAAATTTTGGGATCTTCTCAACCATCACGGGGATAAGATCTTGTGGACCTGTGTTAAGCATGATAACATCCCCCCTATTGAGGTCCAGGATGTCACGTATAGTATGGGAAATCTTGCCCAACTCTGCAGCTATTGTAACTTCGGTTTCATTCAATAATACTTTCAATTGTTCAGTCCAGGTGTTTCCCAGCTCAGCATCCCTCAGATTCTTGTAGGATAGTTTTTTCCTGATCGGCTCCAACAGCAGATAAGGAACGCACAACAACATGTTCGCCGAAAATTCTTCAAAAGATACGGTGGTGATAACAATAATTACAAGATCACTCGGTGAAACCAGACGAACAAATTGTTGTTTTATTTCACTTTTTCCCATGGAGATGCTCATTGGGATAACAAGTTCCCAGGCCTTTTCCAGATCCTTCAGAACGTCACCGGCAAATTTTCTCATGACCCTCTGCTCAAGCAACGTAAAATCCCTCTCATGTTTTATGCTGCCTTTTCCAGTTCCTCCAAACATGCAATCTATCAAAAAAAAGACAAGGTTCCCTTCAATGGCCAACAAGGCTGAACCAACGAGAGGTTCCATCCTGAAGGTGTGAAAGCTTGTCTGGCCGGAAAGTCCCTCCATGAATTCCCCAAATTTTACCATTTCTGTGGAGGCCAATTCAATTTCAACAGACACCCCTAATGTACTGCCCATGTAATTACGTAAAGAATTAGAGAACCTATCATGAACTTCATCGAGGACATCAAATTGCTCACGCATCATTATGTTTTGGGCTGTCAAATCATAGACCGGCAGATCGGCTGTGGCATCTTTCGTTTCCACACCCTCCGGGGACTCAAGCTCAACATCCCCTGACGCCACGGATGATAAAAGAGCGTCTACTTCTTCTTGACTTAATATTTGCTGTCCCATCTAATTTTACCTTTACCCGGTAAGGGGATTTACTGAATCACGAATTCCTGGAAATAGAGATCTGTAATCTTGCATTTATTGAGGAGTGGATTCAGTTGGGCGATTATTTCCTTCCTCAGAGAGTCCTTCCCGGAAGAGGTTCGAATGTCTTTAAACTTTTTTGAAGGGAGTATCAACAAAACCTTGTCCCTCATCTTCGGAACATTCTTTTTCACTTCTTCTACAAAATCCTGATCATCTATTTCCAGAGCAATAGTAACCCTCAAATACCTCTTTCCACCCGGGTCAGCAAGATTGACAACAAACGTCTCCATGGATAAGAGGGATTTGACCTTCGCTTTAGCCTCTTTTTTTTCAGCCACTTCCTCAGTACCTTCCAATGTCTCAGGTGTGACGCCCGAAACCTTTCCCCACAGCACATAAAGGCCCGCCCCCACTGCCAGGGCAATAATTACAAAACAGATAACCAATATCATTAGTCCTTTTTTCGACATCTTATTTTGTATCCTCCCTCAGCAGCACAATTTCCACCCGCCGATTCTTTGCCTTATGTTTTGCCGTGTCATTCGGGAAAAGAGGCCTGGAGTCCCCATACCCTGAAGCCGAAAGCCTCAGGGGGGAAACATTTGCGTGCTCTATAAGATATTTTGCGACATTTACAGCCCTTGCAATCGACAGCTCCCAATTTGAAGGAAACTTCGGCGTAGAGATGGGGACATTGTCAGAGTGACCTTCAACACGAACAGCGTTAGGGATCTTGTTAATCAACTTGCCGATTCCTTTCAGTGCAGGAAACGCCTTAGAATTAATATCAGCGACTCCCGGATCAAACGCTACGCTTCCTTCAAGGCTTATGGTTACTTCATTTTCCGAAACTGAGGCATCAATCCAAGGCATGGCGGAGCTCATGTCCGACACAGAATCCTTAAGCGCATCAGAAATCTCAGATCTATCTTCTTCCTCTTCGTGCGAAATTTTTCGGGCGGCAGGAGGACCTTTCACCAAGCCGGACGACCCCATCCCTGCCGAATCCAACAGACCAAGCCCCCTCATGACCGAATTTCTCATCTCCATAATTTTTTCAGCATCACCGGAGCCCATTGTAAAAATAAGGACAAAAAAAACCATTAACAACGTAATAAGGTCATTAAAAGTGCCTAGCCACGCTGCCCCTCCGCCTCCTTCAGGTTGTTTTTTTTTGCGTTGCCCCACTGATCCATCTCCTTCAAGATCGTTTTCTATTCATCGGGGGAAAAAACAAATTCTACTCTCCTGTTCTTGGCCCTGTGCTCAGGGGTATCATTTGGGAAAATGGGTTGAAACTCTCCAAAACCTGCCGCAGATAATTTGTTCGGCGAACATTTCCCCTTATCTATCAAATATCTTAACACATTCACCGCGCGCGCCGTTGAAAGATCCCAGTTGGAAGGGGTCTTTTCGGTATGGATTGGAAGATTGTCCGCATGTCCTTCTATCCGGACAGCATGGGTGCTTTTCGAAATGATGTGAGCGATCTTGTTCAGAAACGGGAAGGCTTTTGGCGAGATCTCCGTAACTCCGCGATCAAAGAGTGCACTATCAGACACTTGCAACACCAGTCCTTCCGTAGAGATAGCATATTCCACTTCTTTTTGCAGCCCGAACTCATCCCGCATCTGCACAAACTGTCTGATTATTGGGGCAAGCCCTTCCTCCAGGCCTACAGTCTCCGACATGGTGTCAGACGTTTCTTTACCACTCTGGAAACCGAACCCTCCCGAAAACATATCCACCGAGTTGACAAATGATCTCACGAACTTATTCATTTTGTTCGGCGCAACCTTCGAAAAAGAACATAGCATTATAAAAAAACATAACATGATGAGAATAAACCCACTATAGATTCCTTCCCATCCCGGAGCCTCGGAGCCGTTGCTTTTCGACTTGCGTTTTGCCATGTTCTTTCTCCTTTCTCACGGATGGAGTGCCGCTTGCCTGACCTTGTTTACTCTTTTTCCGCCGCTTTGTTCTTTTGTGGGAGGAAGGCCATCAGTTTCTGCTCAATCAGTCGGTGGTTATCCCCTGCCTGGATTGACATGATGCCCTCCAACACCAACTCCTTCAATAGTATTTCCTGCTTGCTCCTGATCTTTAGCTTTGAGGCCATGGGTATACAAAGGAGATTGGCGATGATGGTGCCATAGAAGGTGGTCAGTAAAGCCACTGCCATCGGCGCCCCGATCGAACTCGGGTCCTTCATCTGCATTAACATCTGCACCAGCCCGATGATGGTCCCCATCATCCCCACTGCCGGAGCATATCCGGCCATGGTCGTGAATATCTCAGCGCCCAGGGAGTGGCGTTCCTCCACGTATGCTATCTCTGTTGATAGAACATCCTTTATTGCGCTTGATTCCATTCCGTCAATAGCCAGCGACACCCCTTTGGCAAAGAAAGGATCTTCAATATCCTTCAATTTTGATTCAAAGGAGAGGATTCCCTCCTTCCTGGCCAACTTCCCGAACTCCACCATATTTTCAATAATGGCCTCAATCGACTGGGATTTGTGGAGAAAAACCTTCATAACCACTTTGAAAACACCCAGCACCTCTGCAAGGGGATAACTGATAAGGGTCGCCCCGATCGTCCCTCCCAGCACAATCATTGCGGATGGCGGACTGATAAACCATGATACGGAACCGCCCATAACAATGGCTGCCATTACCAGTGCTCCGGCCACAATAAGACCGACAAACGTCGCAATATCCATCTTTAACCTCCGTCCTTAGCTGATCAGCATCATGGAATTTGCAAGCATTGTGCCATAAATACGGACCTTGCTATTTGATCTAAAAAACAAGGTCCGATTTTTGGACAATACCCCCATTATCATAGCGATACGGAACCAAATTTAGGAATCATGGATTAGCAGGCCATGGTCTTGATTTGATTAAACAGTTGACGATGAGTTTGGATGAAAGATATGAGAGAATCGCAACATTGAAAAGTGGTAATGGCGCAATAGAGGCAGGATAACACTAAAGGCCAACAACATTCGCGTCAATTTTATCGCCGGTGTCACAACATTGACGTTTAATGATCCGGACTTCAAAAAAAGGGAATCTTGTTGGCCCTTTAATTTTGGTGCCTTGTTCAGGCCGCCATTCTCTGTGGTAATTGCATGCCCAGACTGTGGATGTAGAGATTGTCCCGATGAATCAATCGCTGATACTCAAGGATCCTCTTGGAGATCTCTTCCACAGGTTCTTTAACCACTAATTTTTCCATGGATACAAAGGTGATAACAGTATCCGGTGTTTCCCGAAAGGATTGTATCAATTCTACATTGACCGTCATTGTAGAGTTGTCTAAACGCGTTACCTGAATCATTTCTGTTCCTCCTGTAAACCAATCCGGACAAACCGGTATTTTGGAATTGCTAAATACGAACTCATAACCCCTCAACCCCTATTCTGTTAACGTTTCATGTTAATGAGTTCCTGCAGCACTTCATTGCTGGTGGTAATGACCTTTGCGTTGGCCTGATATGCCCTTTGGGTGGTTATCATTTTTACAAATTCAGTGGCCAGATCAACGTTCGACATCTCCAGAGACCTTGAACTGATAGTCCCCCTCCCGCCCGTTTTTGCCGCTCCGATGACAGGCAGCCCGGAGTCTACAGACGCAGAAAAAAGGTTGTTTCCCAAAGGGATCAGGCCCTGATAACTTGGAAACCCGGCCAGCACAAGTTGGTAAAGCTCCTGGGTTTTTCCATTGGAAAATATGCCGGTAATAGTGCCATCTTCACCTACGGAAAGACTCGTAACGCTACCGGTAGAATAGCCGTCCTGGCTCTGGAAAGTAACGCCGGAACTGCCGGCAAATTGAGTGATGTCATTTTTGGCAATCCCATTGCTTTCATCGTAAACGTCCCAATTTATAGATTGGGTAGCCGAGCCTCCGGTCGTCAAATTGTTAAGGGTTATTTCCACATCAGCCGAAAGACCAGACAATTTTCCATCAGCGCCGAATGTCAGCGTGAGAGACTCACTGCCGTCAAACTGGACGGAACCGGTGCCGCTTGCAATTGACGACGGGAGTGACCCTTCAACTGTCCACGTATTGGCCGGGTCGGCACTCTTTGTAAACGTCAGGGTCAAGGGGATTGTGTTGCCCAAAGAATCATAAACCGTTATGGTATTGGTAAATGTACCGGATGCAGCAGTCGCGGAATCAAGGTTCATCGTCATCCGCATCGCCGCAGTAGATTTGGGGTCATAACTTAATGATGATATATCTATATCGGTGGGTGACCCGGAAGGTGTGCCTGAGGCGATTGCAAGCCCCTGAACCTTATAACCATCCTCATTAACCAGGGTCCCGTCCTTATCAAAGACAAATGCTCCGGCTCTCGTATAGAATTCCCCCCCGTTTGCATCCTTAACAACGAATAGACCGGCGCCGATAATGGCAAGATCAGTCGAGTTGGAGGTGTACTCCATGGCGCCCTGTGCCCATGATTTGTTCATACCCCAGACCTTGACACCCCCATCTCCCATGGATTCACCCAAAATCGTCGAGAATGATATATTTCCAGACTTATAGCCGATAGTATTAACATTGGCAATGTTAGCGCCTATGACTCCGAGCGCTTCTGAATTCGCCTGTATCCCTTGCACTCCTGAGTATAATGAGCTAATCATTTCAAAACCCTCCTTTTATCATATAATTTAAACTCGATACGTTTTTTTAATCCTAAGAGTCCTCAGTTGAGGAATCATCATCATCCGGATCGTTACTTTCTGAAACTTTAATAATATCATTCATTGATATTTCGATATCCCCTGCCAACAGGTAGGCATTACCTTCCTTAAATGTTACGCCAGTCACCTCGACCGTCATATAGGTCGAAGCCTCGATTGTATCGCCATTCTCATCTCTGGCCGATACTTCAAAGGTATATGTTCCATCAGAGACGGTCTCACCATCATCATTGGTGCCGTCCCACTCAATGGACTGTTCTCCGTCACTCAATGCGCCACAGTTAATGGTCTTAATAAGATTATCTGAAGAATCATAGATGAAAACATTGACCTCTGCCGTATCCCCTGCCAAGTCAAATTGTACTTGATTAGACGTTCCATCCTTTACACTAATTGAATTACCTGAGGCCTTTACCGTCTTGCCGATGAAATTAACGGCCTGGGCGTTGTTCATGGATGTCTGGTATAGCAGCAAATAATCAAGACTCTTGTTCATATTGGTAAGTTGTTCTAAGGAACTGAACTGAGCAAGCTGTGCTGTGAATTCCGTACTTTCCATGGGATTGAGCGGATCTTGATTATTTAGCTGTGAGACGAGCAATTTTAGAAAGTCCTCCTTTCCGAGAGTTGTTTTATCCGGCACATACGATTGACTGCCGCTCTGTGTTGCCGTGCTTATTGCTTCAGTAGTAGACATCTTCCTTTATCTCCATTTTTTGCCATCATTCAAGATATGTAGGGGCAAAATCATCATTCTAGATAATTCACCGGAAGCCAGTTATCCCTTTTTAGGCAAAGAAATCAACGGCGCTTTTCTGTTGCCCTTTCCTCATTAGGTTATCTACGGCCTCAGGTTCTTCAGCCTTTCCGCCGTATCCATTCTCCGTATCCCCGGATTTTGGTTTCATCTTTCCAGACTCATATCTGCCATCTCCCGTCCCGTTCTGATCCGAATCCCGAGCGACTGAAACGTCAAACTTCTCAATCTCCAACCCTTGATTCTGAAAATTAGCCTTGAGCTGAGCGAGGTTACTCTCGATCAGATCCTTTACTAGAGGGTTCTCTGCCAGGATCCTGACCGTTACATGATGATTTTCAGTTAAAATCTGCATCTTGAGATGCCCTAAAGATTCCGGCTTGAGATCAATCTTAAATTCCGATCGACCGCTTTGCAGATTAAATGCGGCCTTATTCACGATCTGTCTTAAGGTGTCTGCCTGAGCTGATTTTGTAAATGTCTGTGGTTCTTTGGATTGAGAAATCACCCCGGCCCCTTTATCGGGAGTCGAAAAATTTCTCGAAGACAAATTCGAATTTTCACCGCTGCCAGGTTCCGTCTTTTCAACCTTTTTGTGGATTAAGCTCCCCTCCGAAACCTTTACTTTTACGGTCTCGGATCCGGCATCCTTGAGATCGATGCCCAATCTTGGACTGGAGCCTTCGGTTCCCGGCTCTTTCTGTACAGACTCTTCAGCGGAACCTTTCATGGACCCCATCCCAAATTTCTGAGCCGCCGGCTCTTTATCCTGTACGCCCCTGTTAATCCGGCCCGATTCTTCCCCCAAATCCGTTAAAGGATTGCCAGACTTCTCAAGGCCCCGGGGGGTCGCCGCCGCTTCCGGTGTCTCTTTTCCCTTCGTTTCAGGGGTTACCGACATGGCACGTAAGAGACCATCCGTTTTCTCTGACTTCTCAACAACGCGGGGGGTTGCCGCCGCTTCCGATGTCTCTTTACCCTTCGTTTCAGGGGTTGCCGACATGGCACGCAAGAGACCATCCGTCTTCTCTGTCTTCTCAACGACGCGGGGGATTGCCACCGCTTCCGATGTCTCTTTACCCTTCGTTTCAGGGGTTGCCGACATGGTCCGCAAGAGACCATCCGTCTTCTCTACCTTCGAAAGGCCCTGGGGTTTTGCCGCTACCTCTGACGTCTCTTTTCCCTTCGTTTCAGGGGTTACCGACATGGCACGTAAGAGACCATCCGTCTTCTCTGACTTCTCAAGGCCCCGGGGGGTCGCTGCCGCTTCCGATGTCTCTTTTCCCTTCGTTTCAGGGGTTACCGACATGGCACGTAAGAGACCATCCGTCTTCTCTGACTTCTCAACGACGCGGGGGGTCGCTGTCCCTTCTTTCTCGGTCTTAGCTTCTCCCTGTTTCCGCTCCAGCCCTAATTCTGTCGGAACTGTTTTTAGGGCATTGGCCTTATCCGGCTCAATTGAGCGCTTTTGATCGGTCTGATTAAGACTTGGCGCTCCTTTGTTTATCACTTTCAATTTGGTTAGCGATCCTCTATCAGATCCCGGCAATTTCTTCCCTTCAACAACACGCTCGTTTCCAGATCCCTCGCCTGTTTTTCCATCTAAAACCAGAAAAGGGCCGGAAGTCTTTCCCGCCTTGGCCAATCCCTCATTCGCGCCTTCCTTGATGTCCTCAGATTCAGTCTCTCCATTCGCGTCTTTTTTCAGGTCCTCTGATTCAGCCTCCCCGTTCTCACCCTTCTTCCGTTCAACCCTTGATTCACCGGAAGACCCCGGATGAGACTGCTGCTCATTTGCCACTTCCGCTAAGGTGGAAGAAAAATCCTTTTCCTCCCGGCCCTGTTCTTGGCCCTCTTCAATCAGTCCCTTGCTGTGCCCCAGCTTCTTGGAAGGGATCGCATTTTGATTGTCTATAATTAGAAGATTCGTTTGCATGGTTCAATTCCCATTGCTATTTCAGTTGTCATTAAACCGCTGGTGAGACCTTTTTGCAACCTGCATGCCAAATCGATTGACAATAAAAAGCGTCGAGCAGGCGCCATCCTATTCGACGCTTTTTATTAGACATAATTAATTGAAATAAAAGAGCTAATTAAATCATACCGTTCTTCATTTTTCCTCAGCAAACAACACTCATCATGCGAATCAACAGATAAAACAAAGGGCGAAAGAGTAACCAATCGGCAATAGTTTCCCTTTAGAGGGGAAATTTTTCCCGTCTGCTGACCCACAGCAACCGGGCTTGACACAAAGGGCGTACGTTCCTATAGTTCTGTTTATTTTCTTGCTCACAATCAGGTATTTCTGAAACGGACTGTGAAAGAGTGCGATTATGATCTTTTGAGCAGGCAGTCGAAAACCGGAGAGGGAAAGATGAAACCACCACAGTTTGATCCGCGCAAAAAAGTGATACATGACTCCATAAAAGCAACTCACAAAAAATGCATCACGCAGGAACTGGACAATTCCGGAGACGCGTTAAGACATGGGCACTTAGACCATCTCAAGGATATCGCCCATGGACTGGACGGCGTTGTTATCGGGGCAGGGCCATCCCTGGGAAATGGCTTTGACACGCTTAAAGAGTGTAACGGCCGCGCCCTACTGTGCGCTGCCCTTCAAGCACTTCCCACGTTGTATGCAGGTGGTGTCAAGCCTGATCTCGTCATGTTGATAGATCAGGAGGAGGCCCATCATCACATCTACGAGAAGATACCTTCCGAATGGCTCGCGAATATCCCATTGGTCTATCTCGTTTGCGCTCATAAAGGGGTTGTAGATCGATATCCCGGCACAAAAGTGCCGTGCTGGACAGATGGCGGTGTGGCTGCCACCCTTTTCCCTGAGGCATTTGCCATCAATCCGGAGGGGAACGTCGCTGTTGCGTTAACAAAGATACTTCATTTTTTCGGGTTAAACCGCATTTTCTTCGTGGGCCAGGATTTTGGATGGACCGATGACAAATCACACGCCGCCGGGCACCATGCGGCGGACGCAAATATCCATCACGAGACGTTTAACATCAAATTCGGAGAAGAGGAAATCTCCGGGAAAACAACGACACAATACGTCGCGGCCTGGCAGTCCCTGAGAGGGTATATCAGCCAAAACAAAATACCGGCCTTTAACCTTTATGGGGAAGGGCTCCCGATACTCGAAGCCGAAACAGTGGACCATGAATCGATGTTGACCTTGCTTTCCGATGCAGCAAATGAAAAAATCTCCAGTTTTTTGCGCCATCTCTCCGTCAGCAAACCAGTGGAGGGGTTCAGGTACAAACCCCAGAGAAAGGAACTGCTGCGTGACCTGCGCAAGGACATACAACGAATGGAGAAATATGGACTCTCTTTGCAGGGGAACCGAACCAGGATTTCTAACCTGATGCTGAAACTCCGGAATGATTTTCGTGGGGCTGCCCGCAAAAACAGTTACTTAGTGGACTTAATGCTGGAAATGGAAGAGATCATTAAAGATGCAAATTATGACCGTGACGACATCAGAAAGGCCGATGGAATAGTAAAGGCAGCTGGGAAACGGCTTGAATACTTTGACAAAGTCGTGACCGGTCTGGGGGAACAGTAGGATATAACCACCTGACCCGAAAACAGCAAGGGCGGCCCGAAATGCGGCCGCCCTTGCTCCAATAACCAAAACATCTATTCCTAAATAGTGCTCATCAATTTATCAACCATTTCAAATTAAACCGTGCAATAGAAATTTTTTCATACGGATGCTTCTCACCATTCTCATAAAGGACAAAAATAGTGCCATCCGCTGAAACCGCCATCGAAGAATATGCCGCAGGTCCCTCATGGATGACTTTTGACACAGGCCAGGTTCGGCCGCCGTCACGACTCAAACGAACAGTGAGGTTTTTCCTTTCATCACTGGCCGGGTTGCTAAAGAGAATCAAGTCCTTTCCTGCTGACAGTTTCTTTGGAAAACCTGCCATACCGGCGTTGCAGCCGCCACCTGTGGGTTCAATCAGTGTATGGTCCACCGCAAAATCCTCAAAAGTCTCTCCCCCATCATAACTCCGGGCAATACGGCGCTTTCCGTCTAAAAAATAGGCCCGCGAATTGAAATAAATCGTTCCGTCAGACAACTCCGCGGGACACCCTTCACCGGTTCCCACCTGCACCGGCCCACCGGTTTGCCAGGTTTTACCGAGATCATCACTGTAAAGGGTGCAGTTGTAGTGATGATTCTGGAGCGTATCGAGTTCTTCGCCTGGTCTATGTTGAAATCGGGCGGGCGCCAGGAGCCGTCCATGATGGGGGCCGAAAGAGAGGGCGATACCGGGCGAGGACCCATGGCTGTGCCCACGGTATCCGCCATCATCAGGGTTAATGATCATCCTTTCATGTATCCAGGTTTTTCCCTCATCTCTGCTGATAGCCATGAAGTCTCCTCTTTCAACAGCGCTGTTTTCGGCTCGAACAGCGGCAGAATCAGCACGAGGGTTTCTGCTATAAGAAACCATAACCGTCCCATTGCCACTATCCAGGGTTGCAGTTCCTATCGCTGCATCCCAACTTTTTTTGGCGAAGAGATCTTTGATGGGTTCCCAATTCTGCCCGCCATCCGTACTCCGTCGCATCACCAGATGGACCTCCTTGGCACCATCGGCGACCGTATCGACACGTCGATTGGCAAAACACAACACGGCACCCTTGTTAACAATACATATGGAAGGGATGCGGTAATGACTGCGTTCACTGGAAACAAAAACATCTTTCTTTTCGATGATAGCACCTCCTGCCCATAAGAGATTTGTGGTTGTGATTAGAACCCAAAAAAATGCAATGGATACAAGGGCATACAACCGCTTTCGCGTGTCTTTCTTTTCGCAGTGAATTTGACGTGGCACATGAGGCGGTATTTTGATTGCCAACGCCGGCAAAACAGGCGTTAAAACGGTCAGTTCACGGTTTTTGATCCCGTATAGGTACATTCCTTTTTGCCCAATACCATCCTCTCAACCCACTCAACCCCCTGCATGAGCGAGTGGTCCATATTGCCGACTTCGTATTTCCACCCGCCGAAGCGTCCTCTGGAATAGACATTTCGCGCTTCTAAATAAGGCTGGATCATGGTCAGTATCCGGTCCCGTTCCAGGCAGGGTATGGGATATCCATATTCCGAGGACATCCCCCATCGTGAAACAATATTCCGCTCTTTTTCTTTTGGGAAAAGGCCCGCATCTATCAGTCCCTTTACGGCACTTTCTTCCAAACGATTGTAATCAATTGAATTTTTGCCAGAATATGAAATCTCGGCCATGAGGGCCGAATAGCGTCTTGAATTGGGGGTGATGTGCGGCGAATAATTGTGCAAATGGGTCACCCTGTAAAATGGGCAGCTACTCTCAGGGAAATACATCCAGCTCGTCTTCTTGTTAATGATCATATCAAGACCGATGCCAAAAATCGCCACGCTATTGTGCTTCAGCAATTTTGCCGCATTCACGATACCTGGCTGAATAGGTTTGATAACGTCCTTCACAAACTTGTCCAGGGGGGATGTATTGAGCAGCTTGCCATAAGCAAACTGCCGTCCGTTTAGGGTCGTCACTACCCGCTGCAAGGTGTCGACCTTGGTCACCTTGTGATTTCTGAGCAGGCGCCCGCCAAATCGCAGGCTGAGTCTTCTGAAGATCTCGCCAATGCCACCATGGCGTGGATAGGAAAAAGAATTGTTCGGCCCCCAGCCATTTGGTTTAGAGTCTGATATTGTTTTCTGTTTGAGCTGTTCCAGCTCGGGAATGCTGACACGGTCTTTGATCCATTGATAGTCCATGAGGTGAAGAGGGAACGCCCACACCTTGCGATTGTATGGGTTCATGAAGATTCTGGAAATACCATCCCCAAAAGTCTTTTGAACCCACTCTTTAAAATTATGCGCGATACGGTTGTCTGACCGGGCTCGGATAATCCCCTGCAAACACTCCTGAGCCAGATCGTCCGAAAGTTGGGCGATATTATCTTGCAGCGGATAGTCGATCCAATCTTCCGCCACACGGATCAAGGCCCTTCGCTTATGCTCAAGGAGTTCTTCCCCCATCAAGGTATCCATCAATTGGTTGAAATATGGGTATTTTGAAAAAAGGATGTGTCCACCTGCATCCCACGTAAAGCCTGCCCTGTCCTTAAAGCTGGCAGAGAGCCCCCCCGCATGGCTATTGGATTCCAGAATCAGAAAATTATGAATACCCAGCTCCTGAAGGCGGTTGGATGCACCCAGTCCCGTGGGCCCCGCCCCGATTATGAGGAAATCAACGAATCTCATGGGATAATTCAGATGGCATTAAGCACCTGCACACCCGTCTATGAAGGAAATTACGATTCGCTTGCCCCCGGCAAAGTATTTCGCTGAAAAAATCTTCTCGCCTTGAGGACAAGCTCAGCGGACTCCCTGTACAATCGATCCCAATTTGCGGAAGAGTGGTTGTACACATGCCTCTCTTTGTCGTGAATACGGACGTTGGCCAATACCTTGGGGAGGTGAATGAATTTTGCCCCGTTCATGGCGAACCTAAGAAACATCTCATGATCCTGCGGTTTGATGTCCTCCCGGTAATAGCCCACTTTCTCATGCAAATCTGTCCGATAGAGCTTACACACTCCGCAAAGATACCAATGGCAGAAGGCCTTTTCAAAACTGTAATCCGGCAGTGAGAAACGACGGAGAATGCGGCCTTGGTCGTCCACTATGTGCATGTCGGCATAGGCGAAATCAGTACCCGTTTTGTCCATGGCATGCTTGAGGTCGGAGAGCATGGTGGGCAAAAGCGTGTCATCCGAAGCGATGAAGGTGGATAATCGACCGTTGGCTTGGGAAAACCCGGTGTTCAGGGCCGCTGAAAGTCCCTGATTGGTCTTATGTTCCAGCTGCACAAGAGTCCTGCCTTCCCGTAGATACCGGGCATGCCAGGTTCGTTCCACTTCCCCGGATTCTTCGTTGTAGTTTGAAGCAAACGACACGGCCTCGTGGTCAACGGCCTCGATGTAATCGGACAACACAGCGGCGGTGTTATCCGTCGAGGCATCGTTCACGACAACGATCTCGACATTAGGATAGCTCTGAAACCAGATGGAGTCCAGGGTGATGGGCAAATATTTAGCCTGATTGTACGTGGCGACAACCACCGATATGAGTTCAGGGTGGTCAGGGGTATCGGGTTGTATCATAGGATCATACATGCTCATGTTGAAAACCTATCCTTCCATCGTTCCGGGGACGCAAGATCATTTGCAAGGCAACGCCATTGCAGACGCAATTTTTTCATTTTGAACATAATCTTCAAACAAGAGATGATTGCGCGTCGGAACAGTGGGATAGAAGCTTTTTGCTCGGACGGATGTAACAAATGGTTTTGCTCTGTTTTCAAGGAAGCAATCAACAGGTCGTTGTCCACACACTCCAGCCATTCAGAATGAGACCTTGCGCTTTCCCAGTACAAATAGTCAAAGACGCGCAGCCACCCAAAGCGACCTACTCGCTGCAATGGACAATGTAGGCACGGGCGAAGAGGGCGTAGTCATGCCACCGCTCGACTTGATACTGCGGGTTTTTTTCAAGCCATTCGGCAAGAGCGCGTCGCTCACCAAGGGCGTTGCTCGCCTTGTTGTAGTGGAACTCGTCGAACAGGATGATCGACCCCTGGCGCAGCAGTCCGGTAAGATAATCCAGCGCCAGCTTGGCCGCCTGATAGATGTCGCAGTCGATGTGGGCAATCAGGCAGCTTTTAAGCCCGAGTTCAGCATGGGATTTCTTCGGATCGGCAAGGGTTTCCGCGAAGCGACCCTTGCCCGTGAGAATTCGTTCGGGGTCGGCGCCCACGCAGATCATGTGATGCCGGAAGGTCTCGATGTTCGAATAGTAATCCAGATCGACATACCCCTCGTCGGGCATGGCGTCCCGAATACCGGCAAAGCTGTCGAAGCCGACGAACCGCATTCGGGGCATCCTCCAGCCCATCGTCTGCCATTCGAGGCTCATGGTCCTACCATCAAATACACCAAATTCGAGGTAGTCACCTTCCATCTGGAATTCCGTAACGAATTTTGCGCAATGGAACATAAATGTTCCCTTCGTTGATTGCGTGCTGTAGCGATGGATATTAATATTATAGCAACCAAAAAACATTTCTATGATTTTATTTTCGCAATCCAATTAGCAACTAGTGGGTTCTTTTCACATAATATCGCTTTCTCTTTCATTAAAAATAACAAATCACTTCTCACATTCTCCAAAGCCTTACTAACATTAGCTTCTTTTACGGCATCAGGGTGATGCCTCAGCATTCTCTCAAGTGCAAAGATTAGCCGTCCATAACGTCCATTTTTAACGAAAATTATGATCATCCTAATTAGCAACTGGCGGTGGTTAGGGCGTAAGTCAGATGCACTTGATAACGTGTCCATGGCTCGATCTATCAGTCCTTTTTCTTCATATATAGTAGATAGCTCAAGATGAATCTGTATATTATCTGGATAAAAGCTTTTAATCCCTTCTTCATAAAGCTCGAGGGCCATATCACTATTACCAACAGTTATAGCAGCTCGAGCCTGTTCTATTAATTCCCGACTTCTAACATAAGGCACATGTTTAAAGACTTTTTCCATATGAGTCTCTTCAGTTTCTTTATTCGTATTTTTCAATTCAGCGAGATGATCTACATGATAGAACCAATCTTCAAACCAGACTCGATATCGTTTATATCCAAACTGAGAGAGGTAGTCCCACACCTTCTCTCTTTTTTCCTCATTTCCTCCATGCTCAACGGTCAAGAGACAAACCTTCCATTCATTGAAATTAATGGAAAGTAAAACTTCAAACTCACTCCCCTCAGTATCAACACTTAAATAGTCAATCAGTTTTGGAACATCCAATTGTTGAAAAACTTGATCTCCGTGAATTGTTTGCACCTTAATGACAGCACCTTTTTCGATATGCTCTTTTCGAAAAGCAGCATGCAGATCATCATGAATGTGAGACAACAATCCTCCAACCGCCCCTGCATCCACAAATTCCAATTCCTGTCCAGATTTGTTAAAAATCGCGTAATTTAGCACAACACAGGCCCTATTTTTACAAACTTCTTTGAACCAACGCGGATTTGCTTCAACAACAATCCCTTGCCATCCAAAACGACGCTCAAGCAAAACGGTATTGCTATTTGCTAAACCGTCATGACCTCCAATTTCGATAAAATAGCCATCTCGTTTAAATCCTGTAGCGCGTAAAACCCATTCATCCTGGTGGATTTGCGAAACGCGCGGCCATAAAAAAGTCCATTGTTTTTCCGGCAGGCCGATATTCTTAGGCAACTGATTAAAAGATTTATCCGGAGTACGGGCTGAGAGTGTCAAATCACTTAACTGTATATATCCTCTTGATTGGGTTGTTTTTAGAGATTTTATTGAAAAGCACACACTCTTCCCGCTGATATTATTAGCCAATTTGAAATATCTGGCAAATTGTTCTACGCCAAAAGACAGGGTTACGTATAGTTGAGTGCTAATAACTTCCAGAACGACTCCTGTAAGATTTTCACGCTTAGTTATTAAGGCAGCGTCATCCGGCAAATAAAACTCTTCTTTGTATCCGGACACATTGATGAAAAACGCATTTTGCCTATCAACTGAAATTTTTACTTCTAACAAATGAGCATCCGTTGAGCTATCATGCAAGCAAAGCGACAAATCAAACCCTACATCTTTTGAAATGATTTTATACCCTAGATCTAATCTGAAGTATCCCTGATCTTTTATTAGAAGCGGAACCAATGTCTTAAGTTTCATCCAGTCCCCAACTCCTCGCCCTGGACTCAACAGAGCGTATTTATTTCCAAGATTATCATTGGCACTTATTAAATAGTCGAAATGAGAATTCGAAGATTTTTTCCAGAGAGCAGGATCAACACACCCCTCTCCAAATTTCAAACCATAAGCAAAATCTTCATAAAAATAATCAAGCATATTATCATTTAATATCAGATGCCGTCGAAGAACGAAAAACGCCTGCTTTGGCTGCGCCTCATGGTTAAGCAAACCGAATGTTTTCTCTTGGTGAAGGTCAAAAGGAGAGTCAAGTAATTTATACCAGTATATTCGTTTTACTCGCTCGTTAATAATTGAGTCTCTAAGGAATTCATATAGAAAATTAGCCTGTTGTTTTTCGTCTAGATAATTAAACGCTGATACATCAAGTGATCGCAACCCAATTTCAGAAACCCAAATATCTATATTATCAAACCCGGCAACATAAATCTTTTCTATGAATTCGTGAGTCAATTCCCTTGATATTTTTAAAACATCGGGATTATCTTTTCGGTGAATTTGAAAATAAGGATACGGATGCAACCCGATGGCATCAAACAATCTTTTGCCATCAGTTTCACTAACAGATTTTAACGAATCTATATATCCATCTAAAAAATCGGGAATCAAGTAAAAATGGCCATGCGGGGAGGAGGATCGAAGATGTTGAAACTCCTTTGAAACTGACAATTGGTTGCATAATGCAGGCGGCCTGTCAAAATGACCAATTATACCATTTTCTGCAACAGGAGGTGCTCCTATTGGCTTACTAGGGGCGACTTGGCGAAGAGCTTTACATCCTGGGACTACAATATCTCGTACAAATTCCTCTGGTGTCCATGGACGATGTTCTTCTCCATCCTTTACAGACAAATAAAAGTCACTAGTATTAGGTTCATTCCATACTTCCCATTCAGTAATTTCTGGAAAATATTTGGCGCAATCCTGAACAAATTCAAAGAACCTATCTCCCATAGTTGATTGTTCATAATAATAATCAACGCACACTTTATAAGGAGGATGCAGAATGGCCGCCATAACTTTAGAGCGGGGCGGCAAGTTCTGAATGCACTTTTTCAGTTTTGTAATTTCGTTTTCATCCCATACAAGCTTACCACCACGAACATATTGACATTTCCTCCATTCTATTGGAATTCTAAAATGCAGGAGGTTAAGTGCAGAGACACTTTTAAAAACATTTTTCAAATCCACAGAAAATTCATCTATAGGCTTAAAAAGAAAGGGAGTATTAATTCCTATAATCATCTACACACCAGTGTTTCACTGTTTTTGAATACCAATTTAGATCGCCCCGCGGACGACAGCCATTAAAGGGAAATAGCGATTTTCGCAAGCTTTTTAACCCGAAAACAGTAATGTCGGCACTTTCAAATCGATCCCCTCTTTTTCCCGTCAAGTTGATTACCCGCATGGGTTCCCTTTTCGTAATAAACTTCCAAGCGCAGGATACAGACAAAGCTGCAATGGTTAGTCAACACTAGTAGAACCTGTTTTCTTTCATTGCTTCTTTTCACTCCACACGTTCCGTTCTTGAACCAATTAGGTTTCTTCTTTATCGTTCACCCTTTGAAGGGAAATATACTCGCCCCATAAATCAATCACGACGTCAAGAACTTCCTCGACGGTGAACGAAACTTCTGAAAATGGTTCGTTCGGATCGGGTTCCGGGGCGAGGAAAAGCCTGCCGTCCGCTCTGCCGAGGTAGGTGCGGGCCACTTTGGCATTGGACTCTCTGAAACGCCCGAGCAGCTGCAGTCGGTTGATAGGCGAAAGGACCCCGTGTGAGGAAAAGATCCTGGTCCTGGGATACCGCTCGATCAGCATGCCGAGCAGCCGATGGCGCACCGTTGCCGCCATGGGAATGCGGTTCATCTTGCGAATGACCGACAGCAATTCGGGCGACAGCCGGGGATTTTGTACCCGTTCGATCTGGGTAAGGCCGTCGCCGGATTCGATGCCGAAAACCGACAGAAAATCGTCGAAAATGGTGGCCTTGAGCTGTTCCTTTTCATAGACCCGAACGATGATGCGATCCTCTCCGAAGGCCTCGGCGAGGGGAGAGACCACCTTCATGCAATCTGCGCCTCCCACTTCCAGAATCGGATTCACGTAATCCCAGAAGCTTCCTGTGAAACGGTCCTCCTCTCCCTTGACCGCCTGATTGTATACGGACTGTAAAAACTCGTCCTGACGTCGAAAGTACACGACGATGTAAACTTCAACGCCTTCCAGGTGCCGGGCCAATAAGGGGGCAGTGAGATGGAGATCCAGGACGACACCGAATTCTTCGGAGCTGACGACGAATGCATCATGATTTGAGCTATCCATCTCCCGCCGCAGTGCCGCCCAATATTCCGCCGGTTCCATTTCCAGGCGGGCATAGCGCGATGCCCGTGGCCAGTAGCGACCACCGCACGATTCATTCGCTTCCCGGTGCAGCGACCAGGCCAGCGGATGATGGGTCGTATAAAAGCGCCCCGTATCGGCATATTTCACCCCGTAGGTGGCCAAAGGCCCTGCATTGGCGGCCATGAAGTTCTGCAGCGCAGTGGTACCGGTCTTGGCTCTGCCGATGTGGATGTAGAGTTTCTTCACGATTCGCTTTCTTTGCTGCTGCCGGAGCCTGGAATTGCTTCCGGAGAATGCTTGCGAACGACACTCTCCAGAAAGTTGATCCAGTGTTGCTGCTCGCTCCAGATCCGGCTGTTCTTGTACAACCTGCCGACAAGTTCCCGGATCAGGGGGACAATAAGCCGCAACTGCTCGGTGTTTATCGAGCAGGTCTCATCATCCTTCATCCCGATGATGACATCCTCGAAAAGCGTGGAATCCTCGTCGAGATATTCCATGGCCACCCGCCTGTTGCCTTCGGTATATCGTTCCATGAACGCCGCCTGCTGGGATGGGGTCAGGTCCTGATGTTTCGTGAATCCCTCCTGACGCTGCGTGGCAATGGCCGAGGCGCACATGGCATCGACGAGGATGTCGTTTTCGAGCTTGTTGAGCGCCTCGTGGTTGAGAATCCGCTTGAGTTCCAACGCCAGCGGGGGTAAGGACGGGTTCGCCGGGAAGCCTTCGACAGCGAAAGCGTCGTCGAGCCCGACACCGATTCTTTCCATAAAGTCTCCGATCAATCCGTTGGGAAGGCGGCGCTCCTCGTAGACGCCGACGGACACGGCCTCTTTAGAGAAGGCGGAAGCCCAATTGCCGATGAGTCTGTCGTAGTGGATGTGCTGTGCCATGCGATGGTTCCAGAAGTACGAAGCGAGGTCCTTCGTGGCCATCCACGCGAAATCCTTGACGTCCTGATTGTAAAGGGAGAGTATCAGCTGGTCCTGTCTTCTGATGTAGATGATCACCCGCGTCTCGAAACCGCTGCAGATTTCGGCCACCTTTTCGGGGTGCTCTACCAGGGAAAAATCCTCGCCGCTCAATACGGCCGTATCGCATCCGGACTCGGCGATCTGGCAGAAAGTCTTGTTCCACAGGCCGGTGGCGCAATAGGCATGATAGTAGCTGGCGTCGGCAGGCATGAAACTGGGGTCCATCAACTCCCAGGAAAGCGGGTTGTGGTTTATCCACTCCGGGTCAAGGTCGGGATAAAGGACCCCCCGTTTGCGCAACGTTTGGCGGTTGGCGCTTAGGAAATTCTGTATCGCGGTCGTTCCCGTCTTATGAAAACCGATATGAAGAAACAGTTTTATCATTCTATCCGAACTCGTAGTGATACACGGCAGGAGATCCTCCCTCCCGCATACAGCGATCGGCGATTGCCTGCCGGTAGCGCCGTGTCGATTCCCGGGAAGGAATCACGAAGCAATCCACACCCTTCCCCATTGCCTGATCGAGGGTGACAATGTCGAGGCCTTTGAAACGGCCGCCAAACGGAGCATGATCGTCGTTAACCACACAAACGATATCGAGGTCATTCATCCGCGCCGCGAGAATAAAGTCGGCGGCCCATCCGTCCGTTCCGACGGTGATAACTCTGCCACCGCCCTTGTGGATGGTCTGGGCCAACGTCAAGAACGTCTGGAAGATCGCCCCCTTGATGTTGGCCATTTCTGCTCCGACGATGTAGTCGGGATGCGCGAGGGTCATTATGCCGATAGGCCAGACGGCAGGCGTGTATCGCATCTTCTGGAAACTCTCGGTCGGTTCCATAGCCTTGGCCGCTTCCACCTCATCCTCGGGGCACATGCGAACTGTCCGCGTGCTACCGTAGTTGGTGTCGTTGTGCATACCACCGATGAGACGTGCCTCTTCCGGCGTCGGCATGCGGATCAGCCGGTGAATGAGTCGCGCCCAGTGCTCGCGCTGGTTGAGCATAGCAGTGACAATCTGCGGACACATGCAGTCGAACATAAACCACAGTTCCTGAAAGCGGCGAACACCGTCCTGGACCACCCGCTTGATCTCGACCTCCTCAGCGGGAATAGGGTTCTCCTCGATAACGGGTTCCCAGCCACCGCCATCCCCCGGGGCATACCCGAGAGTCGACCCCTCTTCGAGCATGAACAACTGTTCCAGTACCGGGGCGGAACGGTGCACCATCCCGACAAGCTGTTTACTGCAACCCATGCCGCCGCCGAATAGCCGGAGATGAATGCCCTTTGCTACGAGGGTCGCGGTACGTTCCCTGCCAAACCCCATCAGGTGCAGCCAATCGCGGTTTTCACCGGCTATCTTGCAGGCCGTCTCAATGCCTTCCTGAATCTGGCCGAGGAAACCGAGATCCACGGTAGCCACCATCCGGTTTTCTCCGAGTACACCATTTATGTAGCCGGTGAGGGCATCGCGCTTGCCCTTGAACGCTTCGTTTATCCGTTGTCTATTCGAACCCTCGAGCAGGTAGGCCTCGAGGCTGTCGTATAGGGTCTGGCCTGAATCGAGGATCACTGCCCGGGCGTTTTCCAGGTAGGTTTCGGCGTGTTCGGCGAACTGTTCGGGGACACCTTTGAATTCCAAGGTGGAAAACAGTTCGCTAATCTTGAAGTACTGCCGGGTCCTGGCCATGGAATCAAACAGTTCCGTGTTGAAGTCGTTTTTGCCTGCTATAACGACAGACTGTCGGGAAACGTACAGTGGCAGAATAGGGATCTCCAGACCCCTGCGTTCGACCTCAGCCTTGAGCATAGGTGTCAGTAGAACTGCCTCGCGCATGAGCGGGGCGATGGCGTCGACTTTCTCCCGCTGGGCCACGTTCACGATCCAGCTGCAGAAGGCAGCGACGAACGGGCCAATGACCCCGCTTCCAAGCTTGTGCCAGCGCACCATCGAGGGGTCAATATCACCGTGCATGGCCATAGCCAGTCTGCGGAGCGACGTCAGGGCGGGCAGCAGGGGTTTTTCTCCGAAGTTCTCGTAATCCATGACGCAGGTTTCATCGCTATGGATAACATCGTAGTGCCATGTCCGCATACCGAGTTTGCCGGCGGGAACAATCTCCTTCGGAAAGTTATCGCCGATGTGTAGGAACTGCCCCCGATCGAGATAAGGATAACGTTCGAACATTCTCTGGAATAATTCACCGGACGACTTCATGGCGCCCTCGTCCACCGAGACCAGTACGTTATCGATCCAAGCCATGGGCAGGCTACACCGCTCCAGGAGCGTACGGATTCGCTCGGCACCAAGGTACATGTCGCTCAGCAGCACAATAGCAATGCCCCGCTTGCGGCACTCCTTGAGAAAGGAAACCATACTCGGGTTCAGGTAGCAGTGTTCGACTTCGGCCTTCAACTCCCAGTTGAGCAAGCTTTTCGGATCATCCGCCACGGGCGGCAGATGGGAAATGATTTGCTCAAGGGTCGGTTCCACATCCATTTCTCGGTAGGCGGTGTCCAGGGCGCTTGCGCGGATCATCTTGTAGTCAAGCGGAGTACAGGATGGATGGAGAGCCAGGCGGCCTGCCGCCTCGATGCCTACAGATTCGTAGATGTCTTCTGGAGACATGCACGCCCGAAAGAGCAGGGTATCGAATACATCCAAGCTGAGCACCTTCACCCCGTCGAGCAAAGGATCGATCCCGGCAAGTCGGGCATCCTTGCGCCACAGCTCACTCCGAACCGCATTTACAACGCGGCTCGACAGTGTATTGCCCTTGCGATGCAGCGGCGATATGAAACCGAGGCGTCGGTCGATCATCTCCTGGGGCGAATTAAAACTTATGCCATCGTTGGCCGAGCAATGGGCCAACGCTTCGTAAAGCAGACGGGCTCCCGTGCTGCTGTGATACATGACTCGGTTGCGCAGCATGTTGGTTTCGGTCTTTGGCAGGCAGGGCAGCGCCTCACGTACCAGTTCGGCCAGTTCTCCGGCCACATCATCAAGAGGAGCGGCCAGATGTTGGGGCGTGATGTCTGCATGGCGGATCCAACCGGCCAGTGCGGCCAGAACTATCGTATGGGAGCACCCTCTAGAATGGACAATGTCCATGACATTATGAGCCCAAACGGCAACTCGGGTTCGGTCCATCGCCTCGGCATCGGAGGACATGGTTCCCTGCCTCCGATAATAGATCGCACCTACCTTGTGCACGGTAACGGCATGGTACCCTGCAGCGCAAACACGCATGACCAGATCATAGTCCTCGTGCCCCCCCCGGACGCGTTCGCCTTCGTGGAATCCGCCAAGCTTCTTTACTGTGTCGGTGGAAAACATGTAAATGTGCGGCGGTCCGATATTGATCTGAAACAGGGCCTCCCCCAGATCACCATAACCCGGCACAATGGACTTCCGCACTCCCGAAAGTTCATCGACCTCCTCGAAGCCAATGGTGGAAACAAGGTCTTTCCGCCCGCCCATGGAGGCAAGCTGCAGCGAGATACAGTCAGGATGCAGACCGTCATCCGCATCGAGAAACTTTACCCATGAGCCGGTGGCATAGCGTAGGCCCTCATTTCTTGCTCCGGGAAGCCCGCTGTTGGGAATCCGGATCAGCTTGACAGGAAAATCATACGTCACGTCAGGCAGTTGGACAGGAGTCGGTGACCCGTCATCCACAATAATTGCCTCTATGTTTCGGTGCTCCTGACGTCTCAGTGAGTCCAGGACCCGGGGCAGGTGATGTCCGTGGTTGTAACACGGGATGATGATGGAAACACGATCGTCTTTGCCAAGACTGGTCGTGTCGGCGTCATTACATTGCTTCGTCATTTTTAGACCTTTACGCATCCCTGATAGAATCGGGATACAAGGCTATCCGGATTAAAATTTATCGCAGTTTGAAATACATGCACCGATAGTTGCGCCGCTATCATCCTACCGGCAGCCTGCCACTCGGCAGACCCTTGGCGGCTCCTCAAAGATGTGTGGCGTGGTTGGAACGAAATATGAACACATGGATCGATTCGGGGATCTCTTCCACCAGTTCCCGCAGCTGTCCACGCGAAACGATCGCATCGGGAGCGGCCGGAAAACCGAGGGAAAACACGTCGTGATACGGTTTGACATACAGCACCCTTTCGAATTGACGAAGCGCCTCGTCGCGCCTGCCCGCCGCAGCCAGTGCGACAGCATGACTTTCCCGCCACACCGGGTGTAACTTCCCATACACATGTCCCTTTTTGAACAGGTTGCAACAAGTTTCCGCATCGTCCAGCGCGTAGGTCAACCATGCCACCGAAGCGAAAATGTTCCTCAGGTCAGGCCGGTCCGGCAACAGTGTTTCCAGCAGTTGAACAGCTTCGGCGGTCTTCCCCGATGCGGCCAACAGGTTCACAGTGAACACCTTCCCCTGAACGGCGGCACGGCCGAGAGTGCAATCCTTCTCGATAAGAGCGGCAAATGCCATCAGATCGCGGTTTCGCAGATACCCCCCCCATCCGACATACCCGAAGCCGTCTTTTAAGTCAGGATGGCGATCGTATTCCGATCCGACAAACGCCACCGCCATGTCAGGTTTCCCGGCGAGGGCCAGCGCCATTGCGTAGGTCAGCTTTGAATTGTTGCCCATTCGGCCAGCGGCCATCTCTTCTTCCAGCAGGGATATGGCGAGATCGGGATTTTTGCGGAGAGGCGAGACGATGTGGGTTAGAGCCAGCCTTGCGAAACAATCGCGTAAGGAATCATCCTTTTCATACGCCTTGGCGACTAGCAGCTTCGCAGGGGCAAAGAGACCAACCTCGGCCAGAGCGATAGACATAGGCAGAAGAAGATCCACCGGCGCACAGTCCAGCAACCTGTCGAGGGTGGGCAACATCAACTCAATATGCGTCGTGCACTTCCTGCGCGACAACATTTTGACAACACGGAACAGAGTACGGCACTCCTCCTCGCCAGCCGGGTTTCCAACGAAAATGGCGTCTTCCAGCGACGTCAATGCCAGCGCAGCGATGTCACGCCATGACCGAGGGTCGCATGTCGGATCAACGGCCATTCGTTCAAGGACGTTCATAAGGGACGCTTCGTCGGGTGAAGTGGCGAGGTTCAGAATCATTGCCGACACGCTCCATCACGACGTTGCGAAGAAGTCGACCCAACGTACCAATAATCAATCCAGTCACAAACGATGCAGACGTCCTCTACAATGAACGGAATGGTCTTTTGCGCTGTTACCGGTTCCAGAAACGCCCCGCCCTTAACACAAAAGGAACCGTCGAAGCCGTATACCGGCGGGAAATCCTGCCGCCCGAAAATCGGTTGTAATGTATTGGAATTTCGAATCTTCGCACTGAAAGCCATCAACTCCCATGGCGCCCCTCTGGGAGTAAAATACTCAATAGCGTCAAACGCCCCTTCTGAAGACGGAGAAACCAGAATGAACAGCAAACCGCTGTCCTTTTCGGGGGTCACCTCGACGGTGTGGCTGCAATCCTTCAATGTGAAAAGGATTTCCCTACTGCGAGTGAAATCGGCCCGCCTGCTGAACGGAACAATCCTCACAACCACCGTTTCATGCCCGAAGAAACTGTCCGCGGGAACGCGGCATTGAAGCTTGCCTTCACGCAACACCACCGACACCTGAATGCCTTCGGTAGTGGTCATTGTGCTTTCAGAATTTTCGCCCAGGCTGTCAAAGCGGATAGTTCCGGCCCCGAGAAATCTGGAAAAGGAAACCCACTGGCAGGGATGATCACGGCTTTGGGTTACACTGAACACCAGCGTCTCAGGATTCTTCATTGACACGACTTTCGCCTCCTCCAACGTAGCGGACGCAAGGAAGATGTTCCTATGGTCAACGACAATGCAGCCATCTCCGCAGTGGCCGCATACTTGGCCCACATATCCGGCCAAAGAGAACATCTGCTCCACAGTTAACGGAAAATCACCGTATTCCACGGCCTCGAAAGCTAGCACGTCCATTCCCTCCTGCTTGGCCATCTGACCGACATATTCGTCACTCGTGATAACGATACAGCGCCGGATGTCCGACACCCGCCTCATGTCAGACAGGAAGGCGCCGATGAGGTGATACCCATGATCGGAACCCCAGAACGCATTTTCGCCGACTAGTATGGGAAGGGCGAGGGTGAACATGGTCAAAACCCGAAATCGAAGAGGTTATGGGTAATGATGTGTTCGGCAAGCTCCACATCCCGCACCGTATCTATGTCGATCAGATAATACTTGTCCTTGAGCGTGTAATAGTAATGGGTCTTGCTCCGGATGCCGGAGACGGCAAAAAGGGAACCGTAAGACCGGTAGTAGGGCGCTATTGCCGAATCAGCCCCGATATGGACCAACTGCCCGTCTTGCCCGGTGGGAGCAAAGAGGTAGTCAGGATCGGCATGCATAGGTTTGACCGTTCGTATGGTCCGGTACCCTTTGGAGAGAATCTCAAGATTGTCGTCAATGAACTGCGGCGTTCTGAACAGCGATGTCGGGACCAGGGTCACGAAAACCCGCTCTTCCTCCAGACCGCCGAGTTCCTTGATGGTGTAGTCCACAGCATCTCCGAGGCAGGATTCGTCTTCGGCCAAGGATTTCGGACGTAAAAACGGGACGTCTGCCCCCCATTTCACCGCAACGTCAGCGATCTCCTCGTCTTCCGTCGACACGACAACCCGGTTAACGAGCTCCGCTTTCAAAGCCGATAGAATGGTATATGAAATGAGCGGTTTCCCGGCGATGTCCATGATATTTTTCTTGTGCACACCCTTTGACCCCCCACGTGCAGGAATGATTACCGTCACATCCTGCCGTATCGGTGTTCCGTCTACTGTCACCATGAAAAACTCCGCACGTTCGTGATCCTTCCCCAAATCACCGCTTTGACATCGGGTCAACAGAGCCTCGCGTGTCGCTGCGCCACCATCCGTTCAAGAGCCTCTGCCCCCATCCCGTTAAGTTCGGAATCAGGCAGAATCTCCATGGCCCGTTCTCGCAATGGGGTCACTTGAAATCTTCCATCCTGCTCCAACAACTCCAGAACAAGCCGAAGTCTGGCCGAAAAATATTCCCGAGAAACAAATGAAGTCGGTTCATTCGGAATGATGTCAAGGCATCTCCAAGCCAAGTCGAAAAGGTCGACTGCCGTACCGGGTTGTAAAGTGGCAATTCGGTATGTGGTCAACAGGCAACCCGCCGCACAAGCGATCAATCCTGCTGAAGGACATGTGAACGCCGGTGCCGATCCCTTAAGCAGTGTCTTGGCGATCCGCTGATGGACAATGGCGTCATACCGATGCTGCCTGCCCAGATCCGCCGACATGCTGCTACTGTGGCGGCGATAGTAGACATAAGTATCCATATTGCTGACAAACCGCCCCCCCATGACGGCACAACAAAACCAGAAATCATGATCCTCACACGCCCCCAGCGTAGTATCGAAACCGCCGACGGCATCAATAAGGGATTTTCTGGTCAGGAAGGCATGGGGGGGCGCAATGTTGAAATGGCACAGGTGAATACCGAGATCCTCGGAAAAAAGATTCCAGCAGCCATAATCCTGAGGCCTGCCGTCATTTTGCACCATGGAGAAAAATGCGCTCCGACACACCGCCACGACACAATCCGTATGCTTCCGCAGAAACATTAACTGACTGGCAAGCGTTTCGGGGCCGAGCATATCGTCCGCATCGAGAAAAAGCACATAATCCCCTGATGCCCGGACCAATCCAGAATTACGTGCGGCAGGCAGCCCCATATTCTGCTGACGTATGTAAAGAACCCTTTGGGCATACTCCCGAAGAACCTCCGGTGTTTTGTCCGTTGAACCGTCATCGACGACAATGACTTCAAGCTCTACGCCCCCCTTCTGAGACAACACACTGTCCAGAGTAGTCGGGAGATATGAAGCGTAGTTATATGTCGGTATGATTATCGATATGAGTTCGCTCATGCGTCTCATCCGGACATCATTCTATTGCTGATAAACGCCAATAAGCCGCTCAACAACCATTCGATCACTCCAAAACTTCTGCATGAATTCTCGAGATTGTCTTCCGATAGCGAACAGGTGCCGCCATTGGGTCATGGTGGAATGCAGGGAAGCCTCCACGTTGTTGCGGCTGTTTTTCAGCAGGGCGAAGACGTTGTCTTCCACGTCCAGCTTCCAGTAGAAGTTGGAGCAGAAGCTTTCGACCTCGTCAAAGCCCCCGGCAAAGTACATGAGCAAGTCCAGCATGTGGATGCCCTGGTCCATGAGGATGCCGCCTCCTGCCAGATCGCGGCTGGCACGCCATTCGTCGTAGAAGCTCTCGTTCACGCTTTTGCCGTAGCGGCCGCGCATCCAGAGGATATTGCCAAACTCGCCGGAATCGATCTGTTGCTTGGCCCCCATCACGCTCGCGTGGTAGCGGTGGTTGAAGCCGAACATGAGTTTTTTGGACGGATTACGCTTTTCCGCATCGATCATTTCCAAGACTTCCCGTGAAGACACTCCTGGTGGCTTTTCCGCGAAAACGTGCTTTCCTGCATCAAGGGAACGAATGACGTATTCCTTCGTAAATCGGTTTGGGGTGCAGACAAAAACGGTTTCCACTTCAGGGTTGGCCCACACTGACTCTGGGTTGGTGGCGTATTGGAAATCACCTTGCGCCGGTGTTGGATCACATACCTGCAGCACACGGTGAGCCCCCATTTTTTCCAGGACCCGATGCCGCAACTGTCCCATTTTTCCGTAACCGATAATTGCGAAGTTCATGCCTTATAATCTTTCGTAGAAATCAATTAGATCGTCAACTATTGTTCGCTCATTCCAAAATACTTCCATGAATTTTCTCGATTCTTTTCCTTTCGTTTCTCGGAGCGCTCGGTTTTCAATCAACTTTACGAGAACCGCGTTAAGTTCAATGGTGTTTCGGGCCGGAATCCAGGGAAGGTCTTCGGTACCGAAAAAATCTCGAATATTTTCCCGGTTCCATTCATCCAGCCCTGCAATAACCGGCCTGCCTTGACTGAGAGACTCCAGGGAGGAAACACCATAATAACCCTGCATATGGTCGAAGTGGATATCGCACGCCTGCTTTATTCTGAGGCATTCCTCATGGCGCGTGTTTTCTATGACAACCCCTTCGACGTTTCCATATTTCCGTTCCAAAGAGGCCATGATGACCTCAAATTCAGCCGTGTTTTTAAGATCTTTTCGGGTAGGCGCCTGGCAGACCCGGACTCTATTTTCCGCTTCAATCGAACGAGGCAGGTAGTTGGGAGCGTTTATTGGCACCAGGTTGGGTTGCCAAACCGCCTCAGGCAATAGCTTCAGAAGATCCGGGGTGCTGACTAACGCTCTTCTTCTCAAGCGATGATATTTTTCACGGTATTTGTTCGGATGACTCCGAAAATCGGGGTGACCGTGGTGGTGGTGCAGTATGGCTTTTCCGGTGATGAAATCTTTTGTTCTTATCGGTCCGAGTTCAGTATTTTCATCGGCAAGTTGATGAAAGTGCAGGATGTCAGCCTTTTTGAGCAGTTCAGATATTTCTCCAAACCTCTCTTCATCAAGGGCGGGCAGGTGTAAATCCTTTTCAGTGCCAAAATTATACCGGGTAGCCGTCGTGATAAGGCGACACGCATGCTCAGAGTAACGGTTAATGGCATTGGTAAACGCAATACCCATACCGGCGGGATCGTTTTCAGTTATCATTAAAATATTCATCTGACGTTGGTTACCTGGATTGCGCTGACTGATCTGTATTCACAATCTGCGTTCACAGCTCCGCCCCTCCGATTACATATCGAAAAGAGGTTCAATTATTGAAAATAACAGCGTTTACGAAATCTTCCTAAGTTTCACCAAGGCCGCCTCTTCACTCGCATAAACTTGTTTCATCCCATCCCCCAAGGCCTCTCCAATCTCTCGAATATCCCGGACGAGTTGCTTCAGGTCTCCCGGTTCAAGGGATGCCTTTTGATCATTCCCCCACATGCCCCGGTCAAGGGTGATATGACGTTCCACGAAAGAAGCGCCTATGGCGACCGCGGCGCCGGTGGTGACCAGGCCCATTTCATGGCCTGAATAGCCGATGGGACAATTGAACTCCCGCCGCAGGGTCTTGATCATGTTCAGGTTTAGTTCCTCTGGTTGGCATGCGTAGCTGCTGGTGCAGTGCGCAATGAGAAGGCGGTCTTGATCCAGCAGGGAAACCGCGTGCCGGATCTCTTTCATGGTGGACATGCCGGTAGAAAGGATTATGGGACATCCCGTAGCATTTAAACGCCGGAGGAGATTGTCATTTGTAAGGGCTGCGGAGCATACCTTATGGCAAACCGGGGAAAACTGTTCCAGGAAATCAATGGATGGTTCATCCCAGCACGATGCGAACCACATAATACCCTTTTCTTTACAATATCGATTAATCTCCCGATATTCCGCCTCATTAAACTCCACCCGGTCACGATATTCCAGGTATGTCATAGTCCCCCAGGGAGTCCTTTTCATGACACCCTGTTGGTGTGCCGGCACACAGAGATGAGGCGTCCGTTTTTGGAACTTGACGGCATCGCAATTAGATGAGGCGGCTGAGTCTATCAATTTTTTGGCTATTTCGAGACTGCCGTTGTGATTGATCCCAATTTCAGCAATGATGTAGGTGGGCTGATCATCACCTATTATGCGGTCTCTAATTTGAATGGTTCCCTGACCCATTTTCCGAATTTCCCTTTAGCGCGGCGCAATCATTTCTTCTACAAATTGGACAATTTTACGACTTTAATTTTTTCATCCACAAACCGGCGGATAAAATCGTGGATCTCCTCTTGTTTGCCGAACGATGTAATCACTACGGCATCCACATTGATCTTCTTTAATATATCAGGGGGTTGAATTATCAAATCGCCGAACGGTTTCCCCTGTTTTTTCGGGTCGCTGTCCACAACGGCTGCCACCTCAATGGGTACCTCCTTAATGACGGCATAAACCACCTCTGCGGTATATGCGGCCCCGAACAGAGCAACGGTTCGGATGCCGTCTGAACGGATTTGACGGAGTCTTCTCCCAATTTCACCTTTGGCACCCCCGTAAAGCCGGATGATCTCTGCGGAATAGGAGAGCAATAATGAAAGGAGTTCATCCCGTCCCTTTGCCGTAAGGTGGTATCTCCGGGTGCGATTGGTATTGCCGCCCACGGAGATAGTGCCATCTTTCCGGAGTTCCTTAATGTAGTTGTTCACCATTGAGCTGCTTAAATGTGTAATTCGTCCAATTTGATGCTGGCTGATCTCGGAAATATTATGAATGGACAGAAGAATAGACAACCGCCTTAATTTTTTTGTGGGGGCAAAGAATTCTGCGTTGAATGGTTGTATCATTTTTATCGATCCTAAAGGGTCGTCTACCGTTTATTCATTGAATGGACAGTTTTCGTGAATTTTTTTTCTTACTCATTTTTTGTTGAAAATATTAATCGCAGCCTCATTCATGAGATCTTGTTCCTTTTTTGACAACTCTTGAACGTGAGCCTTGAGCCCTTTCTCCCTCAATCGGTCGATGATTTTCCTGTTTTTCATGGCTCCAACCAGCTCTTCACGCTTCTGATCAACACGTTTCTCAGCTTCCAAGATCTTTTTCGACTGTTTTTCAATCTCTTTTGATACCTCCTGAAGAAAGTCAGTGTACAGCAGGATATCAGAAACGTTAAAATTTTTCATCTGTTTTTGCTGCAATTCCCCCCGAAACCTGTCCCTCACCTGCTCAAAGTTTGACAATCTAACTTTCTCATCAAGCAGCTGCCTTTTTAAAATCGCAAAATCCTTCTGAAGATCTTCTTCCAAAAGCTTGCGGTATTTTAGAACCGGTTCCAGACTGAATTTGTACATTATTTAGGACTCACACGAAAATATCAACTTGGTTTCTGGGCGGTGAATATCTCTTCAAGTTTTTGAATACTATTGTCAATCCCCTCATTTTCCAGTATCCCCTGTCTGAGATATTCGTTCACTTTTTCTATCATCTGTATGGCATAATCGATCTTAGGATTGCTCCCCGCTACATACGCCCCGATATTTATCAGGTCTTCCGCCTTTCTGTATGTGGCCAAAATCTGCTTGAGCCTGCTGGCGCATTCCCTATGCTCCAAACTTGCGATATCCGTCATCACCCGGCTGATACTCCCTAAAATATCGATTGCAGGGTAATGGTTTTGCTCTGCAAGGTCTCTCGCCAGAACGATGTGTCCATCCAATATGGATCTTACCGCATCAGCGATCGGTTCGTTCATGTCGTCACCCTCAACCAATACGGTATACAGGCCGGTAATGGTGCCATGATTCGAAGAGGTGCCCGCCCTCTCCAGCAACTTTGGCAATATGGTAAAGACAGAGGGTGTATATCCTTTGGTGGTCGGTGGTTCCCCGGCAGCAAGCCCTACCTCTCTTTGGGCCATGGCAAACCGGGTCACCGAATCCATCATGAGAATAACATGTTTACCCTGGTCGCGAAAATATTCGGCAATGGCAGTGGCAATAAATGCCCCTCTCATCCTGACCAACGGGAGGTGATCGGAAGTGGCAACAACGACCACCGATCTTTTGAGCCCCTCCTCTCCTAACTCTTTCTGGATAAAATCATTCAGCTCCCTACCTCTTTCCCCAATCAGTGCGATTACGTTGACATCCGCTGTCGTATTCCGCGCTATCATGCCTAAGAGGACGCTTTTGCCCACACCTGATCCTGCAAAAATACCCATCCTCTGCCCACATCCCACGGTCAAGACCCCATTGATGGCTCTTATTCCCAAATCCAAAGGTTGATTAATTCGCTTCCTCAAAAGAGGGTTGATGGGGTTTGTATAAAGGGGATATGCAGCTCTGCACAGAACAGGGCCTTTCCCATCGATCGGATTTCCAAGGCCATCAATCACCCTTCCCAGAAGCCCATCCCCCACTTCTATGGATGCATCCTGATCCCTGGCAACAACCCTGTTTCCAGGGGCTATCCCCCTGATTTCACCTAGCGGCACAAGGAGCACTCTATTGTCCCTGAAACCTAAGACCTCGGCCTTTACCCTCGGGAGATTGGTGGGATAGATATGACAGATACTCCCCAACTGGCTCGCCGGACCGTCAGCCTCGGTTACGAAACCCGCCACTTTTGTTACCCTCCCCATGGCAACGATTGGGTTTGAACGATCCAAGGCTGACCGATACCTTGTTAGATCAACAGCTGATAGCATATATCTCTTCCATTACGCTTAATCTTAACTTTTTCAAACCTATGGCATTTCAGATCTAAGCAAATCCCCAACCGCTTGAAGCTGGCTCTCAATCCTTGCGTCTATACTGCCAAACCCAGTTTCAAGGACACAGCCTCCTCTGGAAATATTATCATCGCCTTCGATAGTAACATTCTTGATATTATCGGTTAATCCCGAGATCTGATATCCGGATTCATCGATTAATTGAAGGTCCAATTTGTTGATTCTGATCTTGATCTTTTCCGGGTCAACAACTTTCTCAAGTGCCCCTTTGAGAACCCCTAGGAGGATCTCTTTGTTTACTGAAACTTCATGGCACACAACCTTTTTGGCAATCGCCAAGGCCAGTTCCACAGCCCCCCTTTCAATGTTGAGAGAAAGGTCCTCTTTCAGTTCCCACAATTCCGAAATAGCTTTGTCAAAGGTGTCAAAGATGTTCTGGAGTCTTTTTCTTTCAGATTCCGTTCCTGCCTCTTCCCCTTTCATGAAACCCTCAGTATAAGCGCTTTCTTTGAGGTCCTCGAAATGGGTTCCGTTCTCAGTGGATGTTTTTTCGGAATCAGGAAAAAAGTTATTATTTCCATTGATGTCAATAGGCTCAAAGCCCGTTCCCTTTTCCGCTTCCCCCTGGCTCATTAGAGATCTGTCAACGCCTATTTCTTGGAAAAGATGGGCCATGAATCGATCTTTCTTTGACGTATCGTTTTTAATGATCTTATACAATGAGCTGCTCCCCTCCACGACCGGCAATTACGATTTCTCCCTGGTCTGCCATCTCTTGGATTGTTCTTGTGATCAAATATTGAGCATCTTCCACATCTTTCATCCTGACAGCGCCTAAGACCTCGATCTCTTCTTTCAGCATCTCCGATGCCCGTTCAGACATATTTGAAAAAATTTTCTCTTTTACATCGTTAGAAGCCGCCTTCAAAGCGATTGCCAATTCCCGTGACTCCACATTTCTCAAAATCTTTTGCAGGCCCCGGTTATCGATTAATACGACATCTTCAAAAGTGAACATCTTTTGTTTTATAGATGCCGCCAGGTCTACGTCATCTTCTTCAATTGCCTCCAATATAACCTGGCTGGACATGCCATCCATCAGATTTAATATATCTGCCATCAAACCTACGCCACCTGTCACCGAACTCACGAAGTCTTCACTATCTTTCAGAACATCGTCAAAAATCTTGGCCACCTCCTGGACCATCCCCGATCCAACCTTGTCTAATGTTGCGATCCTAAGCCCCACTTCGGCCTTTGTTTCGTCCGGCAGGTTAGACAATACATCACTGGCAACGTCCGATTTGACATGTACTAAAATAACGGCAATGGTTTGAGGGTGTTCATCTTTAATCAATTCAAGGAGACGGTCCGCTTTTAATGACTTCAGGATCGATAAATCTGAGGGTTCACGATCTGAACCACCGGAGTGTTCTTCAACCGTTTCCGCTTCCTGTGACGGGAGAGGGCTTCCAATCTGACGAGGTTCGGCTTTCCCCGCCAATTGGAGAAACTCATGCGAAACTTTTTCCACCACATCCGGTGATATCTCGCCCATTTGTGCGAGATGATTTTTTATCACGCGCCTTTCCTCCTCATTCATCATGCTGAGGATCTTTTCGGATCTCACTTTTCCAACAGATTGAATGATGATGGCAACTTTAATGGAACCGGGCAAGGTTTTAGGGTCCATGGGTATCTATTCCATATCCATCTCACGGGTTCAAAGGTCAAGGGTTCGAGACTCAGATTCCATCTTCCTTCATCCAGCCTCTCATCAAATCTAAAGTCTGTTCTTCTTCCTGATTTCCTGTCAGCAAGCGCAACGCTTTGTCTCTGTTGGGCATGCTTCTCCCGGACTCACTTTCAATTTCCGCAAGTGTTTTGGGAAGCTGCGTCAGCATCGGTTTACTTCCTGCCGAACTCGCGGTCAGCCACCGAATTACGGGTCTTATCACGAAGATAAAAGAGAACAACAATAAAACGCTTAGAGAGACAAGCTTCATGGAAGGCGCATACTCCTTTAGGGTAGAGAGCCAGCCCCCTGCTGTTTTATCTTCTTCATCGTCAATCGTCATATGGTGTTCGAAGGGAAGATTGACCACTTCCACGCTATCCCCCCTCTTCGCATTGAAGTTTATGGCATGTTTTACAATTTTTTCAAGTTTCGCCATCTCATCGTCGGTTCTGGGGAAATATTTCCACTCCGTCTTTTTGTTTTCCCCTATAACACTTTTGTGAATGCCATCAACCATCACTGCCACCGACACACCTTTCAATCTTGCAAACGGTTCCACGATGCGGCTGGTTACCTTGCTTATTTCATAATTGACAGTGCGATCTTGCTTCTCAAATGATGGCCCTGAAGCCGATGTTTCAGTTTCTTGGGCCTGGGCAGACCCGGGGGCCTGGATAGACCCGAGGGCCTGAGCAGACGCCGCTTCCGTGTTTCCCGTGACCTGGACAGATTCTTTGGCTTGAGTATTGGAGAGTACCCCGGGGACACCTGAGGAAGCTGCCTCCTTCCCACCGGACCGCTCGCTGAAAAGCTGTTCGCTTCGTATCGCCTTATTATCGGGCTTATACAACTCCTCAGTCTTCTCCTCCCTCGTGAAATCCAGTGAGCACGAAACCCTTGCGATCGCCTTGCCGGCGCCCAATACCGTCTCTAACATCGTTTGTATTCTGTTTTCTAAGTTCTTCTCCATTTTCTCCTGTAATCCCAACTGGTCGGAGCTAACCTGGCCCGTTCCGGATTTGTCCTTTGTTCCGGATAACATTTTGCCATAGTTATCCACTATGGTTATATTTTCGGGATTCAGGCTGGAAATGCTCGATGAAACAAGGTGAACAATCGCCTGGACTTGATCTTTGCTTAGCCATCTTCCAGAACGAAGTTTCAGGATAACCGAAGCCGTTGCTGGGGCATCCTCCTCTATGAACAGAGACTTAGCCGGCATAACGATGTGAATCCTTGAGCTTTCGACCCCATCAATTCTATCAATTGTTCGAGAGAGCTCTCCCTGCAATGCCCTTTGATAATTCACGTTTTGCACAAATTCGGTCATCCCGAGTTTGGCATTGTCAAAAATCTCGAACCCAACACCGCTTCCCCGGGGCAGACCATTTCCAGCCAATTCGAGTCTGAGGTCATATATCTGTTCACTCGGCGCCAAAATGGAGCTGCCATTGGAAGAAATTTTGTACGGGATCCTCTTTTCTTTCAATGCAGACACAATGGCGCCGCCATCTTCCGGGCCTAGATTGGAGTAGAGAACCTGAAAATCAGGACTTCCCGCCCAATTCATTAGAAAGACAAAACCTATTATCGTTCCACCCACAAAGGCTATGAGGGTAAACCTCTTAGCAGGGGTAATGCCCTTGAATAGAGCTTTAAGCTGCGAAGAGAGCTCATTAGTCTGCATTTCAATCCTCCATTTTAGACCGGCATTCGCATGACTTCTTGATAAGCCGTTACGATTTTATTGCGCACCTGCATCATCAAACGGAATGAGACATCGGCCTTTTCCATGGCAATCATCGTCTGATGGATATCCCTATTTTCGCCGGTCGCCAACCCACGGACAGCTTGATCCGCCCCATTCCGGAGCTCGCTGACTTTACCAATGGCCCCCGAAAGCGCTTCGCCAAAGGACTCCCCTTTATTAACCGACGGCTGTTTTTCGCTGATCGGGAGGGAAAGCGATGTTTCCAAGTTATTATTGATCGTAATCTTTTCCATGGTTATTTACCTATCTCCATCGCCTTCAAGGCCATGTCTTTCGAGGCCTTAATGGCAGTTACATTCGCTTCATAGCTCCGGGTAGCAGATATCATGTTTACCATTTCTTCCATCAGCTTTATGTTCGGCGTCTTCACATACCCATTTTCATCCGCATCCGGATGTTGGGGATCATGTTTCATATGGGGGGGCCTGGGATCATCAATGATGCTCGCCACCCGAACCTCTGATAGTTTACCGATCATCCGCGATCTTAATGTTTCGCCAAAGGATTTTTCTAGGGGCTGACTAGCGAAGACCACATCTTTTCTTCGGTAAGGGCCACCCTCGGGCGTCTTAGTCGTATTGATATTTGCCAGATTATTGGCGGCCAGGTTCATCCTGACCCTCTGAGCCGCAAGGCCTGAGGAACTTACGCGAAGTGCGTCAAAAAAATTCATGTCTATTTACCTCCCTGGATAACATTTTTAAGTCCTTTGAATTTATTTGAGACAATTTGCGCTAAAGAATCATACATTAAATTGTTCTCCGACAAATTTGCCATTTCTTTGTCAATATCGACCGTATTACCATCGCGTTTAAACGAGACTTGTGAGGTATTGTCAATTCCCAACCGCACACTGCTGCCGCCGATTCTCCTCCCGGGGAGATGCCCTTGATCGCTCCTTTTAAGCTCCAGCTCTTTTCCCGATCCCATTACCTTTTCAAGTTCTTCCTCAACAACCAGGTCAAAGGCCTTATAATTGGGGGTATCCTTATTGGCTATATTAGAAACAGTGACATTATGCTTCAAGGACCTTAAATCCATAGCCTTTTCCAATATCGGTAATGTTCCTTTGAATAGTCCTTGTGATTCCATAGGTTACTCCCTCCCCTCTTTGTATTCATGCAATTTATTTCTCAAGGTCCTGATGCTGATGCCCAACATCTCTGCCGCATGGGTCCTGTTTTCATTTACGTCTTTTAACGTCATAAAGATAAGCTTCCTTTCCATCTCTCTTACTGAGAGACCCGGTCTGATCCGGACTGAGTCCTTTTCCTCACCTTCGACTTCTCCCAAAAATAGATGTCCCGGTAGGATCACCTCTCCATCCGACAGGAGGATAGCCCTTTGAACGGTGTTTTCCAGCTCTCTCACATTCCCTCTCCACTGAAGGTTGAGGAGAGCAGCAATAGCACTGTCAGACATCTTCTTGACCCCTGAACCATTGTTTGACCCATACTTCTTCAAAAAATGATCTGTTAACAGCGGGATATCGTTCTTCCTTTCCCGCAGGGGAGGTATGGTAAGGGGGATAACATTTAACCTGTAGTAGAGGTCTTCCCTGAATTTTCTTCCTTTGATAGCCTTCTTCATATCAATATTGCTTATGGCGATGACCCTCACATCGATCGGGACAGGCCTGCTCCCTCCGACCCGGTCAACGATCCTTTCTTGTAGCGCCCTAAGCAATTTGGCCTGAATTGGCATGGGCATCTCACTGATCTCATCCAAGACAATCGTGCCGCGATTCGCCAGTTCAAATTTGCCTATCTTTCTGTTCACAGCACCTGTAAAAGACCCTTTTTCATGGCCGAACAGCTCACTTTCAGCCAGACCATCAGGCAAGGAGGCACAGTTTATGGCGACATAAGGACCGTCATTTTGATTGCTATGATGATGAATATAGGATGCAATCATCTCCTTCCCCGTCCCACTCTCGCCCTGGATAAGTATCGTGGCGTTGCTCTGTGCAACGTTCTCGGCCAGTTTCAATATGTTAAGCAACTTTGGATCTTGGGTTATGATCCTTTTGCTTTTTTGATCTCTCTTTAAATAGCTGTTTTGATAACCAATTTTGGTTCTACCGTTTCGATTCTTTGTGACCTTTCTGATCGCAAGTTGTATGGCCTCATCGGAAAAAGGTTTCAGAATGTAATCTTCAGCCCCCCTTTTCATCGCTTCTACTGCATTATCCACAGACCCATCGGCGGTGATCAATACAACCGGAACCTCGGGCGATATTTTTTTTATTTCTCCCAAGACCTCAAAGCCGGACATCTGGGGCATGTTCACATCGGTTATCACCAAACGGAATTCGTCTTTCTTGAATTTATCCAGGGCCTCAAAGCCACTGGAAGCAGTTTCAACTGAATACCCAGCACCATCCAATGCATGAATGAGAGCTGCTCTCATATCAGGTTCGTCACCAACTATCAGTATCGGGAGTGCATCCATCAAATCACTCTTAATTTTCTGGGTGGTTTCCGGCTGTGTGCTCCGCAAGAGATATTTGCATGGTCTCCTGAAGCAACCTTAGAAAGTAGCCATTCCTAGGTTTGGACTTTCCCGCTGAGACCGGAATTCAGGTATATGACCCTGCAAATCCTATGCCATTGCTTTTAGGGGGATGTGAGAAGTGAAATTGGTTAAATTACAGTGTGTTACAAAAGGTTTGGAGCTCAAGATTTGAAAATAACGGCGAGAGAGTCATGTCAAAAAGGCTTTCAATGTGTCACTTAATTGACATGACTCGATCTTAGACGTGTGACGGTTGTAAATGGTGTCTTTTTATCTTTTCCACGAGGGTTGTTCTGTTGAGCCGAAGCAGCTTTGCTGCCTGATTCTTTACCCAGTTTGTTTTTTGCAATGATTCGAGGATGAGGGCTTTCTCAAACTCGGTTACTGCCGTATTCAAGTTTATCCCATCCTCTGAAATTTCCATTGATGGCAGCTCTGAATGGCCGCCCTTTCTCCTCAACTTCTCCGGTAGATCCAAAGGGTCTATATCCCCTTCTCCTTTCAAGACCACAAGCCTTTCGACCAAATTTTTAAGCTCCCTCACGTTACCCGGCCAGGAGTGTCCCTTTATAATGATCATTGCATCATTCGTCACTCCTTGAACATCCCTACCATTCTTCAGGTTGAATTCCCTGAGAAAGTGCGAAACAAGGAGGGGAATGTCCGTTTTACGCTCCCTTAACGATGGTATCTCTAGGGGGATCACATTGAGCCGATAAAAGAGGTCCTCCCGGAAAGATCCCTCTTGGACGAGTTTTTCCAGGTCCCGATGAGTGGCCGCAATAATTCTGACATCAGCTTTTATGGTTTTTGATCCGCCAACTTGCTCAAATTCTCTCTCCTCTAGGACTCTCAGAATTTTTACCTGAAGATTAGCGCTCATATCGCCAATCTCATCCAGAAAAACGCTCCCCCTGTTGGCCAGTTCGAATTTTCCGGGCTTGGACGATGTCGCACCGGTAAAGGCGCCTCTGACATGCCCGAACAGTTCACTTTCCAGGAGGTTTTCGGGAATGGCCCCGCAGTTTATGGTAATAAAGGGTTTTTCCTTTCGACCTGAATTCTTGTGAATTGCCCTGGCAATCAATCCTTTCCCGGTACCGCTTTCTCCATTAATGATGATGGTGCTGTCGCTATCTGCAACCTTTTCGACAAGGGTAAAAATCTCTTGCATTTTGGCGCTATGGCCAACAATATCCTCGAACTTCTCTCGATTCTTTGACCCATGGGTTGAGACATCATTCACCAAACAGAGACCTCGATCTTCCCGTGTACTTTTCTTGATGGCCGCATTCAACACGCTTTTGCCTCCTTCTTGATTCGAATTTGGTAAAGCTTCGCCTTCCTGCCCCTAAAACAAAGGGAATCACTCCTGATGCGTGACTCAAACCATACAAACTGCCAAAACATGGTCATTACAGTTGGGCAAAAAAAAGGTTTTGAAAATAAATTCTATCCATTGTCTACAGCAAAGACCATGCCACAATGGCAATCAGGCGTGTATTAGAAAATTAGTTTAATGATATTAAGACTTTATTCGGACAACCAAAAGAGGGAACAGCCAAAAAACAAGGCCTTTATTGGAAAAAAAGCGCCATTCCTTGCAAAATGCCATCAAGTATTCGCAATTTGCAATGTTTTATCGGAAATCTCATACCTCTCTATTTTTCTGTAAAGCGTGCTGACGTCTATACCTAACAGTTTAGAGGCCTTTTGCTTCTTGAAGTGTGTTTTACGGAGTGCTTTTTTTATCAAGATAATCTCATTCTCTCTTAATGAATATGTATTTAGCGCCACCTTTGGGTTTTTATTCCCTCCTTTTGTGACGGCAGAGGGAAGGTCAACAACCTCAATTGTCTCACTTACCCCTAAGGCAAATGCTCTTTCGATGACGTTCTCCAGTTCTCGCACATTCCCCGGCCAATCATAATCCAGAAGTATCCCCATGGCTTCAGGGGAGACCTTCTTCCCAAGACCTTTTTCGCTTCCTCGAAATTTTTCCATAAAATGATTTATGAGAAATGAGATATCCTCTTTTCGCTCTTTTAAACGGGGGATATTGATGGAAACCACGTTCAGTCGATAGTAAAGATCTTTTCTCAAGGCCCCGCTTCTCACAAGCGCTTCAGGGTCCCTGTTGGTGGCAGCTATGATCCGCGTGTTTACTTTAGATTCTATCGTGTGGCCTATGGGCCTTATTTCTTTTTCCTGGAGGACCCTGAGGAGTTTTACCTGCAAGTGCGGAGCCATTTCGGCAATCTCGTCCAAAAAGACTGTCCCGCCTTCTGCAACCTTAAATAAACCGATTTTGTTCCTGACCGCACCGGTAAATGCGCCTTTTACATGACCAAAAAGTTCACTCTCCAAAAGCCCTTCTACAATGGCCCCACAATTCACCGAAATAAAAGGCTTATCTTTACGATCACTATTTTGCTGAATGACCTGGGCCACCACCCCTTTTCCGGTTCCACTTTCCCCACTGATCAGAACAGTGGGGCTTTTGAGGCTAATCCTGTCAATTATTTCATAGATGCGTTGCATCTCGGGACTCGCACCTATTAGCTCATCATATCTGTATCTCTCCTGCAACCTGCTCTTAAGAAAAAGATTTTCCTCTTGCAGACTCCTTTTTTCCAAAATCCGGTCAATTAATACCTTCAAACGGTCTAATTTGATCGGCTTTTGGAGATAATCGTAGCTCCCGAGTTTTAGGGCTTCGACAGCGGTTTCTATGCTCCCGTACCCGGTCAGAATAATCACTTCCGTTTTCGGCTGGTGTTCCTTCACAGCTTTCAAAAGCTCAATACCATTGACTTCAGGCATCTTTAAATCTGTGATGAGGACATCAATCCTCCTTTTCTTTGTCAATTCAAGGGCCTTTAAACCGCTGTCAACAACCGTTATGTTGTAACCCCTCTGAGAGAGATATTCATCTACGGTAAGGAGCAATTCCTTTTCATCATCAACAAAAAGGATCTCGGAATTCTTCAAAAACACCTCAGATCTACTGATATCTCTCACTTTTTCCTTTGTTATCTTAACTGCTCAGGCTGTGATATTTAGTGCCTTGTTCTGCTCATCCCAGGCTTTTGATACGTTCCACACGATTTATAACTTCAGTGATTCGAATCCCATATCTTCCATTCTCAACGACCACCTCCCCCTTGGCAATCAAT